>Ga0208916_10000641_pt1 | contig 16099 bp, 12 predicted proteins | sample DEB19_08_DNA_5_FD_184523 | JGI IMG/M metagenome (GOLD analysis project Ga0208916, IMG submission 184523) | Aqueous microbial communities from the Delaware River and Bay under freshwater to marine salinity gradient to study organic matter... | ecosystem: Environmental > Aquatic > Marine >... | reverse complement strand
AGAACGGTGTCTATGCACACCTAGATCTCTTCGATACTCATGACTGGGGACTGATTATTTATGATGAAGTGCACCTACTTCCTGCACCCATCTTCCGCTTTACTGCAGATATTCAATCGCGCCGCCGCTTAGGGCTGACAGCAACCCTGGTGCGCGAAGATGGCATGGAAGGTGAAGTCTTCTCACTTATTGGTCCCAAGAGATTTGATGTGCCATGGAAAGAGATTGAGGCGCAGGGCTATATCGCACCTGCTGAATGTATTGAAGTGCGCGTTAACCTGACAGAGGCAGAACGTCTGTCTTATGCAACTGCTGAACCTGAAGAGCGTTATCGATACTGCGCAACTACTCGCACCAAGCGAAATGTTGTTGAAGAACTCGTCGCCCACCATGCAGGAGAACAAGTTCTTGTTATTGGTCAATACATTGATCAACTCGATGATCTCTCTGAAACTCTCGGTGTTCCGCTCATTAAGGGCGATACGCCACAGAAGGAACGTGAACGTCTCTTTGCAGCTTTTCGCACAGGTGAAGTCACATGTCTGGTCGTTTCCAAAGTTGCCAACTTCTCTGTGGATTTACCTGAAGCCACGATTGCAATTCAAGTATCGGGTGCATTTGGTTCACGCCAAGAAGAAGCACAACGCCTAGGCCGCATCTTGCGACCTAAGGCAGATGGGCGCGGAGCTAAGTTTTACTCTGTTGTCTCACGTGACACTATCGATCAAGATTTTGCACAGAACCGTCAGCGCTTCTTAGCTGAACAGGGTTACTCGTATCGAATTATTGATGCCGACGATGTTTTTCAAGGGAAGTTCTAAAACGTTCTGGATCGACTTTATAGAAGTCATGATGTTCACCATTGATGTGAATCACAGGAACTTCATTTCCATATAGCTTTTCTAGTTCTGGATTGCCATCGATATAGATAATCTCAATCTCAAATGCGAGTTCTTCGCGCATGCTTTCTAAGGTTTTCACAGCATCTTCACACAGATGACAGCCGTGGCGGGAGTAAACGGTAACCATGACTGCATTCTCGCACCCTGATAGCGTTACCCGCTATGAGAGGCCAGATAAGACGCAGTGGACCTTTCATCCTCGTTTTAGGCCTCATTGCCTCACTTCTTCTGCCAACGCAATCTGTTGCACTCTCCAATTTCAAAGTAGCTCCATCAACTGTCTGGGGTTACACATACGCAGGTAAGGCAACTGGAACCACACAAACTCGACCACCTAAAGTTGCTTACTTAGAACAGAAATCTAAGTTTGTTGTGAACTACAAGAACTTTCCCGAATGGGCAAAGAGAGATTTCCAAGCAGCGGTAGATATCTGGGCAGCGAATTTTTCATCCGATACTCCCATCACAATTGAAGCATCATGGGGACGCTCAGCCTCTATCGGAGTTCTCGGTAGCGCACGTCCTGGAAATTACTATTCTGGATTTGATGGTGCACCTGATCAAAGTCTTTGGTATCCATCAGCACTTGCCAATGCCTTAGCTGGAAAAGATTTAGATCCTCAGACTCCAGAGATGGTTATTCAAGTCAACTCTGTTGCTAACTGGAATACACGCAATGATGGAGCCCCACGTGCAAATGAATATGACCTCCAATCAGTCTTTCTCCACGAAATGGGTCACGGTTTAGGATTCTTATCTACTGATTCTTATGATCAATTCTTTGGTTATGGAACTATCGAACAACCAACTCCTTATAACGCTTATGCCCAACTTCCCGATGGTCGCCGTCTTTCAGATCTTCCATCTCCATCAATTGAACTTGGTAAGGCGCTGACTTCAACACTTGTATGGGCTGGTCCACTGGGAATGGCAGCTAATGGTGGACAGAAACCAATTCTCTATACGCCATCGCGCTATGAAGAGGGCTCATCTGTAAGCCACCTCGATGAAGCTACATATTCAAATCTTGGTGCGAATTCGATTATGACTCCCAATCTTGATGCAGGTGAAATCTTTAGAGAACCAGGTTCTCTTCTACTTGCAATGATGGAAGATCTACGCCGTAAACCACCCGTGGGTGTAGCAGTTGGTGTGCCACAAGTAGTGCGCAACGCTGCTGCCATCATCGCTGATAGCTCAGCCATTATTACCTTTGATCCACCAGCAAATGCGCGAACAGCACAGATCACTAGCTACTCGGTACGTAATCTCAAGACAGATCAGGTAAAGAGCTCAACAGAGTCGCCCATTACCTTCACAGGTCTCAAGAATGGAACCAGTTATAGCTTTAGCATCGTTGCCTCCAACACCAATGGAACTTCAGATGCTGTCATTACTGCGCCAATAACGCCACAAGTTGGCTGGAAGAGATTTGTAATCGACCAGAATGCAGATGCAAAACATGTCACCAGCACACTCTTTAACGGTAAGCCACTAATTGCATATACCGATTCAAAGAGTGGAATTTTAAAGATTGCAATATGGGATGGAAAGGTTTGGAAGAAGTCAACAGTAGATGGTGCTGGAGGCACAGGTGGCCGCACAAAATCTGCAATCTCAAGTTCTATCTCACTCTGCGTTAATGGTTCTGGTCTTGCGCAAACTCTTCACATCTTCTACTCCGAAAGTGATGATCGCGACCTTCACTATGCAAGCTATGACGGAAAGAAGTTTCTCTATGAAATCGTCGATGGCAATGGTGTGCAGGTAAATGATTACAAAGATCCCATCCGAGTTCGCACAGGTAGTGATGTCAGCATCTCTAATGCTTGTGTTGCAACATCAGGTGGTATTCAAGTCTTTTATCGCGATGAGAGCCAAGGCATTCTTCTCGGGGCCACCAAAGCAAAGGGAACCTCAAAGTGGAGTTATGAATTAGTCGATGGAGATCGTAAGACTGATGGGCGAAGCACAGGAGATGTTGCATTCCACCTCAAAGCGCTCTTTGATGGCAAGAAGACATATGTCGTCTATGACTCAGTATTAACAATTAATCAGAAGAAGCAGGCAACCTCCGGTGAAGTTCGAGTCGCCTCTCGCACAACACTTTCTGGAGAACCCTGGAGCTACTTCAACCTCGACACATCAGGTAGTTCAACGCCTATGACTGGTTTTGATGTCTCGATTGCAAAGACTCTCAATGGAATACAGGCCACGTGGTTGATTTCCTCTCCTGCAACTGCCCCTAACCCAAATCGAATTCGCTGGAGCGCAGTGCAAAATCCACCAGCACAAACAGTTATCACCAGTGAGCTCTATGGTGCTCCCGGCAAGTACCTCAATACAGATGGAACGTTTATCGCTTATAACTGCTTCCAACGTCTCTGTGTTCTCGATAGCGCTAGAGCGATACCGACTATTAAATTGGTTTCAACTGAACAGAACCCTAATGGAGTGGATTCAGCGTGGGTTGTTGTCGATCGTGTGCGCTATCTCGTGGCCGGATATAAAGGCCAACTATCAATGTTTCGCCCTTAAGCTAATTTAAAGAGCGAGAGCGTCTGGGCAGCAGTCTTTGCAAGACCCACAACACCTAACTCTTTGGAATATGCCATCGAGATTGGTTCTGCAATCTCTGATGAACCATATGCCCCAGAAACCACACCTTTACCATCGAGTGTTAGTAGCAGAACTGATGCACTGGTTGGTTTCCAACCAATAACTCCAGGCACTGCAGCACTTGATGAGATTGCGCCATATGTTGTGTTTCCTGCCGTGAGAACAGTTGAAGTTCCAAGGGATGGAACTCGCATAGTCCATGTTGGTGCAAATGCCATAGTGAACTTTGTGAAGGCGGTTTCCACAATCTTTCCACTCTTTACAAAACCTGTAAGTACGAGTGTTGAATCAGCGGCAAGCCATGCGCGATTTGCCTTGGGTGCTGAACTTCGAACAACAGATGCAATAGCTCCTGTCTTTGACACTCGAATTAACACACCATCGCGCACACCAGCTAACTTCTTTCCACCCAATGTCTCTGCACTACTTCCAAAGACTGATACAGAACCATCGCTGTGACGAACAATTGCGCCAAGGACAGTCTTTGATGTTCCAATTGATATAACTTTGCCAAATACGCCATTTGACGTAGCACTGACAACAAATGGTTTATCTAACAATTGCCCGACGATCGAAACTCCACTTGCATTCACCGATACTGCGCTAATCAGTGCTGGCGCGCTTTGGGATAGTGTGTAAGTGCCTAAGAGATCACCCAGTGGAGAGAGCTTCCAGAGAGTTAATTGATTCATATCTCCGCGAAGTTTTGTAACAGGTTCGGCAACAACACCATCAGGATTTTCTGCTTGAACTGGAGCTGTTGCGCTCTCAACAACAGGGATTGCAGATGATGCACCTGCGAGCCACACATTGCCGAGTGGATCTACCGCAGAAGCCAGAGCTATCTCATCCACGCCTGAATCAATGGTCTTCTGCCATTGCTGCGCACCGCTGATATCCATCCCCGTAAGGAGAATATTTGAGTTCAGCCCATCTGAATTGCTGATGGTGATGATTGTCTTACCCGAAATAACCATCGACTCTGCATTCACTGTTGCAATGATGGTTAATTTCTTAGCTGCCACAGATTTAGGTGCAGCAATTGCTGGTGATGTTCCAAGAATCAGTAGAGCAAGGAAGAGGGAAATTCGCTTCATTATTGAGCGAGTTCTCCAGCGCGACGCGCAGAAGCTGCCATTGCATCGGCAACTATTTTAGAAATTCCAGCTTCATCAAAGACTGCGATTGCCTCAGCCGTTGCACCTTTAAGACTTGTAACTTTTTCACGCAAGCGAGTTGGCGTGTCCCCTGATTCATCAAGGAGAGCTGCAGCGCCCACGATCGTTTGAATGCTCAGCGTTGTTGCATCTTCTTTCGATAGTCCCATTGCAACTGCTCCATCAACCATCGCTTCCACAAATCTAAAGAAATAGGCAGGTCCTGATCCACTTGTTCCGGTCAAGGCATTCTGTAAATCTTCAGGGATTTCAATCGCCTTACCGGTTGCGGCAAGTAGCGTCTGAACAAATTTCTTTTGTGCATCGGTAACTCCACTACTCAGTGAATATCCAGCCATTCCCTTACCAATGAGAGTCGGAGTATTGGGCATCACACGAGCGATGGATTGATGGTTACCAAGTCCTGCTGAGATGCCTGCAATGGTCTTTCCAGCAAGCAGTGAGATGACGAGGGCATCACTACGCAGATGTGGCGCTATCTCAGGCATGAGCTCGCTCAGGCCTTGAGGTTTGATGCCAAGAAGGACTACATCACTACTTCGTAGGGCCTCATCCAGAGTCTTAACAGAAATTGAATATTTGGTAACTAATTCATCGCCTCTTTCAGGACGTCGAACAACAGCAGTAATTGATGATGCAGCAGCTCCAGATCGAATAAGGGCAGCGATAAATGCTTCACCCATTACTCCGGCACCAACGACTGCAATCTGATTAGCCATGGCGAAAGAGTACGCGTAGGCTCTGCGACTATGTCAGAGATAAAGCCAGGTTTTGCACGCGACTGGGTCGAATTCGCAGATCCCAACGATGAAGAAGAAATCTTCAAATGCGACCTCACCTGGTTGACCTCCTTCTGGACCTGCATCTATGGCGATGGCTGCCAGGGTGTTTTCAAAGACCGTCCTAATGATGGGTGCTGCACAGAAGGTGCGATGTATTCAGATGAAGATGATGAAGAGCGCGTTCGTAAGGCAGCAGAATTCCTGACTCCAGATATGTGGCAGTTCTATGAAGAAGCTCGCCCAAAGAAGCCAGGTGGAAAACTTCGTATTACAGATCTCGATGAAGATAATGATCGCAAGACTCGCACTGTCAGTAATGCGTGCATCTTCCTTAACCGTAAAGGTCATGAAGCTCCAGGATTTACTGGTGACTTCGGTTGCGTACTGCACCACCTTGCGCAGAAGAGAAATATTCACTTCGTAGATACAAAGCCAGATGTATGTTGGCAATTACCACTTCGCAGAAGTTTTGAAACTCGTGAAGTAGGCGAGCGCGAATATTCAGTCACAGTCATTGGTGAATACGAACGCCTTGGTTGGGGCGATGGCGGAGATGATTTCGATTGGTACTGCACAAGTAATACCGATGCTCACGTCGGTAGTGAACCTGTGTATATCTCCAACAAGGCTGAGCTTTCACAGTTGATGGGTAAGGATGCATATGCGATCCTGGCCGAGCACTGTGATCGACGTGTTCAGGGTATTCGCGATGCGCAGGCTCGCTCACTGCCTCTCTTTATTATTCAACACCCAGCCACACTCGCTGCCGGCAAGTAGTCAGCGCTCTCCTCTAACCTACGACTATGGCTAAGGTTGAGAAGGAACCATTTCGTTGCTCTGAATGCGGATGGGCATCGCAGAAATGGGTTGGTCGCTGCGGCGAATGCCAAGCATGGGGCTCTGTTGAAGAGCTAGCTGCTCCTAAGAAACTCTCACTCGTTGCAGGCACTGTCACCTCAAAGGCAACACCTATCGGCGATGTTGATCTCTCATCTGCTCGTGCACGTGCCACAGGTGTCTCTGAACTCGATCGCGTATTAGGTGGTGGATTAGTTCCAGGGGCAGCAATTCTTCTAGCTGGCGAACCTGGAGTTGGTAAATCAACTCTTCTCTTATCAGTTGCTGCGCAAACTGCCGCTAAAGGAATTCCTGCGCTCTATATATCTGGCGAAGAATCTGCATCGCAAGTGCGTCTTCGCGCAGAACGCATCAATGCAGTCGATCCCAAGTTATTTCTTGCATCTGAAACAGATTTAGGCGCAGTCATTGCCCATATCGATGCAGTTAAGCCTGAACTTCTCATCATCGACTCCGTGCAGACAATTGGTTCATCTACTGCAGATGGCTCCCCTGGCGGTGTCACACAGGTGCGCGAAGTTGCTGGAGCTCTCATTCGCATCTGTAAAGATCGCGATATAACTCTGCTTCTGGTTGGCCATGTCACTAAAGATGGATCTATTGCAGGCCCAAGACTTCTTGAACATATCGTCGATGTTGTTCTGCAATTCGAAGGAGAGCGTCACTCACGCCTTCGCCTTATCCGCGCAATTAAGAACCGCTTTGGTGCAAGTGATGAAGTGGGATGCTTTGACTTAAGTGATACTGGTATTGAAAGCGTTCTGGACCCCACAGGGCTCTTCACATCGCGCCATGCAGAACCTGTGCCAGGCACATGCGTCACAGTCACCCTCGAAGGTCGCAGGCCACTGCTTGCAGAAATCCAAGCACTTGTGAGCGCAGGACGTGAAAATGATTTTGGCAATGCTCGTCGCGTCACAAGCGGCCTTGATTCAGCCCGCACATCAATGACACTTGCAGTCCTTGAACTTCGCGCACATATTCGCGTTGGTGGTCGTGATGTCTATGCAGCAACTGTTGGTGGCATGAAGATGTCTGAACCTGCTGCGGATTTAGCTCTTGCACTGGCTGTGGCATCTGCTGCAAAAGGTTTAGCACTTCCAGCTGATCTTGTTGCTATCGGTGAAGTCGGCCTTGCTGGTGAGATTCGCAAAGTAAGCGGTGTATCTCGTCGCCTTGCTGAGGCATATCGCCTTGGATTTAAGCGCGCACTTGTTCCAGCAGGTTCTGATGTGAAGATCGATGGAATGGAAGTTGTTGAAGTCTCTCGCCTTGATCAAGCGCTGCAGCGAGTAAAAATCACTGGCGAATAATGCTCGAGAAAGAGATTATTTCTTGGTTTAAGAAGAATAAACGTGATCTTCCGTGGCGCAAGACTGACACATGGGGCGTTCTCGTATCTGAATTTATGTTGCAGCAAACTCCGGTTAATCGAGTGCTACCTGTTTATATCGAATGGATGAAGCGCTGGCCGACTCCAGCACTGCTTGCTCAAGCAACTCCTGCGCAAGTGATTACTGCATGGGGTCGCCTTGGTTATCCACGTCGCGCCCTTCGATTACATGAATGTGCAAAGGTAATTACCAATGAATATAAAGGTGTAATTCCACGAGATGAATCAGAGCTGCGCAAGCTTCCCGGCATCGGTGAATACACAGCCGCTGCCATGGTCGCCTTTGCATTTAGTGGGCGCTCACTCGTACTCGATATCAATATCCGAAGGCTCTTTGCTCGCATTATTGATGGAGTTGAATCCCCCAAGCTCTCTGCAACTAAGGATGAAAAATCACGCTATGAAGAACTCATTCCTAAGAAAGACCCGCATTTATGGGCTGCTGCCACGATGGAGCTCGGTGCATTGGTGTGCACATCACAATCGCCGAAGTGTGGAATCTGTCCTGTGGCACATGAGTGCACATGGCGCAGCCTTGATTATCCAAAGTCAGATCTCATAAAGCGCACGCAGAGTTGGCATGGAACTGATCGCCAATGTCGCGGAACAGTTGTGCAGGCGCTGCGTGAGAATGATGTACTCACCAAAGCTCAGATTGCGCTGTTATGGGATGTTCCATCACAGCTCGAGAAAGCGATACTGACACTTCTCGATGATGGACTTATCGAATCTCGCGGCAAGAGCAAATATTCATTGCCAAGAAATTAATTTAGGCAGTAGGTGCTTCCGCCAAATCCCCAGGGCTATCAGGTGATGCAACCTTGGGTGAACCTGTAAAGGTGAACTTGGCTTCTGCGCCTTCGCCTTCAACATCGACCACAATGATTTCGCCAGCCTTAAGCTCGCTAAACAAGATGCGCTCTGAAAGTGAATCTTCAATCTCACGTTGAATAACGCGACGCAGTGGACGCGCACCAAGAAGTGGGTCATAACCACGCAGAGCAAGGAGATCCTTAGCAGCCTGTGTGAGTTCGATTCCCATGTCCTTAGCCTTCAAACGCTCATCAAGACCTGCAATCATGAGATCCACAATGTGAATAATCTGTTCTCTCGTGAGCTGGTGGAAGACGATGACGTCATCGATGCGGTTAAGAAATTCTGGGCGGAAGTGGTTCTTGAGTTCATCTTGAACCTTGCCCTTCATGCGATCGTAATTCGTTAAATCATCATCAGCGTTGGCAAAGCCAAGCCCGAGTGACTTAGAGATATCTCGTGTTCCAAGGTTGGTTGTCATGATGATGACAGTGTTCTTAAAGTCGACTGTACGACCTTGTGAATCTGTCAGGCGACCATCTTCAAGAACCTGAAGAAGTGAGTTAAAGATATCTGGGTGTGCCTTTTCGATCTCATCAAAGAGAACAACAGAGAATGGGCGACGACGAACCTTCTCAGTCAGCTGTCCACCTTCGTCATAGCCGACATAGCCTGGAGGTGCACCAAATAGACGTGATGCTGTGTGGCGCTCTGAGTATTCAGACATATCGAGTTGAATCAACGCTGTCTCATCGCCAAAGAGGAATGAGGCAAGTGTGCGTGAGAGTTCAGTCTTACCAACACCAGAAGGTCCAGCGAAGATAAATGAACCACCAGGGCGCTTAGGATCTTTAAGTCCTGCGCGAGTACGGCGGATTGCTTGTGACAACGCCTTAATCGCTTGATCTTGACCGATTACGCGGCGGTGAAGTTCATCTTCCATGCGAAGAAGACGCGCAGTCTCTTCTTCAGTCAACTTAAATACTGGAATACCAGTTGATGCTGAAAGTACTTGAGCGATGAGTTCTTCATCGACTTCAGTGACCTTATCGAGATCAGTTGCCTTCCAATTCTTTTCTGCTTCTTGCTTCTCTTGGATAAGAGTCTTCTCTTTATCGCGAAGAGATGCTGCTCCTTCAAAATCTTGTCCATCGATTGCAGATTCTTTCGCCTTGCGAGCTTCAGCGATCTTGTCATCAAATTCACGAAGTTCAGCTGGTGCTGTCATACGCTTAATGCGAAGACGTGAACCTGCCTCATCAATAAGGTCGATTGCCTTATCTGGAAGGAAGCGATCTGAAACATAACGATCTGCCATATTTGCAGCAGCCGCTAGCGCACCATCTGTGATGGAGACGCGGTGGTGTGTTTCATAACGATCGCGAAGACCCTTAAGAATTTCGATGGTGTGAGCCACAGATGGCTCCTTCACCTGAATAGGTTGGAAGCGACGCTCAAGTGCTGCATCTTTTTCGATGTGCTTACGATATTCATCAAGAGTTGTTGCACCAATTGTCTGGAGCTCACCGCGAGCAAGCATCGGCTTTAAAATGCTTGCAGCATCAATAGCGCCTTCTGCAGCTCCTGCGCCTACAAGTGTGTGAATTTCATCGATGAAGATAATGATGTCACCGCGAGTTTTAATCTCTTTAAGAACTTTCTTCAAACGCTCTTCAAAATCTCCACGGTAGCGAGAACCTGCAACGAGTGCACCTAAATCAAGTGAGTAGAGCTGCTTATCTTTAAGGGTTTCAGGAACATCGTTCTTAGCAATCGCCTGGGCAAGACCTTCGACAACTGCAGTCTTTCCAACACCTGGCTCACCAATTAGAACTGGGTTGTTCTTTGTGCGACGAGAGAGAACCTGCATCACGCGTTCAATCTCTAATTCACGACCAATGACAGGATCTAGCTTTCCTTCACGAGCAGCTTGTGTGAGGTTGCGACCGAATTGATCAAGAACGAGTGATGTTGATGGAGTTCCTTCTGCAGGACCACCTTGTGCAACGGTCTCTTTTCCTTGATATCCGGAAAGTAATTGAATAACTTGTTGGCGCACACGATTGAGATCTGCACCGAGCTTTACGAGAACTTGAGCTGCAACGCCTTCGCCTTCGCGAATAAGTCCAAGAAGAATATGTTCTGTTCCGATGTAGTTGTGGCCAAGTTGAAGCGCTTCACGAAGTGAAAGTTCAAGAACTTTCTTCGCACGCGGAGTAAATGGAATGTGGCCACTAGGTGCTTGCTGACCTTGACCAATGATTTCTTCCACTTGTGCGCGAACGCCTTCAAGTGAGATGCCGAGTGATTCAAGACCCTTTGCAGCAACGCCTTCACCTTCGTGGATAAGACCAAGGAGGATATGTTCTGTGCCGATGTAGTTGTGGTTGAGCATGCGTGCTTCTTCTTGAGCTAGGACAACAACGCGTCGAGCTCGATCGGTAAAGCGCTCAAACATGGGCATTACTCCTTCTTCTTAATTCAACGAACTATCGGTAAGCCTATAACCCAGCGTGGGGAAGGCGCGAGGTGGATGGCCTATAGGTCATAGAACCCCAGATATGGGGCCGATATTCCCGCCAGGCTCTAGAGATTGAGGAGCATGCGGGTATTGCCCAGGGTATTGGGCTTTACCGACTCGAGATCAAGGAATTCGGCAACACCTGCGTCATAGGAGCGCAGGAGCTGCTGATAGACATCTGGATCGACAGGCGTGCCATGAATTTCAACAAATCCATGGCGACCAAAGAACTCTGTTTGAAAGGTGAGACAGAAAATTCTCTCCACACCAATTTCACGAGCACGTTCAATAATGCGCTCCATCAATTTGTGACCAATGCCTTGCTTATGCAAACTCTCTTTAACTGCAACTGTGCGAACTTCAGCGAGATCTTCCCAGAGTGTGTGGAGTGCTCCACATCCAACAACTTTTCCATCAAGTTCTGCAACAGTAAATTCCTGCACACCTTCATAAAGTGTCACAGTCTCTTTTGCAAGCATCTGACCTGGGGCAGCATACGAATCAACGAGTTCGCGAATTGCCTTCACATCACTTGTCTTAGCAGGACGAATAACAAGCATTCTTAATCTGCTTCAGGTTTTACGAGTGGGAACAAAATAGTTTCACGGATTCCAAGACCAGTCAGAGCCATAAGAAGTCGATCAACGCCCATTCCCATTCCGCCCATAGGTGGCATTCCAAATTCCATAGCACGTAAGAAATCTTCATCGACTTGCATTGCTTCAAGATCGCCTTTAGCGCCGAGCTGTGCCTGTTCAATCAGACGTTCACGTTGAATCACTGGGTCGATAAGTTCTGAGTATCCGGTTGCAAGTTCAAAGCCATCAACATAGAGATCCCATTTTTCAACAACTCCTGGGGTTTCACGATGTGCACGAACAAGTGGAGATGTATCAACTGGGTATCCCATAACAAATGTTGGCTCAACCAATTTATCTTGAGCAACATGCTCAAAGATCTCTTCGGCGAGCTTGCCTGTTACCCACTTTGGGTCAATCTTCATACCAAGCTTTGTTGCATACTTCTTAAGCTCATCAATGGAAGTAAGCGCTGTTACCTTCTCGCCCACTCCTTCAGAGATTGCGTCATAGAGTGAAATCTCTTTCCATGTGCCACCGAGATCTGCTTGGCGACCATCGTGATGTGTCACCACATGTGAACCAGCAACTGCCATGGCTGCATTTTGAATAAGAGAACGTGTGACATCAGCGATGGAACGCCAATCACCGTAGGCCATATAAGACTCAACCATTGCAAACTCTGGTGAGTGTGAAGAGTCGGCGCCTTCATTACGGAAATTACGATTGATTTCAAAGACGCGCTCAATGCCACCGACAACACAACGCTTTAAGAAGAGCTCAGGTGCAATACGCATATAGAGATCCATATCGTATGCATTACTAAATGTCTTAAATGGACGAGCAGTAGCTCCACCATGCATCACCTGAAGCATTGGAGTCTCTACCTCAATAAAGCTCTCGCTATTAAATGTCTCTCGCAATGAACGCATCACAGCAGGGCGCATACGTGCTGCCACGCGAGCATCTGGGCGAACAATCAAATCCACATAACGCATACGAACACGTGTCTCTTCAGACATTGGTTTGTGGTCGTTAGGAAGCGGGCGAAGAGACTTTGAAGCAAGTGCCCATGACGTTGCAAGGATAGAAAGTTCACCGCGCTTGGAAGTAATGATTTCTCCAGTAACAGAGACCATGTCACCTAAATCAACATCTGATTTCCATGCATCAAGTAAATCTTGACCGACTTTGTCGAGAGATAACATCGCCTGCATTTCGGTGCCATCGCCCTCACGAAGAGTTGCAAAGCAAAGTTTTCCTGTGTCACGCTTAAAGATGATGCGACCTGTCAGGCTTTCAATATCTCCGGTTGCCACATCAACTGCGAGGTCTGTGTATTTCTCGCGGACTTCCTTCAAAGATTTAGTGCGTGCTACTGCAACCGGATATGGCTCAATTCCGCGCTCAATAAGGCTTGCACGCTTCTCGCGACGAATCCGAAGTTGCTCGGGTAGGTCATCCTCTGTGGCGGGCGAGTTATCAGTTGTCATAGTGCAGTGAGTCTACCTTTTCAGGCTACTGATTCTTCTCATGAATAAGGCGAAGGCCGATAAGAGTCAGATCTGGCTCATGCTCATCGATTGTTTCAGAAACTCCAATAATGAGTGGAGCAAGGCCACCTGTTGCAATCACGGTGGGAGCATCATCGTAATCCTTCGCCAATTCTGCAGTGATTCGATCAACGAGACCATCAACCTGTCCGGCAAATCCAAAGATTGTTCCTGATTGAAGCGCTTCAACGGTGTTCTTTCCAATTACGTTCTTTGGTCGAATAAGTTCAACCTTGCGAAGCTGTGCAGCACGAGCAGCGAGAGCATCCACTGAAATTTCTATTCCGGGGGCTAACGCTCCACCGAGGAATTCACCTTTAGGAGAGACAACATCCAAGTTTGTTGATGTTCCAAAATCCACAACAATTGCTGGACCACCATAGAGAGTGTGAGCCGCAAGAGTATTAACAATGCGATCTGCTCCAATTTCTTTGGGATTATCAACAAGCAGTTGAACACCAGTCTTAGTTCCTGGTTCAACAATGGTGATTGCGATATCACTAAAGTACGAATCAATCATCGTGCGAAGCTCACGAAGAGTTGCAGGAACTGTCGAACAGATGGCAAGACCTGTGAGTGAATATCCGCTGATGAGCGCGCTGTATTGGAGCCAGAGTTCATCTGCAGTAGTGCGTGGATCTGTCTTAACGCGCCATGATTTGATGAGTTGATCTTTATCAAAGATCCCCAAAACCGTATTTGTATTTCCGACATCAACTGTTAACAACATGGCTACTCCGCTCTCATATCTAGACCAATATCAAAAACTGGAGCGCTATGCGTAAGCGCACCAATTGCAAGGAAATTAACTCCTGTTGATGCGTATGCCTTCGCATTCTCAAGTGAAATTCCACCTGATGCTTCAAGCTTGGTTGCACCGGCAACGATAGAAACGGCCTCTGCACATTGCGCAGGACTCATGTTATCCAGAAGCACCACATCAGGCCTTAAAGGCAAGACTTCACGCAACTGATCCAAGGTATCAACTTCGATTTCAATCTCTGAAGTTGGAAACTCTGCCCGGACCTTTGAGAAAGCTTGGGCAACTCCCCCTGCTGCTGCAATGTGATTATCTTTAATCAGCGCAGCCTCGCTGAGTGATATGCGGTGATTAGTTCCACCACCCATGCGCACTGCATATTTCTCAAGTAGTCGCATGCCTGGAGTTGTTTTACGAGTATCGCGAATCTCGCATGTTGTGCCTGCGATGGCATTGACCCATGTGCGAGTCAGCGTTGCAATACCGCTCAAATGACCTAAGAAATTAAGCGCGGTGCGCTCAGCAAGCAAAATGGCACGAGTATCACCGCGCACCGTCATCAAGACTTCACCCTGCTTCACCGATGCTCCATCCTTCACAAGAACTTCAATATCAGTTAGTCCTACCTCTTCAAGAACTGCGCGAGCCATATCAATACCGGCAACTACGCCAGCTTTGCGTGAAACGAAATCAGCAACAACTTTTTCACTACCGGACACAGTTGCCACAGATGTAATGTCTTGGCCGCCTTGTAGATCTTCAGCGAGTGCTCTCTTAATCAGGTCGCGATCAATCATTTTCCAACCTCCTGATAGCCACTTGTCCAATAACCTTTTTGATCTAACTGTTGCACGATGCGCTTCTTCCACAAATCACTTGTCTCAGGGAAATCTTCACGCCAGTGGGAGCCACGAGTTTCTTGTCGAATGAGCGCAGCTTTCACTATTGTCTGCGCGAGCTGGAAGAGGTTAGTTGTCTCCCATGCTTCAACGCATGGTTCTATGCTCTTCTTATCTTCTATGCGAGTCAGATCCGAACTTGTCTTGAGTAGCGAATCCGATGAGCGCAGCACTCCGGCACCGCGGCTCATACTCACTTGAATGTCATGGCGAACTTTTGGATCAAGCAGAATAGCTTGAGATGCATTCTCGATAGGTTCACTCTTCTCAGGCAAGTGCTCTGCAATATCTGCTGCAATGCGTGCACTGAATACAAGGCCTTCAAGAAGTGAATTAGATGCAAGTCGATTAGCGCCGTGAACGCCAGAACATGCTGTTTCACCGCATGCATAGAGGCCATTCACACTTGTTCGGCCATTGAGGTCAACACGTACCCCACCGGATGCATAGTGCGATGCCGGAGCCACAGGAATCAAATCTTTCAGTGGATCAATGCCATGAGAAATACAAGATGCATAAATGGTTGGGAAACGCTCTTTAAATCCTTCAAGGTGGCGAACATCGAGCCAGACATGGTGAGCACCAGTTGTATTCATCACGCGCATAATCGAGATTGCCACAACATCGCGTGGTGCTAGTTCTGCAAGGGGATGTATTCCTTGCATAAAGCGCACACCTTTATCGTCAACAAGATACGCACCTTCACCGCGCACAGCCTCACTAATCAATGGCTGTTGTCCCTCAGAATTATCGCCAAGCCAAAGAACTGTTGGGTGGAATTGAATGAATTCAACATCGGCAACCTTTGCCCCAGCGCGAAGAGCCAATGCCACACCATCTCCTGTTGAGACAGATGGATTTGTAGTTTGAGCAAATACTTGACCTAGTCCACCTGTTGCAAGGACTACGGCGCGAGCAAGACCTCGACCAACGCCATCACGACTGCCTGCACCAATTACGTGAAGAGTAACTCCGCACACTTCACCAATATCGTTCTTGAGCGCATCGAGAACAAGAGCATGTTCAACAACTTCAATCTCAGGATCGTTCTGTACTGCAGCAAGAAGTGCGCGTGAGACCTCAGCTCCAGTTGCATCTCCCCCTGCATGCAAGATGCGATTGCGAAGGTGTCCGCCTTCACGAGTAAGCGCTATTTCACCGCTATCTTCTTTATCAAAGATTGCACCACGTTCAATTAACTTACGAACAGCTTCTGGGCCCTCAGTAACAAGTACGCGCACGG
>Ga0208916_10000639_pt1 | contig 16137 bp, 15 predicted proteins | sample DEB19_08_DNA_5_FD_184523 | JGI IMG/M metagenome (GOLD analysis project Ga0208916, IMG submission 184523) | Aqueous microbial communities from the Delaware River and Bay under freshwater to marine salinity gradient to study organic matter... | ecosystem: Environmental > Aquatic > Marine >... | reverse complement strand
TCAGCCGTGCGCCGACGGCGTTTGGTGCCGATCCGAACACGCAGGCATCGGCCGTTGATTTCGCTTTGCCCGGCGCCCTGCCGGTGATGAACAAGGGTGCCGTGCAACGCGCCATTGAGTTCGGCTTGGCGGTCAACGCGCACATTGCCGAGAGCAGCGTCTTCGCCCGCAAAAACTACTTTTATCCCGACCTGCCCAAGGGCTACCAGATCAGCCAGTTTGAGATCCCGGTGGTTCAAGGCGGCAGCGTCGAATTTTTCCTTGATGGCGAGAAAAAAAGCGTGCGTTTGGTGCGTGCCCACCTCGAAGAAGATGCCGGCAAGTCGCTGCATGAAGACTTCATCGACATGACCGGCATTGACCTGAACCGCGCCGGCACGCCGCTGCTGGAGATCGTCACCGAGCCCGACATGCGCTCGACCGCTGAAGCCGTGGCCTACGCCAAAGAGCTGCACAAAATCGTCACCTGGATCGGTATTTGTGACGGCAACATGCAGGAAGGCAGCTTTCGCTGCGACGCCAATGTGTCGGTCCGCAAACCCGGCGCAGAACTCGGCACGCGCCGCGAAATCAAAAACCTGAACAGCTTCAAGTTCATGCAGCAGGCGATGGACTACGAAGTGCGTTGGCAAATCGAACAGATTGAAGACGGCCACGCGATTCAACAGGCCACGGTGCTGTTTGACCCGGACACGGGCGAGACGCGCAGCATGCGCAGCAAAGAAGACGCCGCCGATTACCGCTACTTTCCGGACCCGGATTTGCCGCCGCTGATGATTGATCGCGAGTGGGTTGAACGCACGCGCCACGAGATGAGTGAGCTGCCGCGCGTGATGGCTGAACGCTTTGTGCAAAGCCACGGCTTGTCGGACTACGATGCTGGCCAGCTGACGCAAAGCAAAGTCATTGCGGCTTATTTTGAAGCGACCGTGGCGGCTTGTGGCCAGCCCAAATTGGCCAGCAACTGGGTCATGGGCGAACTCTCACGCCGACTCAACGCTGAAGACAAGACGATCGAATCTTCATCGGTGAGCGCGGCCCAACTGGGTCTGTTGATCAGCCGCATCGCCGACGGCACGCTGTCAAACAACACCGCGCGCCAAGTGTTCGACGCACTGTGGACGGGCGAAGGCCAGGACGTCGACGCGCTGATCGATGCCAAAGGCCTGAAGCCAATGAACGACAGCGGCGAGCTGGAGAAAATCATCGACGACGTGCTGGCCGCCAATGCCAAAAACGTTGAAGAGATTCGCGCCGGCAACACCAAAGCCTTCAATGCGCTGGTCGGTCAAGCCATGAAGGCGACCAAGGGCAAGGCCAACCCGGCGCAGGTGAACGAGTTGCTGAAAAAGAAGCTGGGGTAATCCTCAGTTTTTCAGCGGGAAAGGGGCTCAACCGCCACGCCTCACATCACCCCGTAGCGCTCCCGATAGGCCTGCACGCGTAGCAAGTGCTCGCCCATCTCGTTGCCCGGCTGGGTCGTCAGAAAAGCCAGCAAATCCGACAGCTCCGCAATCGCGCAGACCTGCAAACCTTCGTGCGAGCGCACATATTGCACGGCGCTGTAGGGGACGTCTTGGGTGCTGCCATCGGCCTGGGTTTCGGTCGCCATTTCTTGACGGTCCAAGGCAATCACCACGGCGTGGGGTATCGCGCCAGCGGCTTTGATGAGGGCAATCGATTCGCGCGCGGCGGTGCCGGCGCTCATCACGTCGTCGACGATCAAGACCCGGCCCTGCAACGGTGCGCCGACCAAGCTACCGCCTTCGCCGTGGTCTTTGACTTCTTTGCGGTTGTAGGCAAAGGGCACGGTTTTACCCAACCGCGCCAACTCAATGGCCACCGCCGCACCGAGCGGAATGCCTTTGTAGGCGGGGCCGAAGATCATGTCAAACTCAATGCCGCTGGACACCAAGCGCTTGGCGTAAAAGCTGGCCAGGCGTCCGAGCTTGGCGCCGTCGTCAAACAAACCGGCGTTGAAAAAGTAAGGGCTCATGCGCCCCGCCTTGGTTTTGAACTCACCAAATTTGAGCACGCCGCAATCCAGCGAGAATTGCACAAACTCTTGGGCCAGCATGTCGTTGGCCACCTTACTTGTCGTCATGGGAAATTCCTTGTTCAAACTCACCAGCCTCAACCTCAATGGCATCCGCTCAGCCACCAGCAAAGGCGTGGAAGCCTGGCTCGAAAAAGCCAGGCCCGATTGTATTTGCGTGCAAGAGATCAAAGCCCAAGCCCCGGACATGGCCGGTCGTTTTAAATCGCTGGCCGGACTCAAAGGGCATTTCCAGTTCGCCGAGAAAAAAGGTTACTCAGGCGTCGGTGTCTACACCCGACACGAGCCGAGCGACGTCATCGTCGGCTACGGCACCAGTGAATTCAACGCGGAAGGCCGCTACGTCGAACTGCGCTTTGACCGACCGGGTCGGACCCACGCGCCCAAGTTGTCAATCATCAGCAGCTACTTTCCCAGCGGCTCGTCGGGCGAAGAACGGCAGGCCGCCAAGTTCCGCTTTTTAGCCGAGATGGCCCCGCACCTGCAGGCTCTGAAAAGCGACGGACGTGAGCTCGTGCTGTGCGGCGACATCAATATCGCGCACCAGGAAATCGACCTGAAGAACTTCAAAGGGAACAAGAAAAACAGCGGCTTTTTGCCCGAAGAACGCGCCTGGATGACCGCGCTCTTGCAATCCGCTGACCATGAAAAGTCCAAAGGCGGCGGCATGGTCGACGTTTACCGCCACCTGCAACCCACCACCACCGACGCTTGCTACACCTGGTGGAGCAACCGCGGCCAAGCCTACGCGAAGAACGTGGGCTGGCGACTCGACTACCACTTGGCGACACCGGCCTTGGCCGCCTTGGCCCGGACCGAAGCGGTTTACAAAGACGAGAAGTTCTCGGACCATGCGCCGATCACGATTGAGTACGACTTGACGCTGTGAAGGGCCGCGCAACAACGCAGAGCCTACTGGCGGGCTACATTGACGAGTAAAAACCCATCAACTGAATAAAAATACACTCGTATTTTTATTCAGTGTGAAGAACCCGCACAAGGAATCTGTAGTGAAATACAAAACCCTCCCCGACTTTTTGGACTACGTCAAAGCCCGCGATCCGCACCAACCGGAATTTTTGCAAGCCGTCCATGAAGTCATGGGCAGCCTGTGGGGCTTCATCGAAGCCAACCCGCAGTACGCTGACGCCGGCATTCTGGAACGCCTGGTGGAGTCGGAGCGTGTGATTCAGTTCAGGGTGTCCTGGGTCGACGACCGTCAGCAGACGCAAACCAACCGGGCTTTTCGGATCCAGCACAGCTCGGCCATCGGCCCGTACAAAGGCGGCATGCGGTTTCACCCGTCGGTGAACCTGTCCATCCTGAAGTTTTTGGCGTTCGAACAAACCCTGAAAAATGCCTTGACGACCCTGCCCCTGGGCGGCGGCAAAGGCGGTTCTGACTTTGACCCCAAAGGCAAAAGTCGCAACGAAGTGATGCGTTTTTGCCAAGCCTTGATGACCGAGCTGTACCGCCACTTGGGGCCAGACACCGACGTGCCAGCGGGCGACATGGGCGTCGGTGGCCGTGAGATCGGCTTCATGACCGGCATGATGAAAAAGCTCTCGAACAACGCCGCCTGTGTGTTCACCGGCAAAGGCCTGTCCTTCGGCGGCAGCTTGATACGCCCTGAAGCCACCGGCTACGGTTTGGTTTACTTTGTGCAAGAGATGCTGGCACGCCAACACATGAGCCTGGACGGTCTGCGCGTGTCGGTCTCGGGTTCGGGCAACGTGGCGCAACACACCATCGAAAAAGCCATGTCACTGGGCGCCAAAGTCATCACCGCATCGGACTCCGGCGGCACCGTGATCGACGAAGCGGGTTTCACGCCAGACAAATTAGCGCTGCTGATGGACCTCAAAAACCAGAACTTCGGGCGCGTCGAAACCTACGCCAAACAACTCGGCCTGCGCTTTGAAGCCGGCCAAAAACCATGGACTGTTGCGGTCGACATCGCACTGCCTTGCGCAACCCAAAACGAGCTGAATGCCGACGATGCGCGGACGCTGGTGAAAAACGGCGTCAAATGCGTGGCCGAAGGCGCCAACATGCCCTGCAACCTCGACGCGGTCGACGTGTTTTTGAAGGCCAAGATCATGTTTGGTCCGGGCAAAGCCGCGAACGCGGGCGGCGTCGCCACCTCCGGCCTGGAGATGACGCAAAACGCCGAACGCCTGCCATGGACAGGCGACGAAGTCGACGCCCGTCTGCACCTCATCATGTCCGACATCCACGCCAACTGCGTGCGCTACGGCGAACAGGGCGCCGGCTTTGTTCACTATGTTGACGGTGCCAATATCGCCGGCTTTGTCAAGGTCGCCGACGCCATGACGGCACAGGGCGTTTACTGACCCTTGCGATAGACTGCCGCCAGCCAAATTAAAACCACCAGGAGCAAACCCATGCGTCAAACAAAAATCATGGCTGTCATCGCCACACTCGCCCTTGGCTTGAGTGCGCTGAACGCCGCAGCACAAGACTTCCCCATCAAGAAACCCATCACCCTCATGGTCGGTTTTGCGGCCGGCGGCGCCACCGACACCGCAGCCCGCGTGATTGCGAAAAAGCTGAGTGAGAACATCGGCCAGCCCGTCTTGGTCGAGAACAAAGGCGGCGCGGGCGGCAACATTGCCCACCAATACACCGCCAGTGGGCCAACCGACGGCAGCCTGATTCTGTTCGGTTCGGTCGGCCCGCTGACCATTGCGCCGCACCTCATGAAGCTGCCTTACGACCCGGTCAAAGACCTCGCGCCCATCACCATGGGCGTGAACTTCCCGAACGTGCTGGTGGTCGGCGTCGACACCAAAATCAAGACCTTCGCCGAGTTCGTCGCTTTCGCCAAGAAGAACCCCGGCAAGTTGGACTTTGCCTCGACCGGCGCCGGCTCGGCCTCACATTTGGCTGGCGAGATGCTGAACCAGATGGCTGACATAGACACAGTGCACATTCCCTACAAAGGTGGGGCGCCGGCGTTGCAAGATTTGCTGGGTGGCCGCGTCGCCGCGTACTACTCAACCTACGCCACTGCACAGCCGCACATTGAGAGTGGCAAACTGATTCCACTGGCCAGCACCGGCGCGCAACGGCTGGCCTCGCTGCCGAAGATTCCGACGATTGCCGAGTCAGGCTACCCCGGCTTCGCGGCCACCAACTGGTACGCCTTTGTGGCGTCGTCCAAGGTGCCTTCGGCCATCCTTGACCGCTGGAATGTGGAGCTGGTCAAAGTGCTGAAATCACCTGACGTGGTCGCGGCGCTGAACAAGCACGGCCTCACGCCTCAGCCCGGCACGCGCGACGAATTGGCGCGCTACATGGCGGCTGAAACCATCACCTGGGGCAAGCTGATCCGCGAGCGCAAGATCACGGCGCAGTAAGCCAAACGCGGGCGCGGGGGTCAAAACATAAACTAACCCGCCGCTTGCGCCCCCAACTGACGCGCCAGATGCACTTGATGCAGGGTGATTTTGCGGACTTCGGCTTGACTGGCCTGAATGTGCGAGCGCAGCAGCAAGGCCGCTTGGTCGCCGCGTTTTTTCTGGATGGCGGACAAGATTTTTCCGTGCTCTTCGTAGGTCGCGGTGATGCGCAAGGGCTGCGTGAAATCCAGCCGGCGAATCACGCGGATGCGCTCGGTCACCTCGCGGTGCACGCGGGCCATTTCGGCGTTGCCTGCTGCCGCCACCAAGGCGCAATGAAAGGCCTCGTCCCACGCGGCGACTTCCCGCATGTCGGTGCTGCGCTTCTCAGGGCTGACCTGCCAGATGGCGACAAGCGTGTCCAGCTGCGCTGCATCGACCTTGAGTGCGCCCTCACACAGGCGATGCGCAGCAGTGGTTTCAAGCACCATGCGCAGATCGTAAAGTTCCTCAAACTGGTTGAAGTCAAACGGCAACACGCGCCAGCCGCTGCGAAACAACACCTCGACATAACCCTCTTGCTGCAGCTTGAACAGCGCTTGCCGAACCGGCGTCCGTGAGACCGCCAGTCGTTCGCTGATTTCGGTTTCCGTGAAGCGGTCGCCGGGCACCAAGCGGAACTCGGCGATGTCGTTTTTGAGCTGTGTGTAGACGTCGTCGGCACGACTGCGAAAAGAACTCATCCTAGACTTTGTGCAATGCGGCCAGCAGGTCGGCACTGTTGGCCGTCCAGCCGACGATGCCGCCTTGCGCCCGCACCATCGCCAGCGTGGCCGCTTTGAAGGCCGGAAAATAACTCTCGGTGCAGTCTTCGAGCAACAAGCCGTCATAACCACGGTCATTGGCTTCGCGCATGCTGCTTTGCACGCACACCTCGGTCGTCACACCACCAAAAATCAGCCGTGTGATGCCGCGCGTCTGCAGTTGCGCGTGCAAGTCCGTCGCGTAAAAAGCACCCTTGCCCGGCTTGTCGATGACGATCTCGCCCGGCAGCGGACTCAGCGCTGGAATGATCTGACTGCCGGGCTCGCCAGTCACCAGAATGCGCCCCATCGGCCCAAGGTCACCAATGCGCAGCAGCGGCTTGCCGCGGCCCTGTTTGGCCGGCGGGCAGTCCGACAAATCAGGCCGGTGCGACTCACGTGTGTGCACCACCAAGCCGCCGACGGCACGCCACGCGGCCAAGACCTTTTGCATCGGCGGAACGGCGGCGGCCAACAGTGCCACGTTGTTGCCCAAGGTTTCGCCAAAGCCGCCGGCTTCCATGAAGTCTCGCTGAAAGTCGATCAACACCAAGGCCGTGTGTGAGACCTCAAAATCAAAGGGAAAAGGCAAGGCGGAGAGTTGCATGGTGTTCCTGCTGTAGCGGTTTATTTTGCAGTACCGCCCATGTGCGCACCCAGCACATGGCGCTCGGCACTGGCCGCGGGTGTTTCAAAGACGATACGGCCTTGGCTCATGACCACAATGCGGTCGGCCAGTTCGAGCAATTCGTCGAGGTCTTCGCTGACCAACAGCACCGCGCAGCCTTCGGCACGCACTTGGCGCAAGCGGGCATGAATCTCAGCCACAGCGGCAAAGTCCAGACCGAACACCGGGTTCGAGGCGATCAGCACCTGTATCTCGCCCGCCTCACCCGCCAGTTCACGCGCCAACACGGCGCGCTGCACATTGCCACCTGACAGGCTGCTGATGGGCGCGTCTGCGCTGCGCGTTTTCACGCCAAAGGCGGTGATCCATTGCCGCGCACGGCTGCGCATCGCCGCAAAATTCAACAGCCCGAAACGCGCCAACGGCGGTTGCTCAAAGTCGCGCAGCGCCATGTTTTGCGCCACGCTGAGTTCGGCCACGCAGGCGTTGCGCAGCGGTTCTTCCGGCAGGCTGCGCACCTTCAGGCGCCGGTTGTCACGGCGACTGGCGCTGTAGGGCTGACCCATCACGCGGACATGCCCGGCCGATCGCGGACGCTGGCCGACCAGCGCTTCGACCAGCTCACGCTGGCCGTTGCCGGAGATCCCCGCCACACCCAAAATTTCACCGGACCGCACCGCCAAGCTCAGGCCGTCCAGCGCCAGCGTGCCGCGGTCGCCTTGGGCACTCAAGCCCTCGACCTGCAAGGCCAGTGGCGCAGAAGCCGACACTGCCGTGGGCAGAGCATGCGAGGTACTGGTCACGTCAGTGGACGGGGCGACGGCCTTGGCGCCACCCTCGCCCATCATGGCCGCAGCCAACTGGGCCGGCGTGGTCTCCGCCACGCTGCAACGCTGCACCAACTGGCCACGCCGCATCACACTGACATGGTCGGCATAAGCCATCACCTCGCGGAACTTGTGCGTGATGATCAGCACCGAGCAAAGTCCACTGCGCGCAATCTGGCGCACATGGCTGAGAACTTCATCGGCTTCTTGCGGGGTTAAGACCGAGGTCGGCTCGTCCAAGATCAGCAAACGCGGCTTCAGGTACAGCTGTTTGAGCAGTTCGAGCTTTTGTTTTTCGCCGGCGGCCAGTTCGCTGGGGCGGGCGTCAAGATCCAAGCGGAAAGGCGTTGACGCCAAAAATGCAGCCAAGGCCTCGCGCGTGGCTTTCCAGTTCACCACGGCAGGCAAGTCGCCGCCCGCCAGCAGCAGATTTTCAGCCACGGTCATGCCGGGTGCCAGCGTGAAGTGCTGGTAGACCATGCCGATGCCCAGCGCCCGTGCCAGCGTCGGGTTGGTGATGTCTTGCTCCCGCCCGTCAATCAAAACACTGCCTTCTTCGGCTCGTTGAAACCCCGCCACGCACTTGACCAGCGTGCTTTTGCCTGCGCCGTTTTCGCCGAGCAGCGCATGCACCGTGCCGGGTTCGACCAGTAGGTTGACGCGGTCCATGGCCGTGAAATCACCGAAGCGCTTGCTCAGCTGGTAAGTCTCCAAGCGCAGCGCGCCGGTGGCTGCCGGCAAAGCGCCGATCGGGGAGGTGGACTGGGCGATCTGGCGCATGGTCTAGACGGTTTCAGCCAAGGACGCCAACAAGGCCGAAGAAGACGCATGCGCACCAAAAACACCGCCCTGCATGGTGATCATCTTCAAGGCCGCGAGGTGGTTGCCGAGGTCAGTGGCAGCGGTGCAGTCCGACAGCACCAGACATTCAAAACCACGGTCGTTGGCATCACGCAAAGTGGTGTGCACGCAGACGTCGGTGGTGATGCCGGCCAGCACCAAGTTGCGGATGCCGCGCGTGTGCAGCACCAGCTCTAAGTCGGTCGCGTAAAAAGAGCCCTTGCCGGGTTTGTCGATGACGACTTCACCGGGCAGTGGTGCCAGCTCGGGAATGATCTCCCAGCCCGGCTCACCGCGCACCAAAATACGGCCGCACGGACCGGCATCGCCAATGCCGACGCCACCGGTGCCAATCTGCCGCGAGCGCCAGCGTTTGTTGGCGGGCAGGTCTGACAAATCAGGCCGATGACCTTCGCGGGTGTGGATGATGCAAAAGCCTTGCTGGCGCATCAGCTGCAGCACTTTTTGCAAGGGTTCTATGGGTGCGCGCGTGAGCGATATGTCGTAACCCATCTTGTCGACATAGCCGCCCACACCGCAAAAATCAATCTGCATGTCGATGATGATGAGCGCCGTGTTGGCCGGGCTCAGCGCACCGTCATACGGCCAGGTGTAAGGCTCGGCTTGAATGAAGCGGCTCATGCGCTCGCCTTGGGCACCGTGAGCACTTTGTCAGGCATCAAGGGATTGGCTTGATGCCCCTTGTAGGCGCGCGTGGGCGGCGCAAAACCGCATGGTGTGCCGTCCTGCACGTCGACCGGCCAGGGCAGTGCGTAACGGCCGGCGGCCATGTCTTGCATGTAGGTGTAGGGGCAGTCTTGCGCACCGCCTTTGACCGCCACATAACCGCGGTGGTAAAGCTGGTACAGATTGTTTTCGACGCCCCAGCCTTGCCGCGCCTCGCGCACCAGGTCGGGCCGCAATTCGCAGGTGATGATCTCGTCAACCCGGCCGCCGCCTTCGACCAGCACGCTGCCGTCGAAGTTGCAAAACATGCCCTCGCCCATGGAGTCAAAACTGCCGTCGCTGCCGCTCATGCAAACGCTGGCGGTGCAGGCCAAGTTGCAAAAAGCGTTGGCCTGGTTGGTGATCTTCCAGGCGTGGCGGATCGGTGCCGTGTAGCCGGCTGTGCGCAAGATGATCTCGGCGCCCTTGTAGGCTGCTTCGCGGGCCATCTCTGGAAACATGCCGTCGTGGCAGATGATCAGCGACAAGCGGCTGCCGTTCGGTCCGTCGCACACCGGCACACCCAAGTTGCCAGGCTCCCACGGCTCGACTGGCACCCACGGGTGTAGCTTGCGGTAATAAAGTTGGATGTTGCCGGTGTCATCGATGATGAGGCCGCTGTTGTAGGGGTTGCCGTCGGGATTGGCTTCCATGATGGAAAAACAGCCCCAAATTTTGTGAGCGATGCAGGCCGCTTTGAAAGCCGCGACCTCGGGTCCGTCGAGGCTGCACATGATGGCCGGGTTGGTGTCCATCGACAGGCCGTGCAAGGCGTATTCGGGGAACACCACCAGGTCCATGCCGGACTGGTTACGCCTGGCTTTGCCGACCAACTCGCAAATGCGCTCGGTCTGCGCGGCCAGTTGTTCGGGCGTGACGACCACCGGCAATTGCAGTTGCACCAGCCCGATCACCACGCCGTGCTTTGATTTGTTGAGTCCACCGAGTCCGGTCATGTCTGCGTCCTATGTGTTGTTAAATTTGGTCGTCGAGTTGTGGCGTTGTTCAGCGTGCCGAGAGCTCGCCCGGGCTGCCGGCGATGACCGCGCCGGGGCGGCAGGTCAAGACCAAAATCACCAGCGTGAGCACGTAGGGCAAGGTGTTGAACAGGTGATAGCCCCAGCCAATGCCGATGGATTGCAGGGCCGGTCCCATCGCGCCCGCGGCGCCAAACAGCAGCGCCGCACCGACGCAGCGCAGCGGGCTCCAGCGCGCAAAGATCACCAGCGCCACGGCGATCAAACCTTGTCCACTGGAAATGCCCTCGTTCCAGCTGCCCGGGTAAAACAGCGTCAGCGATGCACCGCCCAGGCCAGCGATCATGCCGCCCACCACGGTCGCCGCGATGCGCACGCCGGCCACCGGGTAGCCGAGTGCGCGCGCGGCTTGTGCAGAGTCGCCGACCAGCCGCACCAGCAAGCCGACACGGGTGTTCGCAAAGACCCAGGCCATGACGCAGGCCAGCAGCAGACCGATCGGCAACAGCGCATTGATTTGCAGCGCCGATCGAACCGCCGACGAACTGCTCCAGGCCCCCAGTGCAATCGCCGGCAACTGCGGTGCCTGCGGTTGAATCAAGGGCTTGCCAAAGTAAAAAGCCAGCCCCATGCCGAGCAGCATGAGCGCAATGCCCGTGGCCACGTCATTGACACGCGGCAGCGAACACAAGAGGCCATGCAACAGCGCGAGCAAACCACCGCAAAGCGCTGCCGCCAGCACGCCGACCCAGACTGAGCCGCTCAGCCACGAAGCGCCGAAAGCCGCCATGGCGGAAAACACCAACACGCCTTCCAGCCCGAGGTTGATGCGTCCGGATTTTTCGGTCAGGCATTCACCCAGACTGACGAACAAAAAAGGCACGCCGATGCGCAGGGCACCGCCCAAAATGCCCGCCAGAAAAATCAGGGTGTCGTCAAAGTTCATACAGCCACCTTATGAGCTGAACGCAACCAGGTGCGCCAAGCGCCGCCACGCAGTGCTTCGCTGGCCAGGATCAAGACAAAAGCCAGGCCCTGCAAGACCAGCACCGATGCGTCCGGCATGCCGAGCCGACGCTGCAACAGACTACCGGCAGCGCCAAAACCGCCAAACAAAATAGCCACTGGAATCACCGCCAGCGGGCTGTGCCGCGCCATGAAAGCCACCAAAATACCGGCGTAGCCGTAACCAGCGATCAACGCCGCATTGGCTTTGGTGTGCACCGCCGCGATCTCGATCCCGCCCGCCACACCGGCCGCCGCACCGCCAAGCAAACAGGCCAACAACACCAGACGGGAAGCCGGCAAACCGACCAACTGCGCGGCCCGCATGTTGCCGCCGACCACGCGCACAGAAAAGCCCGATGGCGTCAACCGCAGCCACAGCTCGGCCACGAGGCAAGCCACCACCCCCACCGCCAGGCCCCAATGCACATCGCTGGCACCCATGACGCCGATACGCAGGCCTTCAGCAAGCTCGTAGGTCGAAGGCGTGTTCAGACTCGATGGATCGCGCAGCGGCCCTTCGACAAAATGCTTAAAAAGGCCGATGGCCACATAGGCCAGCAGCAAGCTGCTAATGGTCTCGTTGATGCCGCGGTACTGCCGCAGCCAACCGGCCAGCATGACCCACAGCCCGCCCGCCGCCGCCGCGGCAAGACACACCAAAACACTGCCGGCCAGCGGTGACGACAGGGCCACAGAAGGTGGCAAGGCATGGGCCAGCACAGCCGCAGCCAGACCACCCAACACCAGTGCGCCTTCGCCGCCGATCACCACCAGTCCGGCGCGCGCCGGAATCGCCACGCACAGCGCCGTCAGCATCAGCGGCGCTGCGCGTTGCAAGGTGTTTTGCCAGGAATACGCGTCACCAAAAGCGCCCATGAAGAGCAGTCGCCAGACGTCCAACGGGTTCAGCCCACTGAGCATCACAAACAGGCCGAACAGCAGCAGCGCCGCCACAATAGCAGCGACCGGCAGCAGAATGTCTTCAAGGGCGGAGCGCATGGCAGAGCTCTAGACCGAACCGATGACACCTTCCACGAGGTAGTTCATTTTTTCGAGTTCGATATCGGTCTGCTTGAAGGACTTGCCGGCAGCCACCACGACGTTGCCTTTGTTGTCCTTGAGCGGGCCTTTGAAGATGTCGAACTTGCCGGCGATCATCTGTGCCTTGATGGCATCAGCGGATTTTTTGGCTGGCTCAGTGACGGCCGGGCCGTAAGCCGACATCTTGACGAAGCCTTCCTTCAAACCACCGCGCACAAAGTTCGGGTGCGGCTTGCCGCTGCGCGCCGCTTCGATGAAGGTGGTGTAAGCCGTCAGCCAATTCCACTCAGCACCTGTCAGGTAAGCCTTTGGCGCCAGCTTGGCTTGGCTGGCGTGGTAACCGCAGACCATCTTGCCGCGTTTGGCGGCGGTCTCGACGATGACCTTCGGGCCGTCAACGTGCATGGTGAAAACATCGACGCCCTGGTCGGCCAGTGAATTGGTCGCTTCCGCTTCTTTGACCGGCATCGACCAGTCACCCGTGAAGATGACGCTGGTGGTGATACCAGGCTTGACCGAACGGGCACCCATGGTGAAGGCATTGATGTTGCGCAGCACTTGCGGAATCGGCTTGGCGGCGACAAAGCCAATCTTGCCGCTCTTGCTCATGTGGCCGGCAATCACACCGTTCAGGTACTGGCATTCATCGATGTAGCCAAAGTAGCTGCCGGTGTTCTTCGGGTGCTTGCCTTCGGTCCACAAACCGCCGCAATGGGCAAATCGTGCGTCCGGGAACTTGGCCGCCACCGCCAGCATGTGCGGATCAAAGTAACCGTAGGACGTCGGAAAAATCAAGGACGCGCCGTCTTGCGCAATCATGCCGGTCATGGTTTTTTGAACGGCTGCGGTTTCGGGCACGTTTTCTTCTTCAACGACTTTGATACCCGGCATTTTTTTGAGCAGAGCGACAGCTTCTGCCTGCGCCTGGTTGTAGCCGTAGTCGTCACGCGGACCGACATAAATGACGCCGATGGTGAGGGGTTTTTGCGCTTGCGCCAGGCTGGCCCAACCGCTCAGTGTGCCGGCGGCACCGAGAGCAGCCAGTGACTTGAGGGAAGCGCGACGGGTGAAATGCGTGGTCATGAAATCTCCAAGGTTTGACAACAAGAACAAAGGGAACGCGGGAACGGGAAAAACAGAAAATCAGGTCGAGGCTCAGGCCAACAGACTCACATGTGCAGACACCACACGCCAGCCATCGGGCGTGCGCAGCCAGGTCTGGCTTTGGCGCCCTGTGCGTGGGCTGCCGACCCGCTGAAATTCAACATTGGCGGTGGCCATGTCCTGGCCATACGTGGTGATGACGGTTTTCAAGAGCACGCGGTCGAGCCCCTGCGCTGGCCGGGCGGCTCGAAAAGCCTTGATCTCGTCTGCACCGTAGAGGTTTTCAGTCGCGCCGTAACGCAGCGTGTGCGGGCTGTCCCAAAACAACTCGTCCAGCACGGCGACGTCGTTCGTCACCAGCGCTTGTTCGTAGCGTGCAAATTGAGCGCTGACTTCAGCCAGGACGTTTGGTAGATTGATAGCGGTCATAGGGTGGAGGTGTTCGGAGTGAGTGAGCGATGTGATGGACTTCAGCAAGCGGCCGGTTTGACCTGCGCAACGCCGGCGTCGCTGAGTTGCCGCGCCACGGCAAACGCCAGGTCTTCGCGCCAAGGTGCGGCAATGATTTGCACACCCAAAGGCATGCCCTTGGTGCCGCTCGGCCACATCGGCGCAGTCACCACCGGGCAGCCGGCAAACGAGATCGGCTGTGTCAACAAGCCCATGGCTGCGCGGCAAGGCTGCTGTGTGCCGTTGATGTCCAGCCACTCGGTGCCGATGAGCGGTGCGCTGACCGGCGTGGCGGCCGTGATGAGCACATCCCAATCCACAAACAAGGCATGGATGCGGTCGCGGTAAATACGCCGAAACCGCTGCGCACGCAAGTACCAGTCAGCCGGCTGCAATGCACCGGCCACGAAACGGTCTACCGACAGCGGCTCAAACGACGCCAGTTGCGTGCGCAAGTCGTCCAGGTGCAGGCTGCCGCCTTCGCTGGCCGTGATGATGAAAGCCGCGGCACGCGCCAGACCGGCGTCAGGCCACTGCACGCTGGCCTTGGTGCCCAAAGTGCTGGCGGCCAGTGCCACCACTTCACGCGCCGCAGCGCTGGCGTTGTCGTCAAAGTAGCCGTTGAGCACGCCTATTCGCAAGCCCTTCATGCCTGCCGACGAGCGCTGCAATGCGCCAGCCACCGGCTGCACGCGCTGTGCGTGGCAACCCGGGTCGTGTGCGTCCGGACCTTGCAGTGCGTCGTAGGCCAGCGCCAGCCCGGCGACGCTGTTGGCCATCGGGCCTAAGTGGTCAATGCTGTGCACAAAGGGATAGGTGCCGCGCCTGGACAGCCGGCCAAACGTCGGCTTCAAACCCCAGACGCCGCACAAAGACGCCGGCACGCGGATCGAGCCATTCGTGTCTGAACCCAAACTCAAAGGGACCTGACCTGCCGCCACTGCCGCACCCGAACCGCCGGATGATCCGCCGCTGAGGCACGCCAGATCATGCGGGTTATGACAGGGGCCGTAGTGCGTGTTTTCAGTGGTGAAGCCGTAGGCGTACTCGTCCATGTTGAGTGCGCCAACCAGCACCGCACCAGCGGCTTTCATCTGCTTCACCAAGAAGGCATCGGCCTCGGCCGGCGGGTGACTGCGGTTGATGACCGAGCCCGCCAAGGTGACCTCGCCAACGATGTCGTAGAGGTTTTTGACTGCGTACGGAACGCCGGCCAAAGCACCCAGCGCGGCGAGTGATTCTCCTTTTTTCAGCAAGGCGCTGCGGCGTGCATCCACCGCATCAGCTTCAGCAAAAGCGCGATCCTGCGTCTGGCTGGTGAAGGCGTTGACGCGTGCGTCGGTCGCCTCAATGCGCGCCAAGCTCGTCGTCAGTAGCTCACGCGCGCTGGCCTCGCCCTGCCGCACGGCGGCAGCCATCTGTGCAGCGTCGCCGAACTGCTTGTGGTCTGCGCTCATGCGTTAAAGCCTGTTGAGCCAAGCGTCGGATCGGCAGCCGGAAAAGGTGCCGGACAGTAAATCTCGGCCAGCTCGTCATGCGCTGACAAACCCGCGCTGTCCAAGAGACTCACCATCGCGGCGGTGCGCTGCAAATGCACCGCCACGCGAGCCGCTTGCGCGTCCTCCAGCGGCAGCATGAGCATCTCGGCAGTCGTCTTCACGTACTGCAGGGTGAGGGCTTCATTCATTCAAAAAGTCTTTCTTGGCTGTTGAATCAACACAGAAAATCAACGCCGGACTTCGCGCTGGAAAACTTCCAGACTGCGTTTTTTGGCGTGGATGAAACTTGGCTCGGTCAGTGTTTCAATCGTGCGCGGCCTGGCATCTGTGTAAGGCAGAATTTCGGCCACGCGGGTTGGCCGCTTGGTCAACAGCAAGACCTCGTCAGCCAGGTACACAGCTTCTTCCAAGTCGTGCGAGACCAACAACATGGTGGTGCCGGTTTGCATGAACACTTCTTGCAGCTTTTCACGGATGAACAGCGTCATCTCAAAGTCCAGTGCAGAGAAAGGTTCATCAAGGAAAAGGACTTCAGGGTTGGGGGCCAGCGCCCGCATGATGGACGCGGTTTGTTGCTGTCCGCCCGAGAGCTCGTAAGGGTAGCGGTTCAAGTCGAACTTGACGTCAAAAGACGCCACCAACTCCGCCATGCGGTGGTCGACTTCGGCTTTCGACTTGCCCTCCAGCTTGAGCGGGTAGGCGATGTTGTCGATGGTCCGCATCCACGGAAAAAGCGCTTCACGGTAGTTCTGAAAAACGTAACCGATCTTGGTCTCTTTGAGGGTCTTGCCGTCGAACAGAATCTCACCCGAGTAA
>Ga0208916_10000635_pt1 | contig 16212 bp, 17 predicted proteins | sample DEB19_08_DNA_5_FD_184523 | JGI IMG/M metagenome (GOLD analysis project Ga0208916, IMG submission 184523) | Aqueous microbial communities from the Delaware River and Bay under freshwater to marine salinity gradient to study organic matter... | ecosystem: Environmental > Aquatic > Marine >... | reverse complement strand
CCGCATCCTTAAAACTGCCATGGCGCTCGGCATACCGGCGGTACTTGCTCAGGTCACGCCACTGCCGCTGGCCCGGTGTGTGGTCCATCACGCTCACCAGTTCGACCAGCGAGTCGTCGGCATAACGCTCAAATACATCGACGATATCGGGCGCAGACACCTCACAACGCAAATGCAGCAGGTGCTCAACCCGTAGCAGGCCTTCATCGCGGCAGTCGTGTAGGGCCTGAATCGCAACATGCTGTGTCTGGCTGCGGGCACCGCCCCGGTCCAGGTCGCCAATGACGATAGAATCGAGCACCGTGACGATGCCTGCTGCCGCGCACAACGCGTCATGCATGACGGTCGCTGAATGTGCGTTCCAGATCACGCCGGGGCGCGGTACCAGGTGTTTTTCGAGATTGTCAGTGTGCAGTTCGACCAGGCCCGGCAGAAGCCAGTCACCATTCCAGTCCTCTGCACAAGTGACGGAAGTGGAGCCGCGTTCAATGGAACGGATGATTCCGCCTTCCACCACCATACAGCCGGTGAATTCTTCAGTCGGGGTGACAATTTTTGCGTTTTTGATGATGCGTTGCTTCATGGGGTGACTCGCTTGAATATCGTTTAAACGATGGGGTGATGATGTTCGACATCGAAGGTGCGGCTGGCAACCGCACTGCGTACTTCGTCGTCATGAAAGATGCCGATGACGGCAGCCCCGCGCTCGCAGGCTGCATGAATCAGCTCCACCACCACCCGGCGGTTGTCTGCGTCAAGTGAAGCCGTCGGCTCGTCCAGCAGCAAAACACTCTGGCCCGCAATCAGGCCATGCGCAATATTGACGCGCTGCTGCTCGCCGCCTGAAAATGTCGCCGGCGGTAACGACCACAAACGCTCATGCAGCTGAAGGCGCTCAAGCCACTTTTGGGCCTGTCTGCGCGCATCATCAGTCGCCACGCCAAGCCGCCGTAATGGCTCGGCCACAATGTCCAGCGTGGACACCCGCGGTATCACGCGCAAAAACTGCGACACATATCCCATCGTCCTTCGCCTGACCTCAACCACTTCGCGTGGCTCGGCATCCGACAGGTTGACCCAACGGTCCTGATGCCGGATGCGCACCTCACCGCTACTGGCACCGTAATTGCCATACAGACAACGCAGCAGCGAGCTTTTTCCGCTTCCGGAATGTCCGGTCAGGGCCAAGCACTCGCCCGCTTTTACTTGCAGGTCGATGCCTGTGAACACGGGTAGCTGAAGGCCGCCACGCCCATGCAGGGTGAAGGTTTTTGAAAGTTGTGCAGTTTCAAGCTGGAGCGTCATAAGTGGTTAGCTTTGCAAGGTCGGAGCTTCAAGGGGTTAATACGGAAGAGACCAGTAACTGGGTGTAGGCATGCTGCGGGTCATCCAGTACCCGATCGGTCAGCCCATGCTCGACCACCCGTCCGTCTTTCATGACCAGCATGCGATGCGCCAGCAGTCTTGCGACAGCCAGGTCATGCGTGACGATGACAGCTGCCAGGTTAAGCTGGTCTACAAGTTCGCGCAGCAGGTCCAGCAGTCTGGCCTGGACCGACACATCAAGCCCGGTGGTGGGCTCATCCATAAACACCAGCCGTGGATGTGTCACCAGGTTGCGCGCAATCTGCAGCCGCTGCTGCATGCCGCCCGAATAGGTTGCAGGCAGGTCATCGATACGGCCTGTATCGAGTTCGACACGCTCCATCCAGTCCAGCGCCTGCGTCCGCAGGTTGGCGTAATGTCGTGAGCCCAAGGCCATCATGCGCTCGCCAATGTTGGCGCCACCTGAGACATTCATGCGCAAACCATCGCGTGCGTGCTGCTCAACAAATCCCCAGTCGGTTCTGGCCAGCCAGCGCAAACGTGCTTCTGACAAGCCTGCCAGGTCGGCCAGGCCAGCGCCGTGGGTGTCGGTTCGTGCTGCGGCTGATTCGGTTCCCGACTCGCTGCGCACGTTGTAGTGCACCGAACCCTCATCACACGCATGGCGCGCTGCCAGCAGTCTGAGCAAGGTGGACTTGCCAGAGCCTGACTCGCCCACCACCGCCAGCACTTCGCCTGGATACAGGTCAAACGACACGTCACGGCAGGCCCAGTGCAAGCGGTTGCCCTGCATGAAATGCTTGCCCGCTTTGCGCACTGACAAAAGAACATCGCTCATTGCGTTGCTCCTGACCGTCCAGTGTCAGGCGACAGCGCATCGCGCAGGCGTACGGCCTGCTGCTCGCCCGTGTGGCCCGCGGTCCGACGTTCGCCACAAAAGTCACTGTCTGAACATACAAACAGGCGGCTACCTTCATCGTCAACAATCATTTCGTCAAGAAAACTTTGTGTTGCGTCGCACAGCGCACATGCGTGCTCCCACTGCTGCACTTCAAACGGATGGTCTTCAAAGTCCAGACTGCGCACACAGGTGTAGGGCGGTATCGCGTAAATGCGCTTTTCACGCCCGGCACCAAACAGTTGTAGCGCAGGGTTCATGTGCATCTTGGGGTTGTCAAACTTCGGTATCGGCGACGGTGAGGTCAGGTAACGCTCATTGACCAGTACCGGGTAGTCATAGGTTTTAGAAATAGCACCGAGCTGTGCAATGTCTTCATACAGCTTGACATTCATCAGCCCATACTCCGCCAGCGCATGCATGGTGATGGTCTCGCGGCGACGCGGCTCCAGCCGGAACAGTGGCTCGGGCATGGGCACCTGATACACAATGATTTGCGCTTCAGTCAGTGGCCGCTCCGGGATGCGGTGGCGGGTCTGAATGATGCTGGCGTCAGCCGTTTTTTCAGTTGTTTCAACGCCCGTTGTACGCGCGAAGAACCGGCGGATATTGACAGCGTTGGTGGTGTCGTCAGCGCCCTGGTCAATGACCTTGAGCACGTCAGTGCGGCCAATAATGCTGGCCGTGACCTGTACGCCGCCCGTTCCCCAACCATAGGCAAAAGGCATCTCACGGGAACCAAACGGGACCTGATAACCGGGAATCGCAACAGCTTTGAGCATGGCCCGCCGGATGGATTTTTTGGTGCGCTCGTCCAAAAAACCAAAGTTGTAGTTCTCATCCATGTTCATGCCGCCTTTCTGCCGCTTGAAGCAGTTGCCAGACCAGCGGCAACCGCCCCGTCCTTGCTGATCTGGCGCTGCTTTGCGTGAGCGGCTCGCAGCTTGCGCACCAGTTCCAGCTCCGACTGAAAGTCAACGTAGTGCGGCAGCTTCAGGTGCTGCACAAAGCCTGATGCCTCCAGGCTGTCAGCATGCGACAAGACAAACTCCTCGTCCTGGCCAGGCGCAACCACGTCTTCGCCCAATTCGCGTGCGCGCAAGGAGCGGTCGACCAGTGCCATGGCCATGCTCTTGCGTTCAGCCCCCCCAAACGCCAGGCCGTATCCCTGTGTGAACTGTGGAGCTACCTCCAGGTTGCCGGCAAACTGGTTCACCATCTGGCACTCCGTGACCTCGATCTCACCAATATCGACGGCAAAGCTCAGTTCGTCTGGCACGATTTCAACTGACACCTGGCCGCGCCGAATCTCGCCAGCAAACGGATGGGCATTGGCATAACCGCGCTGGCTGGAATACCCCAGCGCCAGCAACCAGCCCTCATCGCCACGCGCCAGCGCCTGCAGCCGCAGGGGCCGATCAGCAGGAAACATCAGGGGTTGCCGGGTCAGGTCGCCCGGCTCGGCAACTGCAACCGGACCAGGCATCTCCATCAGACCTTCTTTGGCCATCAACTCGTTGATGCGCGGCATCACATGGCTGGCAATGCTGACAGTCGCAGCCACGGCTGACAGACTATCGGGCTGCCTGGCAGAACCGGCACCCGAGCCGTCTGCCTCGTCAGCCAGCAACGCAAAGTCCAGCAAGCGCTGTGTGTAGTCGTAAGTAGCGCCCAAAATCTGCCCCCCGGGCACATCTTTGAAAGTCGCTGAAATGCGCCGCATGACCTGCATCTTTGCGGTGTCGATGGGCAGGCTGTAGCCGAAACGCGGCAAAGTCGTCCGGTAAGCACGCAGCAAAAAAATGGCTTCGACCAGGTCGCCGCTGGACTGCTTGATGGCCAGGGCTGCCAACTCTGCGTCGTAAAGAGAACCCTCCGACATGACCCTGTCCACTGCAAGCGACATCTGCTCCCGGATCTGGCTGACCGTCAACTCTGGCAGCGCGGTGTCACCGCGCCGCTGCCGGGCCAGCAGGTGCCAGGAGTTTTCTATCGCGGCTGTGCCGCCTTTGACTGCAACATACATGGGAGGTTTCCTTAAACGCCTTCAAGCCGTCTGACACGCGTGGTACGCGGCAAACCGAGCACGGCGTTGGCACAGGTAAAAACAATGTCCAAGCCTTGGGGAAAGGCCGCGTGATTGGCATGCCATTGCGTCCAGAAGCCGTCGGGCAACCCGGCAAGGCGAACCATCTGCACATCCTGAATGCCGGGGCCACGCCACTCCACGCCCGGCCCTGATTCCAGCGAGGGCACTTCCAGCAGCAAGGTCGTCGAATGCTCGGGCGAATTGGCTGTACCGACAGCAAACACATCCAGGGCCGGTAAACCTGCCGCACCCAGTGACACCGCGAAGGCTGCATCTGCAGGACTCGGTATCACTGGAGCGCCCGTGTGAAAGCGCAACCATTGGGCGGTATCAGCGTCGGGTTGCTGCCACCACACCGGCGTGTCGTCATCCGTCAAGGCAAGCAGCACCTGCGCCATCGCAGGCCCCATGCCGCCAACGCCAGCATGCGCACCCAACGTGAAGATACGACCCGGCCTCGACAAAGCATCGAGCACATGCCGAAATACTCCTTGCGCGTCATGCACAGGGTCTGCAAAGCCCGCCATGAGGGGAAGGCTGGTACTCACGCTGCGCCTCTGACAAAGGTAAAAAACTCAACCTTGGAGGACTCTGCTGCAACGCGGCAAGCCTGTGCCTGCTTGGTTTGCCGGTTGTAAAAAACATCGACGACTTCGCGCTGTATCCATGAACTGCGCTCACCTTCTTGAAGCAGCGCGTCGAAGAGCGCAATCAGTTCTGCCTTGCGCCGCTCGCGCCCAAGCGTGTAGCCCACCCCCAAAGGCGAGTTCCCCACACGCAGCGCACAGCGCGTCACGGTCGCTTCACCCAGATTGAAAGCATCACCCGTGCCGCCGATCCGACCGCGCAGCATACTCATCCCCACTTCTGCGGGTCTGACGTGCTGGACCGGTGCAAGCTCACCCAGCAGTAGCCTGGCCTCTTCAAGCTCGGCGGTTGTCGCGCGCGCCAGGACCGCAAGGTAATGCTTGCGGGCCGGCACCCCGGTCGAGTTTTCGTTGCTTGCGTCATTTGTCATACAGATGTCTAAATCACTCAGTAAAGTTGGTTTGAGCTATCTGGTTCAGTATTTGCTGACCATGTGCATAGTTCAACTGGACAACATGACCAAACGATGACAACTGAACAGCTTCAACACGTTTTTTCAGGCCGCCGCAGCGGCATCTCAGTGTGGAAACAAATTGCCGACACCCTGAGCACTGAAATTCGAAACCGTGCGTTCGCGTTGACGGGGCGCCTGCCCAGTGAAACTGAACTGGCAGCCCGTTTTGGCGTGAACCGCCACACGCTGCGCCAAGCCGTGGGCGCTCTGCAGCTCGACGGTCTGGTCAGAATTGAACCCGGTCGCGGCACCTTCATCCAGCACGAATTGCTGGACTACACACTGTCGCGCCGCACCCGGTTTAGCGAGAACCTGCTGCGCCAGGGCTTGCTGCCAAGCAAGCAGCTTTTGACCGCCCACGAAATGACTGCGCCCCAGCGCATAACCCAGCAGCTCAAGCTGGTAACGGGCACGCGTGTCCTCATGGTGGAGACGCTGGACGAGGCCAATGGCCATCCCATCGGTCTGGCTACCGCTTATTACCCGGCGGAACGTTTTGGCGGCCTGCTGGACATGCTGAGCCAAGGCACGTGTACCACTGACATCCTGCGCCACTTCGGGGTGCAAGACTACGTGAGAGTCAAAAGTCAGATCACGACCCAGATGCCATCAGACGAAACCGCCAGGCTGCTCAAGCAGCCAACAACACGGCCTGTCATGTGCGTGGAATGCCTGGATGTGGATATGGAGGGCAGGCCCATCAAATACGGTGAAACCGTCTTTTGTGGCGACCGGGTCCAATTGGTCGTGACCACTGATTCTGAAAGTTGAGTAGGAACATGAACACCCGCTACGCCGTCTATTTCGCTCCCGACAAGTCGTCTGCCTGGCAACAATTCGGCGCCCACTGGTTAGGACGTGACGAGTTTGACAATCACCCATTGCCGCAGCCTGCGCTGGAGGAAATTTCTCCAGACCAGCTCGAACAAATGACACAGGTGCCGCGGCGCTATGGTTTTCATGCCACGCTGAACGCCCCCTTTCATCTTGCACCCGGCACGCTGCTGCCTGAGCTGAAGCGCCGCATGCACCAACTGGCCAGTACCCTTCGGCCAGTTGCGCTTGGCGAGATGAAGGCCACCACCTTGGGAAACTTTGTTGCGCTGGTTCCCCGCATGTCAGGAGATGACCTGCAGGCCTTGGCTGCCACCTGCGTGACTGAGCTCAACGACCTGCGCGCACCGCTTGATGCCCACGACCTCAGTCGGCGACAAAAAGAAACTCTGGATGCGCGGGCTACAGAGCTGCTCACCCGCTATGGCTACCCGCATGTTTTGGAGCGGTATCAGCTTCATTTCACCCTGACGGGGCACGTGACAGCAGACGAGGCGACAAAGGTCACACGCGCCGTGGCGCCAAAAGTCTTGCACCTCCACACGCATGAGCCCCTGGTGTTGGACCGACTTTGCCTGTTCATGGAACCCGCCCCTGACAGAGAGTTCCAGCGCATTGCAGACTTCACGCTGGCGACAACGGCATGACGGGCAGCACGACAGGCCAATGGATTTTCATTTGCGGCCCCTCAGGCGTTGGAAAAGACAGCGTCATCGCGTGGTCAATCAGGGCGCTTGCAGGCCAGTCAAGCATCGTCTTTGCACGCCGCCTGGTCACCCGAACCGAACAGCCAAGCTCTGACGACGAGGCTATCAATGAACCTGATTTTTTGTCTATGCGACAGTCTGGCGGCCTGCGCTGGTTGTGGCAGGCCCACGGCTTTCACTATGGTATTTCTCAGCACTACGCAGCCCACGTGAACGCAGGCGGGACAGTGGTCATCAACGGCTCACGCAGCCATGTCGACGGCCTGCCAGCATCGCCAGATGTCAAGCGGGTCGAGATCACGGCCAGCATTGAAAAGATTGCGGCCCGGCTGGCGCAGCGCGGCAGGGAAACGCCTGAGGCAATCCTGCAGCGGCTGACGCGCAATACTGAACTGGGGCAACCTGACCCCTCCAAAGTAGACCTGATCATCCACAACGATGCCGAACTTGCAGCGGCAGGAATGCAACTTGTAGCGTACCTGGCAACTCAGGCAGGCGTGAGCGTGCCGCTGGCGCGCTCCATCACTGCGGCATAGTGATCCCAGCCAGGTGTTGTGGCATGAGGGTCTTTTGCAAGATCATCCCAGCGGCGCAGCGCAACAGCATCCGTTGCAAACGGCTTGGCGATGAAAACGTCAGCCTGAGCCTGCGTGAAAGGGCCACCCTGCAACACCAGACTGCGCTGCGATGCAGGCGATAAGGTCGAGTGGTAACTGGGGTCTGCAAAACACAGGTAGCGTTTGGCATCCACGTGCATGCCAACAGGCTCCAAAACAGCATCTGGAAACACGCCGCGTAAAAACGGAATGGCCAGGTACTGGTGCAAATCGTCAACACCCACAGAACTGTTTTTTGTAGCTGTCGGCAGAAGATGACCCAGATCATGAAGCAACGCGGCGGTCACCAGTTCAAACGAGCCGCCCGCCTGTTCTGCCAAATGGGCACACTGCAAAGCGTGCTGCAGCTGGCTGACAGCTTCTTTGCCGTACTGCGCAGCACCCTGGGTTAAAAACAAGTGGGCGATATCTTCCAAATTCAATGCCATAGCAACTCCTAAACCAGTGCCTTGCGAATACGTGCGGATGCCAGGTCAATCATGACAACGGTGACCACAATGATGATCATGACGGCACATGTTTGGGCATATTGAAATCCACGAATGATCTCCCACAAAATCACGCCGATGCCGCCTGCGCCCACCATGCCCACCACCGAGGCTGAGCGGACATTGGATTCAAAGCGGTACAGTGAATATGAAATCCACAGCGGCAAAACTTGCGGGATGATGCCGTAAACAATTTCTTCCAGCGCATTAGCACCAGTGGCTCGAATGCCTTCCACAGGCTGCGCGTCAATGGATTCAACCGCTTCGGAAAACAGCTTGGCCAAAACGCCCGTGGTGTGTACAAAAAGTGCCAGCACGCCAGCAAACGGACCGAGCCCCACCGCGACGATAAACAGCATGGCAAACACCATCTCATTGATCGCACGGGCGGCATCCATGAACCTTCGGACGATCTGGCAAACCCAGGCGGGTGCGATATTTGCCGACGACAACAAGCCCAGCGGCACCGCAAAAATGACCGCCAGGACCGTACCCCACAAGGCGATCTGTAAGGTGACAACCATTTCCTGCAGATAAAACTTCCAGTCCTTGAAGTTGGGCGGGAAAAAGTCTGCCGCATATTGCGCCATGTTGCCGGAGTCACGCACCAGATCGAGTGGACGCATCTCTGCACCGCGCCAAGACCAGGCCAGCAGCGCCAGAAATGCCCCCCAAGCCAGCAGGCTTCGCCAGCTTTTTTTGGCTGGCCCCATGTGCAGCGGTGCCACCGCCAATTGCGTAGTGGTCGTCATGGCAGGCTATAGAAGGAGCAAGCAGGCAGGCACATTTATTTGCTCAGCTCGGCAAGTTTTTTGTCGATCTCTGCAATTTTCATTTGTTTGTCGGCAGTCGGCATGGCCGCGTCTGCTTCAAACTTGTTGCGATCTTTAAACAGCTCAAGTTGCCGGATCGGGACCAACTGTGCATTGGTAGATGGCTTGAAAGCCGACAGTTTGGACAGCTTCATCAGGTTGTCTTTTTCGATCTGTCCGCCCTTGCCGTAGTTGTAAAAGAAGTCACGCAGATTCTTTTTGGTGGCTTCTGGCAAATCCTTGCGCATCACGATAGGGTCCAGGGGAATCAGGGGCGATGTCCAGACAATGCGGATGTCCTTGAACTTCTCGGGTTGTCGCTCCTGCACCTTCTCCAGGGTTTCACTGTTGGTCACGGCCACGTCCAGCTGCTTGTTGGCAACGGCCAGGGCATTGGTCTCGTGATTGGCACCGCGCGTCACCTTGAAAAAGGTTTTCGCGTCAATTTTGTTTTGTGCAAATACATAGTAGCCCGGCACCAAAAAGCCGGACGTGGAGTTGGGGTCACCGTTGCCGAAGGACAGGTTTTTACCATTCTTGAGAACATCGTCGAGCGACTTGATCGGGCTGTCCTTGTGCACCACAAAATGCGAGTAGTACCCTTGGGTGCCATCCGCATTGACCATCTGCGCGAACACTTCACCGTTGGCACGGTCAACAGCTTCCATCGCTGACTTGTTGCCAAACCAGGCCACCTGAACCTTGTTAAAGCGCATGCCTTCAATGATGCCGGCGTAATCAGTGGCAAAAAAAGCATTGATTTTCATGCCTGTTTTTTTGGCCATGTCTTCCAGAATCGGCTGCCAGTCCGACTTCAAGGTTTGCGATGACTCGGTGGAAATAATGCCGAAGTTCAACTCCTTCGTGTCCTGCGCCTGAGCCGGTGTGAGCGCGACGAGGGCTGCTGTCGCAAGCCCGACTATCAGTTTTGTGATCATGATGCTTCCTAGGGTTGATTTGTCTATGGAGGGTCAAGCAGCCTGCGCAAGAGGCGTAGGCCACGCAAGATGCGGGACGTTTTTTACTTTGTCCTGCAGGCTGGAGATATGGTCACCGAGAGAAAGAATGTCGTCTGCCTCAGCGCCATACAGGTCACGCAGCAAAGCGGGTGTCAGCCCCGATGACGCGCCGTCGTACACCACCTTGCCCTGATGCAGGGCAATCACGCGTTGGCAGTATTTCAGGGCGACGTTGACTTGGTGAAGGGACACCACCACCGTGCAGTTGTCTTCCTGATTGACTCTGGCCAGAATGTCCATGACCTTTCGGGAGGACTCGGGGTCCAGCGAGGCAATGGGCTCATCGGCCAAGATGACCTTTGCGCCCTGCACCATGGCGCGCGCAATGGCCGCGCGTTGCTGCTGGCCACCTGACAGTGTGGAAGCGCGCTGGCTCCAGCATTCAGCGATCCCGACACGACGCAAGGCCTCGATGCCTTTGGCCTTTTCTTCAGCAGTAAACCAGCGAATCAAGCTGCGCCACATCGGCACTTTATGCAGCGTGCCCGCCAGCACATTGGTGATGACAGGCAGACGTCCCACCAGGTTGAACTGCTGGAATACGAAACCGATACCGGAACGTACAGAACGGATATTGCTGACAATCTTGCCGTTCTTCTGCACACTTTTGCCGTGAATTTCAATGGACCCCTGAGAGTCAATGTTGCCCGCCATCAGGCCGGCAATGTGGCGCAGCAAGGTTGACTTGCCAGAGCCTGACGCACCGATCAGCGCCACCATCTCACCGCTGGCAATATGGATGTCAACGCCTTGCAGTGCCTTGCGGCCACTGCTGAACGTCTTGCTCAGGGTGTTGATGCGGATTGCAGTATCCATAAATTTCTCCGGTGGGGACCGAAGAAATTTAGAACCTCAATGTGTCGGTTTGATGACGTGGTGGCGTGATGCGGCAGGATCTGGTCACATCACAGGTAACGGCGTGAGCAGCGGCGCACGACTGCGCCAGCTCGCCACCGCTGGCCCTGGATGCTGCCGGAAAACTTAAACCAGCAGTGCGTTGACCCGCTTCACGTAAGCCGCCGGGTCAGCAGGCAAGCCGCCTTCGGCCAGCAGGGCCTGGTCAAAAATGATGTGCGCCAGGTCGTCAAAGTGGGCGGAGTCCACCAGTTTTTTGACCAGCGGGTGCTCGGCATTGATTTCGAGGATCGGCTTGACCTCCGGTACGGCTTGCCCAGCCTGTTTCAACATGCGGGCGAGCTGGGTAGACATGTCACCGTCTTGCACCACCAGACAGGCAGGCGAGTCGACCAGACGGCTGGTGGCGCGCACATCACTGGCTTTGTCTTTGAGCACTTCTTTCAATTTTTCGAGCGTTGGTTTGAACTCGGTTTGCGCCAGCTCAGCTGCCTTCTTTTCGTCTTCGTCTTGCAGCTTGCCCAGGTCCACCGCGCCCTTGGCCACAGACTGCAGCGGCGTGCCGTCAAACTCGTGCAGGTAGTTCAGTGCCCATTCGTCCACACGATCGGCCATCAACAACACTTCAATGCCTTTTTTGCGGAAGATCTCCAGCTGCGGGCTGCTTTTGGCAGCGGCCAGGGTGTCGGCGGTGATGTAATAAATCGCGTCCTGACCGTCCTTCATGCGGGCTTTGTAGTCGGCAAAACTGACCGTTGCGGTGTCGGTGGTGCTGGACGCAAAACGCAGCAGTTTGGCGATGCGGTCACGGTTGGCAAAGTCTTCGCCCAAGCCTTCTTTGAGCACTGCGCCGAACTCGGCTTGAAAGGTCGCAAACTTGTCTGCCTCGTTGGCGGCCAGGTCTTCAATCATGCCCAGCACGCGCTTGGTACAGCCTTCACGAATGGCCTTGACGGCGCGGCTTTCTTGCAGCAGCTCGCGCGAGACGTTCAGCGGCAAATCGCTAGAGTCAACCACCCCTTTGACAAAGCGCAAATACACCGGCATCAGCGCCTGCGCATCGTCCATGATGAAGACACGCTTGACGTACAGCTTGACGCCCGCTGCCTTGTCGCGGTTGAACATGTCCATCGGCGCTTTGCTGGGGATGAACAGCAACTGCGTGTATTCGGTCGAGCCTTCAACCCGGTTGTGGGTCGTGGCAAGAGGCGCGTTCTGGTCGTAACTGATCTGTTTGTAAAACTCGTCGTACTGCTCGGGGGTGATGTCTTTTTTGGCGCGCGTCCACAGCGCTGCGGCCTGGTTGACGGTCTCCCATTCGCCGGTCTTGACCATGCCGCCAGGCTGCCTGCCGCCTTCAGGGTCGGTACTGGAGATCAATTCGCCCTCTTTCCACTCTTCCTTTTCCATCAGGATGGGCAGCGAGATGTGGTCTGAATATTTGTTGATCACGCCTTTGAGTTTGTAGGCGTTCAAGTAGTCTTGCGCGTCGTCTTTCAAGTGCAGCGTGATGGCCGTGCCGCGCTCTGCACGCTCGATTTGCGCGACTTCAAACTCGCCAGTGCCTTCGCTGGACCAACGCACACCCTGGGTTGTCGCCAAGCCGGCACGGCGGCTTTCAACCGTGATGCGGTCAGCCACGATAAAGCCTGAGTAAAAGCCCACGCCAAACTGGCCAATCAGCTGCGCGTCATTCTTCTGGTCGCCTGACAGGCTGGCCATGAAGTCGCGCGTGCCGCTTTTGGCAATCGTGCCCAGGTTGTCGATCGCTTCCTGTTCTGACAGACCAATCCCGTTGTCGGTGATCGTGAGTGTTTTGGCGTCCTTGTCAAAGCTGATGCGCACTTTCAGCTCCGGGTCAGCCTCCAGTAGCGCTGCGTTGTTCAGTGACTCAAAACGCAGCTTGTCGCAGGCGTCCGATGCGTTGGACACCAGCTCGCGCAAGAAAATTTCAGGGTTGGAATACAGCGAATGCGTGACCAGTTTGAGCAGTTGGGCGACTTCGGCTTGGAACGAGAGGGTTTGTGACATGGGTAAATTTGGATGGGTTAAATAATAAATGTTTCAGGAGTGTTACATACCAGCCGCAACGCGCACCTCAAACGGAAAATGGCTCAATTTATACATCTGGTTACTTTTGTCGGCGGGCATCAGGCGTTTCTTTTTGGGCCAACCAGGTGTTTGAGCCGCTGCCGGGTTCGGTCGACACAACAAAACACCAAGTCACAAAACCCGTTTGTCGGCAGTTATCTACCGCGCATCTTGGTGCTTTGTCGGAGTATGTGATGTTTCACACGAATCTTCCGGCTAAATTGCGCAACCCTTGATTTTCCGATGCTTTTGCCTTGCGATACATTTTTTACGGAGATAACATAAAGTTACATTTAACCCATAGCGGAAGCCCCGCAAGGATTTATCCATGAAGAAATTTGCTCTCACTTTTATTGCAGCAGCCTCCACATTGGCAGCGACTGTTCCCGCAGCGAATGCTGCAACGGCTAATGCGACGTTTGCCGTTAGTGCAACCCTTACTTCGTACTGCACGATCAGCTCTTTTAGTGCGGGCGGGGTGGCGTTCGGCGCCGTCCAAGCCTTTACGGCGCCGTCCAACGCAACCGCTACTTCAACCGTCAAGTGCACGCGTGGCTTAGCGGCGCCAACGATGGCGTTCGATGCTGCGCCAACAGGCGGAGGAACGGGCTCTTCTTCTGCAACCAGCGCGACACCGACAGGTGCTGGGGTACTCCCTAACGGGCTTTACTACACCCTTGGTGCCGCACTCGGCACGGTGACATCTGGCGTTGCCCCGACTACCGCTGGTCTTAATGCCCAGGATTCCGATGACCGCATATTGACTGTGACCGGCGCCATGGGTGCACAAGCTGGCGCCAATTCAGGCGCAACAAGCCACGTTCGCACCATGACCATCACCTTCTGATAGTCATCGCTTAAAAACTTCAACGTGAAGGTTTTAGTTGTGGGAATTGTTCGAACAAGCGTCCTTGGTCAATGTCTTGCCGCTGCATTCATCTGCGCGCCGGCTGATTTCGTGGGGGCAGCTACAAACAGCAGTCAGTTCGCAGTGACGGCTACCTTCATTTCGGCTGACAACCCCATCCAGCCGGAATCCGCCTTTTGCCAGACTGCCCCATCGCTTGCGTTCGGCGCACTGGTCACCGTAGTTTGCACCACTGGTGAGGTGGTGAACCTGACGGCGCCAGTCGGTGATGTGCCCGGAATGCCGCTTCGCGGCGGGTCTTATCGGTTCATTCTGCCGAACAGTTTTAGCTTCGGATTTCCCGATTTTTACACGGGCTCCTTCGGGCACGGTGTGGCCTCTAGCTGGCGGGTGATCCAGGTGGCTGACCGGAATTACTATGAATTTCTTTTGCGGTGGTAAACGTTGGGCGCCACGCTGGCGCCAAGTGGCTTTGCGCCTTCGCGGAGAGCACCAATCCGAATATTTAAAGATACCCCAGCGCATGAAAACGTATTCAGCCGCCAGTCTATTTTTGTCCGCCAGCGTTGGGCTGCTGTGTGCGATTCCCAGTGAGCAGGCCAGGGCCGGTCAATTCAGTGTGACCCCGGTGCGCATCTATATGGAGCCCAAAGATCGGGCAATCGCTGTCACCGTCACCAACGAAGGGGATGCGCAGTTGGTCATGCAGGCCGATCTTTTCGAATGGAAGCAACAGCCTGGCGGCGAAGATGAACTGACGGCTACGGAAGAGGTTTTTCTGTCGCCACCCATACTCAAAATGGCCCCCAAATCGCGCCAGGTAGTCCGCCTTGCCAGGGTATCCAGACCACAGCAATCCGACCACGAAATAACTTACCGCATGATCGTGCGAGAAATTCCGGAGGCCAGGCCGCCTAGCGCAGACAGTCAGGTGCAAATTGCATTGGCGTTTTCACTGCCCGTGTTTATTACGCCGAAAAATGCCAAACCCATTCTCGATTGCAACGTTGCAAGACTGGCAGTCGACAAGTTGCAGGTCAACTGTACGAACAGCGGCAACGCGCATACCCATCCAGTTTCATTTTTACTCAGCACGACGGCTGGCAGCAAATTGGCCGAACAAGGCACTGGCGGTTATATCCTGCCGAACATCAGGCGCAGTTTTGAGCTTAAACGCGAGGATGGCAATATTCCAGCCGGCAAGGCCAGGTTAGCAGTCGCGCTGGCCAATGGAACCACACAAAACTTCGACGTGACGGTCGATTAATTGACTGAGATGGCATGGAAACGCCGATTCGCTTTATCGGGTTTAGCCGCTGTTGCCATGGTCGCTTGCGCGTCTAGCCTACCCAGCCTGGCCGCTACAGAGCGTCGCCAGTTGCTCTCGCTGGAAGTGGTCGTTAACGGCCAAAAAACCGGCACATGGCTGCTTTTGGAGCAGGATGCCAAACTTTATGCACCGCACGATGCGTTTGAGGAATGGCGCGTGCAACTCAATCCGGACACGCAATCTGTGAGTTACAAGGGCCAAAATTATTGGCCCCTAGACACTGTACCCGGCTACCAGGGGAAATTTAATGCCGCCGAACAGTCTTTGGAGGTTCTTTTTTCGCCATCGGTCTTCAGCTCGACGCGGCTGACACAAGAAGCTAATAAAAAACCGGTACTGAGCGCGGTACTACCCAGCGCCTTTTTTAATTACGATTTGAATTACGCGCGCTCCGAATTGCGCGCCGCGCCCACGATCGTCGACCTGGGCATGCTCGGCGAGGTGGGCATTTCAAATGGATGGGGATTGCTCACCAACAGCTTTTCAGGGCGTAATCTCACGCGCAGCGCGGCGCTAGGCGCACCCAGCCGTTTGACCCGCCTCGAAACGACGTTCACACGCGACTTTTCGGAACACAACAAAACCTTGCGTCTTGGCGACAGCGTCACGCGCACCGGACTGTTAGGGCGCAATGTCTATTTTGGCGGGGTTCAGTTTGGCAGCAATTTTGCATTGACGCCAGGATTTGTAAGCCAGCCCAAACCGGTGTTGACCGGCATTTCTGCCGCGCCTTCCACAGTCGAGCTCTACATCAACGATGTGTTGCGCCAAACCTCCACCGTGCCCACCGGCCCCTTTGCGATTGATAACCTGCCAACCCTGAGCGGCAATGGTGATGCACGGATTGTCGTGCGTGACCAGCTTGGCCGCGAAACTGTCATCACGCAATCGTTTTTTACCAATGGCCGACTCTTGGCACCCGGCCTGGAAGACTGGAGTGTGGAAGCGGGTCGGCTGCGCGAAGATTTGGGCATTGCCAATGCAAAGTACGGCTCCGCGTTTGCCAGCGGTATCTGGAGACGTGGCCTTAACTCAAACCTGACGCTGGAAGGCCGTACCGAGCTGACGCGAAACCTTCGCACGCTACAGGCCGGCGCAATAGCCGGCCTGCCATTTGAATTGCTGGGCAACGCTGCCGTTACCAGCAGCCATCAAAACAATGTTGGTCGCGGCATG
>Ga0208916_10000634_pt1 | contig 16248 bp, 21 predicted proteins | sample DEB19_08_DNA_5_FD_184523 | JGI IMG/M metagenome (GOLD analysis project Ga0208916, IMG submission 184523) | Aqueous microbial communities from the Delaware River and Bay under freshwater to marine salinity gradient to study organic matter... | ecosystem: Environmental > Aquatic > Marine >... | reverse complement strand
CGAAGTCGGTGATCGCGGTAGAGCCCGCCGTGATCCACTTGGCCGAGCCCGAAACGTCAGGCGTCGCGTCGCCGCTGGTAAAGGTCTCGGCGAGGTCTTCCAGCTCGATGCTGTTCTGAAGAGTGGTAAGCCACTGCGAAAGGGTTTTGCGCGGCCCGCCATTGGCGGAGCGCACCAATTCCTTGCCGATGCCGTCAAGTAGAACGCCGCGCCGATGGATTGTGCTCATGGGCGAATTTTCCCATGAAACCCTGGCGTGCGGGCTTAGAACTCAATCAGAGGCGGCTCGTTATAACCGCCACCACCGCCAGCGCGCACATACTGGCAAGCGAATGTGAACGTGTCCAAGCTGGCCGCGCCGTCGCTTTGGTTTGTCACCGTCACCGTGCCGGTGTCGTAATTCCCAGCGGGGTGCGTGTAAGCTGCGTAGGTCTGCCAGTAGAGCACATCGCCAACGGATGCCGTCACTTCGACCGGGCTCAGTTGCGGCGCCTGAACCGCGACCCCGTTCTTGATCCACTGACCTTTGGTGGGATTGCTCGAGCTTGACGTCCAAGCCGCGCGCAGCGTGATCGGCGAGTCGATCCCGGCTAAGGTTTGGGCTGAGCCTGAGTTGTTCTCAATGCCGGAACCAGACGTGACGGTGATGTTGCCCCAGTTGACTGCATCGGGGGTTACATCGCCGCCGCCTGCCGCAATCCCGCTAGATTGAATGACGACGACCGCACCCATTAGCGGTTGCGCCGCGTTCCACGCAGCAAAATCTTCAATCCGGCCGCGTTCGTGCCGTCATCGACAATATCAACGGTCATCACCGCATTGTCAGCCAGACTCGTATCGGAGAGAACCGCCGGCGTCGCCGCCGTCGCGGAAGACGTTTCGTTGGCGTCGATTGTCAGCTCCGTCGAGAAGATCGTTGTTCCGCTCTCATTAACGTCCACCTGCACGACGCCGGAAGATGAGGCTGTCGTCAGCGAGGCCCGCGGCAGAGCCGTCAGCGTCATCGCAAATGGCATGCGGAACGTGATCTTTGCCGTCCCCGTCGTCAGCGCCGTTGTTTCGTCCCCGACTGCAATCAGGATCTCCGCCGACTCCACCAACGGCAAGCCGCTCGCAAGCTGATAGTCGAGCACGCGAACGACGCCGCCGCCTTCGCCGGCCACCAGCATCCGATCGCCTGCAACGGTCGTAATGTCGGCGGCGCCTGGGAGGATAAGGTTTGAGCTGTGTGTCAGCGTCAGCGCATCGTCGAAGACGATCCAGATTTGACCGGTCGCCAAGGTGATGGCTGAGATGCCTGTCGTTCCGGTGACGTGGCAAAAATTTCCGGTGGCGGCGTCGAGATTGATGGTCGCCGCCGACGCAATGGCCGCGCCTTCCTTCAGGAAGAGCGCGCCTGTCATGGTCGCGCCAGCCTTGGGCACGTAATCGGCTAGGTCATCGTTTGCTGTCTGGACCGGATTGTCGGTGCGCCAGACGGCTCCGGCGCTGGTTTTGATGACCCGCTTATAATCGAGGCTCGGGTCCAGAAAGTGGATTGGGAACCGGCCTTTAGAGTCCGAGGCATTGCCGCCTGAGAGCGTTGCGCCAAGCGAGGTGCTAAGCCCAGCGTCTGAATAAACCGCCCGCGCATTGTCCGAGAGATCGGTGTATTCAATCGTCGCGCCAACGAGCGGACCCGTTGTGTCGATGATCTGGATATATTGAGGTCCGGCCGGTGCGCCCATAGGATGAATTTACGGGCGGGCGCCCAATCGGAGGGGTTAGGTCATGGAAGCCGTTTTAAGAGGCTTAGGCGCTGGCGCGCTATCCAACACGCTGGGCCATGAAGGCGTGAGCATCGTTGGCGGGATATTCCTCGCCGCCTTAGCGTTCGCCATCGTCACCCGAGAGATTGGCCGCTTCACGGGAGCGCGCCGGGCATCCGATGGCGAGATGATCTTGCGCGGGAGCTATGTGCTTGTCGTCTATGGCGGGCTAGCGCTGATCTTCGTGGCTGGGATCGCTTGGGCTTGGGGCTATCTCTTCGGCTGAGCCTTACGCGCAAGCTGCGCAACCTCCTGCGCCACCAATTCCCGAATGGCGTCCGCGCCCGCTGGCAACCCTCGCGCCTTGGCGATTGCCTCAACGTCTTTCTTGAATTGCGCGTCCACGCGCATCTGAAACGTTTCTGTCCAGCGCTTGGGGAATGTGTTTGCCATAAGGCGCACGTTTACGCCTGCTTCACATTTGGCGCAATGGCATAATGTCATTACGCCTATTTAAGCAGCTATCCACATCGTTTCGGCTTATGGCGTAGTGACATGATGCAGCTACGTTGCTACGTTGGCGCACATGGAGACTGCACATCTCCAATCCCCAACAACAGCGCGCCGGGGCTCCGCGTTCGACCTCGTAACCCCGGCGCTTCCCGTATCCACACAGGAGGGCTTTCGCCCATGTCAAAGTCTACCTCAAAGAAGGCGGCGGTCAAACCGGCGCCCAAGCGCCGCAAACGCGGCGCGTTCGGCCTCTACCTCAATCGCGGGCTTCGTTTCGCAGCCCGTGTGAACTGGCCGAGCACCATCCTTCGCGGCGTTGCGTTTGCGGCGCTTGTTGCAGTCGGAACGGCCGTCTCGATCACCGTTGGCGCGCATGCTGGCGACATGATCACGGCGGTCATTCTGGTCTGCACCGCGATCCTCGCCGAGCTTGGCATCGTCCTTGGCCCGCAAGTGCTCCATAAGGTGCGCGGGGCGGCTCGCTTATGGACGAAGGCCACGATTGGCGTCTGCATCGCGTTGGCGTGCTGGAACCTCTCTACGTCCCTGCACAATGCTGACGTGGCGCACACCGCCGTTGCGGTTCGCGCGGCTGACACCTACGAGGCGGACCTTGCCCGCCTCACAAGCCTCAACCGTCGCATCGACGCTCTCTCCGATGAGGCGACTTATGGCGGCAACGACGCCGCCTACGTCAACTACCTAGCCGAGCGTGACTTGATCCAAGCCCGGATCGATCGCGCAACCGCTGAACCGGTGATGTTCTCAACGAACGTCCTCTACTGGCTCAAGGCTGGGTTCTTTCACGGCATGGTGTTTTTGTTCTCGGCTTTCTTCTCAATCCCGATGAAGGCCAAGAGCTACCGCCGCACCGGCAGAAAGACTGGCGCATCTCAAGCGCCGCGCGGTCATGCCGATTGGGCGACCGCAAACTTCTAAACCTCCGAGCGCCCCGGTTCACGCTGGGGCGCTTTTCTGCTAGAACGAGTCCACCCATGAAAGCCCGCCACGCCGCCGCCATAGCCACATTCACACTCGTTGCTTGCGTTGTCGCCTATCAAGCGGCGACAGCGCGCCCACCAGAACCTTACGTCCGTCTCGTTGGCGATAGCAGGCCGACCGCGCCATGGATACAAACAGAGTGCCGGCAAGGGGAGATTGTCCGCGTCTACCGGAGCGACGCCGCAGAGACGGCCATCGACGAAACCGGCGTCGCCTGTTAGCGGCGTCCTTGGTTCGGATCTGGCGCGCGCCCCCAGCGATAGCGCCGGGCAAAGTCATAGTCTTCGGGAGCCACCGGCCTGTTTGCATCCTGGCGCCCGCGATGGCGCCACCACTGATCCCATGAAACGCCTTCCCGGCGGTCCACCTCTGCCTGTGCGGCGCGATAATCGTCCATTGATTCGGCGTAGGCTTGCCCTGCGTGCTGATACGGCCGATCGCGAAACACTGGCGCGCCCTCTGTTCTGATCGCCGCCCTTGCCGCCATAAGGGCTTCTCTGAAGGCCTGATTGTCTTGTGCGGCCTGCGATGGGCCAAGCGGCGCGCTCGGCGGCTCGACGCCACGACGCGCACTTGATGCAGAAGGCGTCGGAGCCGGAGCGCCGTCTGTGGCGTAGCCGGGCGCAACCACATCGCCAATTGAAGCACGCAGCGCATTGGAGACCGGCGCTTGGCTTGGCGCGACGAGGCCAAGATCGGTTGCGTCCTGCACGTTGCGCGCTCGGCTAAGACCGCCCCAGCCGGGAATGCCGGATTCAGACATCGCCCGAATGACCGATGGCGGCAACGCTTGGCGTGTCCGGCGCGCCGCGCCGTCAAATGCGCCTTGGAAGTCCCGGCTGGCACGCGCCATGCCTTCATTCCACTCGCGCAGTGCTTGGCGTAAGTCCATGGCCTGCCCCTAACTCACAATCGCGCGGTCTTGCATCCGCCGCCAGTTCGTCCCGTCTGAAATAGCCGCCGTCGCTCCGCCCGTTTCGTCGCTTACCCAAATCCAAGAGCGGGCGTTGTCTGATGCGCTCGGAAGCGTTGCGACGGTGTATTCAGGCAAAGGTCCAAGCGCCTCGCCGCGCTCTCCACCAGTGCGGCGGATGAGGTCGTTCAAGCGGATAAAGGCATCGCGGAGAAGACGTCCGTTCTCCACAAACGCCTTGCGCGGGTCGAAGAAGAGAATGGAGATCAATTCGGAATCTCGTTCACCCAAGCGCCTGCGATGGCGTAACCAGCCGGATCAGGCAGTCTGACTTTGATGATGAGCCCGTTGGCGGGCGTTGCGATGCCGAGCCGCCAGATCGTCGGGCGGGTTCTGTAGTTTCCGGCGCGGCCAAGTGAAACGACACGCTCAATGCCAAGCTGCTGCAGACTGTCGAGCGAGCCGCCATCACGGTAGAACGTGACATAGGCTTTCGGGTCTGAGCCATCGCCGCTCACAGGTTGGCCGAAGGTTTTGATGTCCAGCGTAACGTTCGAGATCGACATCTTTTCCGGGATCGGAATGTGCAGCATGGCGACGCGATCAATTGAAGCGCCGTCGTCTGAATAAACGCCCTCATCCCATGTGTAGATCGCATCATCGTCCGCAGACGCCACGACATGATAGCCGTTGAAACGCGCATAGTGGACTATGCCAAATCCGTCTTCACCAAGAGCGGTGCGCTCATGCCATTTGCGCGTCAACGCATCGAACACGAAGGCGCTTCCGGTCGGGAGTTTCACGACGAACTTTAGATGCGAACCCCAGGTATGGGAAAAGCACTGCACCTCTGCGATCTCGCTTTCACTCAAAGCGGCGAGACGAAGCTCAAGATCGCGATTGACCACACGCTGAGGCAGATAGCCCGACATCTCATAAACCACCCGATCATCGCCAATGAACATGGCGTAGCTATCGAGCCTTGCCCACGCATCGCGGCCAACGATGCCGCGGTTGATGACGATGGCTGGGATGACGTCAAAAGCGTCGGAGTCCTGACCGCCTTGCGCGCGCCAAGGCTGGATGGAGGCCGCGCCAAAATGGAATAGGTCGCCGCCGATCTCAGCTTGTGCGCGTATTTCATCTGGGTAGCGCGCCGACGCCGCAAAGCCGGTCGCCGGCCAATCAAGCGACGATCCAACAGCGCTCCAATCGAACGTATCGCTTCCCCGTTGGCTAGTCAGGATCCGGTCGGCAAGGTCAGCAAGCGTGTAAGCATCTGCCGGAAAGTCCGGGTCTGTGTTCTTGGTGAGTGTGGAGCCATCCCATTGGTAGAGAACGCCAGACGACAGGAGCACGAGGTTTGCGCCGATGGCGGCAAAGAGCACGCGGCCCGCGCCCAACACTTCGCCGCGGCTGATGGCGCTCCATGCGCTGGTGATCTCGTAGAGCGTCGTTCCCGCCACAACAAAGAGCGCGCCGCCTTGGACGCCAGCGCGGCAGAAGACGCCGCGAATGTTTGCCCCAGACGACGGCCTCACTCGCGAGGTCATGCCTGGCGTTGGCGCTAAAACATAGTTCGTGTTCTTACCTGCGCCTTCAGCCTGTGGCTCGAGGAAGAGATTTCGCAGCACAAGTGGGACGATGCCCTTCTTAGAGCGGTCGTCTGTGTTGGTTTGGAAGGCAAAGTAAGCCACTTACGCCACGCTGCGATCACGGAGTGCTTGGCGAAGCGTCACGGCGCTGATCGGCAAGCCAACAGTGAGGCCCGCCAGCAATTCAGCAGACCCAGCCTTCGCAGGATCAAAGCGCGCGAAGATGGAGCGCACATCTCGTGGATCAACGACGCGGCCCTCATTGCCGATGGTGGGCTTAAAGCGGCCTTTGCGGATGAAGATCGGGATGACATTGCCGCCATCGGGAACCTCATCCCATACGCCCGCAAAGTCGTTTGCACGATCCGGTGTGCGGCTCACATAGACGCCAGGGCCGTAAGTTGCGCGCGACGGCTGGAAAGCCGGAATGTCCGCCTTCGTGCCGTGATAGTAGATGCGGCTCGTGTCAAAGCCCAGCTCTTCGGCGCGCGCGAGACGCGCTGCATTTTCATCCGCGGCGCCAAACATAGCGCGCGGCCAACGCCCTGCCGTACGCGCGAGGCGTTCAGCTAGAAGATGCTCTACGGTGCGGCCAATGGCGCTCATGCGCGTTCTCCGTATTGGTCTCGCAGCACTTCGCGAAGCGTTAGGCCGCCAGCCGGAACGCCAATAGCAAGTCCAGCTAGAAGATCGCTTGAGTTAGAACGGGCGGGGTCAAAGGCTGCGAAACGAGAACGGATGTTGGAGGGGTCGAAGACAATGATTTCTCGACGAGGCCTAAACCCATTGCGGGAGGTTCCTGGGTAAGTCACGCTTACGCCAGCATCGCCAGCGGCCCGCGCTTGTCTAATCGTGGCCTCTATCGCGCTCCCCGTTGGCCCGACGTGTTCACGCAGACGGCCGCGCACATAGACCGGCATCACGCGCCCGTTCTGCCCCATTCCGGCAAAGAAATTGGCCGTCTCTGGATCGTCGGCCAAATGAATGCCGCGCGTGTCTCGTAGATTAGCGCCGCCGTTGAACTCGGCGAAGTCGGCAGTTGTCCCATGATAAAGCGGCGTCTCAGTATCAAACCCTAGCCGCCTTGCGCGCGCCATTCTCATTTCCACCGGATCACTAACGCTAGGCGTAGTATCTAGTCCTTGGAGTGGGGTTCCGTTTGGGTCTGAGGTGATTGAGCCTCGGGGGCGGCTGGCGAGCGCGCGCCCTTCTCGACGCGCTAGCCGTGCGGCCAGAGCTTCGCGCAGAAGACGAGATGCGCCGCTCATGCCATAGCCTCGCGATCACGCAGCACTTCTCTGAGCAGCGCGCCAGCGCCAAGCGCCCCGCCAACGCCAGCCATCACATTGCCGCTCGAAAGATCTGAGAAGCGCGCATTGGGTGAGCGCACGTCGCGGCCTCGAAACATCACCACTTGCCGCTGTGGCCCAAGCCGGCCCCGATCCAGCATCGCTTGAAGGTCAAGGCCCGCATAGCCTTCGCGCTTGGCTTGACGAACTTCGCGGGCAAGTTCGTCCGTCATCGAAATCGTGTCGTCGATTTGCTTCAAGCGTCCGCGGGTCACGACCGGCATCACTTGCGCGCCTTCGCCGTGACCGAACATGGCGCCCAGGCCTTTACCTTTGGCATAGATAGAGGCGATTCTGGGGTCAGGCGTCAGAAAGATCAGCCCATCGCGAAACTCGCGCACGCTTCTCGGCGTGCCGTGATAGAGCACTTCATCGGTGCGAAAGCCTGCGGCTTTCGCGCGTCCAAGACGCGCCGCCAGCGCCTCAATGAGAGCCGCGCGGCTCATCAGTAATAGCCCCCGCTATCGTCGAGGTGCCCTTGTGGTGCAATGGCGTTGATGGCGCTGTCACGGCCTGCGCTTTCCGCGCGCGCGATGCGGGCTTGTTCCATCTTGCGAAGCTCGCGCAGCAAGGCTTGCAGATAAGCCTCGTCTTGCGCTGATGTGCCCTCGACATTGCGCAGAAGCGCTGAACCGAAGGCGTCGTTTTGCCGTTCAAGCACACGTCCACGCAGCGCATGCCATGCGCCCCGGCCAATTGCGCTAGCCGCCACGCCTGGATTACCGGTCGCCATGTTTGCGCCAGCCTCAGAAAGGCTCGCCATGAACCGGTCGCCGCCGCGCATCATGCGGCGCGCCGACGCGGAATTGCCGGTCCAACTCGCGGCGCGGCGTAGCATTTCAGCGCGTTCGATTGCGCGGTTCAGGAATTGCTCAATAGCTTCCGGGTTATTGCCGAACACGGCGCGCAGGCGGTTCTGTAGGCCGCGCTTATCCAGCACTTCGCCTGCGTTTCTCACCTTGTCAGACGACGCCGAAACGTAGTCGTCGATCCGCTGCATGATTTCGTCAGCGACAGAGATTCGATACATCTCGCGCTCAAACGGCGTGGTCGGGCGAACGCGGCCCGTTTGCGTCACCGTCTCACGCATGCGGCTGGCGATTTCTTCGGGCCGCATGCGCAGGAGGTCACGCCCCATGCGGGCATTGCCGTTAGCATCTAGGCCAAGCGCTTGTTCTGCGTCGTAGAGAGAGCCGCGCTGACCGCGCACCGCCGCATAACTTGGCGCGCCCTCCGCACCAGGCAGCGCATCATCCAGCGCGCTAATGTAGCTTGTGCGATAGTCGTCAAGCAGTCGCTGCTCTTCACGGCCCGCCGGTGAGAGCGAGCGGCGATCAGCGGCGGCGCTCAATTCATCGTCGATCGACGTTTTGATCTCATGCAGCGAACGGGCGCTTGCATTAGGTGAAAGCCGGTAGGCGCCATCTTCGGTTCGCACGATGGAGCGCTCCGGCGCTGCCTCGCCGCGCACGCGCGCCAGTTGCGCGCGCCCTTCTTCGACCCGGAAGCGGCGCGCAAGAGCGGGCTGCATCTCAGGTGTAGCCAGGAGCGGCGCGATGCGCGTCTCGACAATCTCCCGCACCGGCGCTTGCGCGAGCGCTTGCTCGTAACCATCGCTGGCCGAGGCGACGCCTGCGCGGATTTCATCAAGCGCCTGCACCGGAGACATCCGAACCCCAAGCATGTCGCGGAGTTCGGTCTGCAATTGCTCAGGGAGACGCTGCGCGCGCTCTTGCGCTACGGCCTGCGCTCTTGAGAACGTTTGGCCCGGCATGTTGGCGATCGCGTCGAGTTCGGCTGAGAACTCCGGGTTCAAATCGGCAAGCGTGCGACCCAGGGGCTCGCCGCGCGTGGCTTGGATTTGGTTCTCCAGATCAGTGACGCCACGGTTCTGGCGTCCAAGCGTGCGGTCCACGGAACGCAGCGTGGCTTGGTCGATGATCGGCGCGCCAGCGCTGCTCGCAGCATCATCTCCGACCGGGGGAATGCCAAAACTCATGCCAGTGCTGTTGCCAAACGCGGCGCGCGGGTTACGCCATGCGCGCAAGAGCGGCCCGCCTACGTTGGAGACGAGAGGCCGGAGCGCTGCGCCAGCGCCGGCGCCAAACGCAGCACCACGCATCGCGTTCTGTTGACGCTCTTCGTCCGTCTCGCCTTGCGTATAGCCAATGCCGCCGCCGAGAGCGCCGCCAATAGCTGTTCGGGCAGCGGGATTTGGATAAACCGCGCGGCCAAACCGGCCTAGCAATTGAAATGCTGGAGGCACAAGCCCGCCCGCAATCGCGCCCCATGTCGCGCCCTGAAGCGCCCCGTCAAAGCGATCGCCTTCATTGGCCGCGCCCGCGCCGTAGAGCCCGCCATAGAGCCCGCCCTGCATGGCGCCGAGCCCGACCTGTGAGGCAATCGCGCCTGCCCCGCGTCCCGCTGCTTGCGAGGCAAGTTGGCTGCCGAACGGCAACGCACGGCCGGTTGCGAGCGCTTGGCCGACGCGGCCTGCGGTTTGAAGTCCGCCGACGCCAAAGCGCGCGCCTGTCGCGGCGGCCCCGCCTGGAATAAGGAATGTCGCCGTCGCCCCGCCAAGCGTGCCGATCATCGATGTGACAGGATGTGCTTCGCGCGCGGCCTCTAGACGCTGGCGCGCAGCGTCCACGCGCTGGCGATAGGCCATGGCATAGTCGCCGCCGCCAAGCACAGCTCCAGCGCCAGCGAGCGCACCAGCGGCTTCGTCGCCGAAGCCGAACGTTGCGCCGTCAGCGAAATTGTAGGCTAAGGCGTCAAGCCTGGATGGCGTGCTCGAACTATTGGCGATGCGTCTCAGTTCGTCGTCGCTGTATTGGCTTAGCGGGCGAGATGAATTGCTCGGAGCGCCGCCATTGGCGATCCGCTCAAGTTCGGCGTCGCTGTAGCCGGCCAAGTTCATTTAGAACGCTCCGGGGCGAGCGCCCTGCGAAGCCTGCGACGCGGCAGGCGCATTCGCGCGGCGACGGCGCTCAAGTTCGGCCCTCGCCTCCTCTGGCGTTGGCGCGGGTTGCAATTGCGAAGTCTGGCCGCCGCCCGGTTGCGCGCGAGGATCGACGAGCAGCGGCTGGTTCGGATCGCGCTGCCCGCCCATGCGCTCAAACTCCCAAGAGCCGGGGCCAAGGAAGCGATAGGTGCGGCCATTGTTGGCGACGTAGGCGCGCCCCACTTGCGCGCCGCCTCGTTCGGCGGCCTGCAAACGCCCTTCATCTTCCGGGTGAGGAATCCGCGGCGCCTGGAACGTCGGCGCATTGGGGCGCGCGCCCCAATCGGTCGATGCTTGATCGTAGAGATCCCAAGTGTCACGCTGAACGTTGCGCGCCGATTGCATGACAAACTGCGCCAGTGCCAAGCGGTCTCGCGGCGTGATCCCGTTCTGAGAAATGTCGAGATAGGCGCGATTGCGGATGAGATCTTGCTGTAGCGACGGCGAGAGCGTGGAGAACACTTCCGATTCCGTCAGCACGCCAGGACCGGTTTGCGCACGCGCGGCGGCGCGCAGCAAAGCCACGTCCGATGATCTTGAGTTGACACCTTGAATGTTGGTTGTGTCGCCGTTGTTGGTAACGGCCAAGCGCGCATACGGCAGCGATGGGCGAAGGATGCCAAGATCGTCCATCGCTGCCGTGATGGCGCGGTTGTAATCGTTTTGAAGTACACGGCGCTGGGCGTCTGAGATCGGCGCGCTGTCAGGATTGCGCGCATACGCGGCGTTCTGGCGTGACAGCTCGAGCTGCTGCTGGAACTGGCTCTCTTGCCGGCGCATGCCAAGGATTTCCGCCGCGCTCATGGAGTTCTGCGCGGCGGCGTTCAGCGCTTCATCCGAAAGCTCGCCCGCTTCATCGATCATCTGCGCAACGTACTGGTCGTTAGCGTAAGGGCTGGCGGCAAGAAGCGCCCGCGCGCGGTCGACACGCTGTTCAACCGGCACATCAAGCAGGCTCGCCGCCGCCGAGCCAATCCATTGCGCGCGTTGCCCGGCTTCTTCGCGCTGCTGCGCGCTCATCTGACTTGCGGCTTGTTGGAAGGCAAACCACTGATCTGTGTCGCCAGCGCCAAGCGCGGCCGTCGCGCCCGCATTGAGGCGATCAGTTGCGCTTGCGTCTGGGGCCAGCGCCGTCATTGCCTGCGAGACGGCTTGCCGGGTCGCCCGCCCACGGCGCGCTTCGTTGAGCGCTGAGTATTGCCCAGCCTCGCTGATGAGGCCCGCGCCGATCAGCGCGTTCTCCGCGCCTTGCGCATCGTTTGCCGCGTAGAGACGGCCTGCCTCTTCCAAGGCATCGCGGCGCGTGCGCTGCTCGCGCTGTTGCGTGCCCGCCTCCATGCCCGAAATAAAGGAGTTGAAAATTTGGGCCATTAGCCGCCCCCTGGCACGAAGATAAACGGCGGGTTTCCAGACGACGAACCGCCACCGCTTCTGCCGAAATAGCCCGTGCCGCCAGGCTTGTAGTTTCCAAGCGCATAACCGGCGAAGCCTGCAATGTCAGAGGCGGCATTGCCCCACGCTTGGGCGCCGGCCATCGCCGCATTGCCCTGAACGCTGGCTGCGTTACGGATCGCGTTGCCTGCATTGTTGGCGTAGGCTTGGCCGCCAGAAGCAATGCCCGAATCCGCCGTCAGCCCCGTGTCGATAATGCCGCCCAACGAGTTTAGGTAGTTCATGGTCGCTTGGCCGCGATAGCCGGTCTGAATGTCGGACGCAGCACGAAGCGCCTTGCCCGAGTTGATGGAAGAGCCGCGCCCCATCGCGCCGTTGGTGGAGCGAAGTGCATTCATGGCTTGATCGGCGCCGTACTGCGCATCGCGCCAGAAGGGCGAGGCCTCAAAGGCCGTGTCATAGTCAGAGCGCGCCTCGGCAAGCGCCGTTGGATCGGTGCTGCCGCCAACGCCGATGCCCATGGCGCTATTGTAGAGCCTCCGGGCAGCAGCGCCCTCCTGGCTGTAGGGCGTGAAAATCTTGCGCGCTTCGTCCCGCGCTTCGCGTTGAAGGGCGATTTCCTGGCTCGCTGCCTCTGAGGCCATTTGCCCCGCCTTTTTGGCGGCAGACGCCTGCTTATTGGCTGAATAGATCGACGCGCCGCCAACTACAGCCGCGCCAAGTAGTGCCACAGGCATCAAGCGCTCTCCCGATGCTCAATTGTATCCCCATCCCAATGGGCTGAGGCTTTGAAGAAGGCCGAACGCGTGAAGTCCAACTCAAGGATGCGTTGGGCCTTTCCGGTCTCAGATCCGTCGTCGTTTCGCGAGCGGTCGATCTCAAACCCAGTCTTCAGCGCAAGCGCCAAAGCCGCCTGATTGTCTTCCGGAACGTCCGTCACCAGCTTTTCAGCGCCTACGGTCTTGAACATGTAGCGCGCCGCCTCTCGAGCGAACCAAAGCGCTTTGCCCTTCACGCTCGGCAAGAACTGCGTGTGAACCTCAAAGACGCCCTCCCCTTTGGGCACGAATAGAAACCCGCCGTCGCGATTGATGAGAGCAATCGCGCCATCATCGATCGCCGGCTGAAGATCCAGTCGCGAAGTTCGATCGCCCCCGAGCCAAGGGCGAACGCGAGGGTCGTTCACCACTTGGTTTAGAAAGGTCGCGTCGAAGGTGCGGCGGAGAGACATGGCTGCATTAGCCACCGAGCAACCGAGTGAGTTCAGAAATCTGCTGATCTAGGTCGGCAACATCCTCCGGGTCAGTGGCGACGCGTCGTTCTTGCTTCAATCGACGCAAGATGCGTGATGCGGCCTGCAACTCCTGCATTTCGTCCATCGCGTCAGGCATACGCGAGAACGTCCGATCTCCAGCCGCACGCATCTCTTCTACAAGTGGCGTCTCTCTGCGAGCGCTTGCCGCGCCAAACGCCGCCGCATCTTCCGCATCTGCCGCTTCCCGCACAGCACGACGGCCCATGCCACGCGACGCGGCTTGTTCGGCTAGAGCCTCGCGGAGACCGCCAGAAAAACCACGCCCGCCTTCGCGCGCGGCGTTAATAACCATGTGTGCGAGTTTCGCACCCCCACCGCCAGCGGCGCCGAGCGCCGCGCCCGTTACGAACCCGGCTGGACCGTAAGCCGTTTCTTCCCCTGGCGTCATTTCGTCCGCAACGCCTCCAGTGAGGCCGCCGCCAAAGCCCCCAATCGTCATGCCGCCCATGACGTGATCGCCCCGATAAGCGCCGCGAAGTCCATAGCCCGCCTCACTCGCCATTTCCGCCAGCGCCCTACGCAGCGCACTCAAAGGAATAGCCATCTCTTATCTCCCTCCGCCAACGCGGATGCGAACATCGCCGCGGCGGTCTGCTGTCATTGCCATGTCGTAGAGACGCGCTGCGCGGTCGCGCACGCGGTCGATGTGAACGCCGTTCAAGCGATAGTCGTCAGCCAAGCGCGCGCCGAGATTGACGGTGACGGTCTCTAGCCATTCCTGCGGGACATCGATGTCCTCGCTTGGCTGGGTCACGTCTTCCCAAACGCGCTCGTAGCTATACGGGCACGTGTAAGTCCCGCTCGAAAAGCTCGGGATCGGCCACACCTTCACCGTCGTTGACGCACGCTGGCGATCAATCACGAACTTGATTGGGTTGCCGGTCTGCGTTTTCATCGGGAAGCGGTCCCAGTCTTGCCGATCCCATTCGCTCATCGGGTATTGTTCAACACCGTCGATGGCAAAACGCATGTTCTGCACAAAGCGCGGGCGGGGTGAAAGCGTGTAGGTCTGCGTGCCGGAAACCAGCGTGATTGAGGTCTCCGCGAGCGACCAAAGGTTTGGTCCCTGCATACCCCATGTGTGCATCATGAGATTTAGCTCGCGCTGCGCCTCAACATATTGGTTGCCGCTTGCGGTCTCCCCTTCTCCAAGCACGCCGATCTTCTGCAGCGCGGCGTCGATCACCTGCTGTGCGTTCAAATTGAAGGTGATGGTGCCGGAGGTCGCCACTTAGAGATCGTCTCCCGTCACTGGGTTGTCGTCGTCAGTGAACACTTCGTCTTTCTTCAAACGCGCGTTCGGTAGAGGCATGCCTTCAAGTGGATCGATGAATGGCGGATCAAGCCAAGGCGGGCGTGGATCTCGGCATTTCGTGCAAACGAATGCGCCCGTCCACTCGATTGAGCACGCATGATGGCGGACACGGAAACCGCACCGGTCGCATTCGGCCCAGGGTCCGTGTCCGCTCATCGGTGTCAGCGATCCCGCGCGACGTGAATCCAATCCAATTGCAGCTTGTCGTTGCCCGTATCTACAGCCTCGATCGCAAAGCCGATCGTCATCTCTGTGTCCGGCAGAAGATCGCCGGCGCTTGACGACGTGACCGTCACCGAGCCGTTTGCAACGAGCGTGAACACGTCTGACGCGTAGGTGTAGACCTGCACCAAGATCGTGTCCTTGCCATCGTAGAAGGCATAGACCGCATAGCGCGTGGCATCGGCCATGGTGACGAGATCGCCAGACACAGCTTCGGTCGAGTTGGTCTTGCCAGCGCAGAACTGCATGACGCCCGGCGACGAAGGCTTCGAGCGAACGCCGAACTGATCGGATGGCTCAGTACCAAGAATGTCGTCAGCGCCGACGTGGCAGCCGATGAAGAAGAGGTTTTGATCGGCGTCTTCGATGGAGAAACACGTCGAGAACCAGGCGCGCTTGCCGGCGACGAGCTTTACCGGCTCATAGATCGTGGTGTTGTTGGCAAGCTGATAGTGACAATTGTCGCCTGCTGCCGAGCCCGGCTCAAACTGCACGACGCCGCCGAACTCATCCAGCATCGTCGGGCCAGTGCCTGCCGTGTTGGTGTCGATCTCATCCAAGTGCCAACCGGTCGTGGTGGAGCTTGAGACGGTGAAGCCGTTGAAGTCGTCGGTGAATTGCCAGACTTGGAACGGGTCTGGGCGAACGAACGAGCCATAGAGGTGATCGACGTGGCGCGTTGCAACGCCTGAAGGATAACGAGTGGGAGTGCTAGACATTGGCGGGGCTCCTTAAAGGCGCCCGCACTGGGCGCCCCGCTGTCAGTGGAAGAAAGCCCTCTCCCGCCCCTTTCGGGGCGGGAGAGTTTCGGTGGCGTCAAGCGCCCATCGACCCTACAATCGAACGGAAGTCGTCCCAGCTCGGAACGAAGCGCATCGTTGACTTTGCGCGGGCGTTCTCGGTGCCGAAGTCTTCGTCCTTGTCGAAGTCAACGTCGCGGCGATTGAAGAGGAACAGGCCGTCCTTTTGGTCCGTGGTGATGAACCAGGCATCGTCGTCCGTGAGATACGGATAGACCATGATGCCTTCAGGCAGCACGTTCATCGAGTTGATCGCGTTGATGTCGTTGTTGCCAACGCCCGGCCGCAACGTGGAGTTCACATAGCGGGTGGCGTTGAACATCTCATTGACCGGCACGACCAACTGGCGCGGCATGATCTGAACGCGGATGCCGCGGTCGTTCTTGAAGTTGACGATCAGCTTCACAGCGTCTTCGATCGAAGCCTCCGACAAGTCCGCATCAACCGCGAGGCGGTTCGATTGCGTCGAGCCCAGAGCGGTCGGGTGCGCCGTCGAGCAGAGCACAACGCCGTCCCCGCCCAAATAGGACGAGTTGAAGGCGCGGTTCAGCACGTTGGCGGCGACCGTTTCCTTGGTGGCGCGCATGGAACGGGCCAACTCGGAAGCGCGAGCGCGCGACACTTGCTCGTACTGATTGTCTTCAAGTTCTTCGCGGGTGACGATGTAGCCCAGCGCGTAGGTCTTGTTCTGGTGCGTGTATTTCGCACCTTCACGCGCTTGGTCGTACTGGATCGAAGCGCCCTCGCCCTTTTCCGGCGCCAAGCCATAGTAGCTTTGTGCGCTGGTGATTTCGAGGTGCTTTGTGGAGCCCTTCTCTTGGAAGATAGAGCGCCAGTATTCCGGCTTGTCCTGATAGGAGTCGCCGAAGATGCGCGCCACGCCCGGCCACAGGAGCGTCGGGTGCGCGCTGCGGGTTTCTACAGCCATAGTCCCTTACTCCTTAGTCGATGCCGGCAGACGGGAGGTTGCCCGTGTGCATGTTGAAACGAACGGTGTAGACGACGTTCAAAGCCGTCGAGATGTCGCTGTCGGTCGGGTCGTCGATGACGCCCAAGATGACGAGTTGGTCGGTGGCGGTT
>Ga0208916_10000633_pt1 | contig 16267 bp, 25 predicted proteins | sample DEB19_08_DNA_5_FD_184523 | JGI IMG/M metagenome (GOLD analysis project Ga0208916, IMG submission 184523) | Aqueous microbial communities from the Delaware River and Bay under freshwater to marine salinity gradient to study organic matter... | ecosystem: Environmental > Aquatic > Marine >... | reverse complement strand
CGAAGGCCGCTGCGTCGCCAATCTGTTCGAGCCGAAACCGCGTGATGGCCAGCAGCAGGCCAAGCCCGGCGCTGCGACCGACTGGCCGGATGCACTGGATGATTCCGTGCCGTTCTGATCAATTCCACAGGGAATCGGGCGCGGCCAATAACCCGCCCGGTCAAGTTTCAAGAAAGAGGATTTAACAATATGGCCAATGCATCAACAGTAACTCCCGTAACCGGCCAAGCACTGCGCAAAGTGTTTCAGATATTGGAAGACAACTTTGATTCCGGCGTAGGCCAGTATTTGCATGGCTATGACGACGCCCGCGTCGCCAAGGAAACCGGCATTTCAGAAGCCGCTGTCAAAGAATACCGCACAGCGGCATTTGGCAAACTCAAGCCACCGACCGATCTGCACAAGCTAAAGCAGGACCTGGCCGATCTCGAAACCGCATTTTTAAAAATAGACGCGGAATTTCGAGAGAAGATCAAAGATGTGAAGCAGCGCGTTCTTATTTTGCAGAGAAGGTTCGACTAATGGATGTTTCCATAAACCCCATAAAGGCCCGCGCCTTGCGTGAAGCATTTCAAGAAACAAAATCAACACGGATGAACACAGTATGTCGCGGGGGCGTGAGTGTTGAGGTTCGCGGCACAATGGGCGGAGGCCCAAAAGACCCGCTATTGCTAGTTATCTATGATGGCGACGAAGATTTAGCATCTGCACCTTTGACGCCCGGCATACTCAAGCGCCTTGGCCGTGAAATGGGCTTTTGGAAAAACATGAAAAGTGGCGCGCTCAAGGGCTCCATGCACGGGAATAAGATGTAATGGCCCTACCCCCCAAACTCCCCAAGCGACCCAAGCGCGAAAGCCGCTGGCGCTCGCAGGCGCACCTTGCGTTCGTCCGCAGCTTTTCCTGCTCAATGCCGAGCTGTTCAGATATGCCTATCGAGGCAGCGCATGTTCGCAAGGGCAGCGGCGCAGGCATGGGCCAGAAGCCGTCAGACGACTTCGCTGTGAGCCTGTGCAGCCGCCACCACCAGCAGCAGCACACAATGGGCGAGGATACGTTCTGGCAGCTTTACCAGACCACCAGCGGGCATAGTGTAGACAGGCTGCTTGAAGCCTTCCGCAACGGCTCGCCAAAGCGGGCGGAGATTGCGCGCGTGAAAGCGGATCGGGCCAATGGATAACATCCAGTTTGAAACTGAGCAGCACCACGATCTGCAAAGGGTTTGGGGGCGCGCAGAAGGTTATAAAATTATCCCACCTGCACTTTACCCAGTGCAGCATAATTTTATCAATTTGCGCGGAAAGCAGACAGGAAGGCTTACCGTTAAGGCTTACCTAGGCAAGATTCGTGCCAATCGCCCCGGAAGGTGGCTATGCCTATGTGATTGCGGCAAATACTGCATTCGGGCGGGGTATATCTTTAAGCACGAAAACGAGGATGGCCAGATGTGCCAAGATTGCAACACTGTGCGCAGGCTTGAATGGTTGGCAGCCAATGGCTGACGCTGCCCCGCTCTATTTCGAGGCAAGGCTTGGCGGATTATTCCCAGCCAACCGCGCCGCCGAGGAGGCTATGCGCGAGGTCAAAAGCCGCGTCCGCATCAAGATAACCGGAGGGACGGCAAACCAGAGGCGGCGCGGGCTATATTGGCTGGTCGCCGGTCTTGTTGTCCCGCTGCTCAATGAACGCCACACCCTGACGCTCGACGAGGACGATCTGCACGACATCACCCGCGACAAGCTCAAGCTATGGCACCCGCCCATCAAGCTGCCCAGCGGCGAAGTCCACCACAAGCGCCTATCGACCAGCAACCGCGCAATGAGCGAAGCGGATCGGGCAGAATTTACCACGCGGGCACTGGCCCTGTGGTCAACCTGGACCGGCGTTGATGTCACCACACTGCGCCTAGAGGCAGAAAGATTAGCCGCATGACAGACATTCTCGCCCTCATATCCCGCGCGGCGGGTATGCCAGCCACGGCAGAGCATACCCTTGCCGACTTGGAGTTAGACCCGCTCGATATGGCCTACCTATCGATGGAACTGGAGGACCATTGCGATGTGTCTTTCACCGATGCGCAGGTGGACGCGTGGGAATGTGTGGCGGATATTTTGGCAGCAATTGAGAAGGCGAGGCAACCGGCATGACCATATGGCCCCGCATGATGCGCCGCAGGACGGCTGCGAGGATGAACGATGACGCCTAAACCATTCTCACCTGAAACGCTTGGCGAGCATTGGGGTTGCTCTGCGGAGAAAGTCCGGCTTATGTGCCGCGACGGTGAACTGGCCAGCTTTCGGCTTGGCAAGTTGATCCGCATTCCTGCAACCGAGGTCGAGCGGTACGAGTGCCAGAATACACCCTCACCCTGCACAGAGGACGGTTTGCCGTCACCTTCCGCGAGGGAGGAAGGCAACGCCGAATCTCGACTGGTACGAACGACCGGGGGCGGGCCGAGGCTTTCGCCCGTGAGTGGTGGGCACGAAATAATGCCGCAAAGAGCGAACGGGTAGCAGACCTGTGGCCACTGTACGTCAAGGACCGCCAGACGGATGGCGCAAGGCCCGACAGGTTCAAGGCGACCTGGACGGGGTTGGCACCGCATTTTGGGCACCGTCTGGGAACTGCGATCAGCCGCGAGGATTGCCGGGCATACTATCAGGAGCGCCGGGGCGACGGGTACGCGGACAGCACAATCAAGACCGATCTGGAATTGCTGCGAGCCTGCCTGCGATGGCGATATGGGGCGACCGCGCCAAGCATCTGGATTCCACCCGCATCGAAAGCGCGCGACCATTGGCTTACCAAGGCGCAGGCGCGAACAATTGTCGATCTGTGCGATACCCCGCACATCAAGCTATTCCTGACAATCGGACTGGCGTCGGGCGCGCGAGCCGGGGCAATTCTGGATCTGACTTGGGACCGGGTAGACTTCGATCACGGCACGATAGATTTTCGGCCAGCCGGGCGCATACAGACGAACAAGCGCCGGGTTGTGGTGCCGATGAACGCCACGGCGCGCGAGGCGCTGGAAACGGCTTACAAGGCCCGTTTGAGCGATCATGTGGTCGAGTACGGCGGCAAGCCTATCCAGTCAGTCAAGAAGGCTATCCAGCGGCTTGGCGAGCGGGCTGGTATTCCGTTCTCGCCCCATACCCTGCGGCACACCTGCGCGGTCTGGATGGCGCAAGAGAATGTGCCGATGCAGAAAATATCGCAGTACCTAGGGCACACTTCCTTGCGGATGACCGAGCAGGTCTATGCTCGATATTCCCCCAGCTTTATGCGGGATGCAAGCGCAGCGGCAGTGTTCTGACGTACTTGGGTACATCGGGGCGGTGCGGGTACACTGGCCTAAGTCATTGGAAACTATGGTGGGCGATGACGGGCTCGAACCGCCGACCCTCTCGGTGTAAACTACAGGCACCCACGGCAAACTGCGGTTTATTGGCCAAACTATCCGCCTATTTCCCCAATTTGTGCCGTTTTCGTTTTGCTATCGTTCCGGTCATGTGTACATTGGTACATATCGGGCGGCAACGGGATTGGTACTCCCGCGCCGCCCTGACCGCCGCCTGTCTGCGCGCAATTGCCGAGAGCAAAAAGTGAACTGGTACGAACTCCGCGCCCGCGCCTGCATCACCGCAGCCTTGAACGCGGGATGCCGGGATGAGTAAGCCTACAATCACGAAGGCTGACCGGGATGCGGCGACGGAGATTGGCCTTAACGCGCTGCGGTGGACCCCAAAACAGGCGGAGGCAACCTTGGCAGGCGACGGGGATCAATACCCTCTCGTCCAAGCCTTCGCCGCCCACCGCGAAGCCGCCGAGCAGCGCGGACGCGAGGCAGAGCGCGCGGAGGTGGTGGCGGAAATACGAGCGGACAACCTCACTTGCGACTGTTTCGCCCGTGAACCAGGAGAATGCGCTTGCGGCGGATGGGATGAATATAAGACTAAGCCGTTGCCAGTCATTGCCGACGCCATCGAAGCCCGCCAGCACAGGAGCGAGAGGATGCAGGCAGCAATCCACAACCTCAACCCCGCGACCATTGCCAAAGAGGCTGAGTGATGGCGGAAGGCTCGAACATGGCAGACGAGATTGACCAGGCGTTGCCGTGCTATCAGCCCGTTCGTGTCGAGATAGGGCCGCGCGATTGCATAAACGGTTATTGCTTGTGTAATGTGCAGCGAAATGCGCGGCGGCTGTGCGTCGAGCGTGGCGAAGGCTGGCGGTATGGATTGGCTCATGGATAAAGCTAGGGTTGGAAATGGATGATTGGAAGCCTGTAACAGACGTTCTTCGCGGCGGGTTTTTCGACGGCTTTGACCGAGACGCCGAGCTTGCGTTCAAGCGCGGCGGTTCGGAGAATGTGCAACACTATCGCCTTTCTGATCAACCCGATTGGTTCAACGTGGCAAACCTGTTCTGGCGTCTAATCCCCGGCAACAGCAAGCCCCGCGTCGATCATCGACTGCCCCCAGGCGCGGCAGCTTTCGGCGCGCACCGTTCCTGCGGCGAGGGCTTGTGAACAAAGCATGATTCTGATAGATAATTCGGGCCGCTCCGGCGTGTCTAGCACCGTGCGGCCCTGACCTCTAATCGCAAGGGTGTGCGACCATGGCTAAGCGCGAACTACCTTCCCCAGACCTGTTGCGTCAACTGCTGGATTACAATCCAGATACGGGCGTGATGAAGTGGCGCATTCGCCCGCCAGAACTTTTCAAAGTCCCCTCGCTGGCCAAGTCATGGAATAGGCAATACGCAGGTAAGGAAACCGGACGGCTAAACGGTGAAGGATACCCGCAAATCCTGATCTATGACCGGCCTCACAGAACTCACCGCATAGCTTGGGCTATCTCCTACGGGGAGTGGCCAAGTGGTGATATTGACCATATAAACGGGATGCGAACCGACAATCGGCTTATTAATCTTCGGGTGGTAACTGCCGAGCAAAACCGGCGGAACATGGCTTTACACCCATGTAGCAAGACTGGAGTTCCCGGCGTCCACAAAAGGGCGCGTGACGGAAAGCCTAGATGGATTGCCATCATATCAGTTAAAAACCGAATGAGGTATTTAGGGACGTTCTTGAACGTTGATGACGCGATTGCCGCGCGCAAGGCGGCGGAAGTTGAATTAGGATATCACTCCAATCACGGCAAAATCAGGGACGTTGCCGCGCCGAAACGCAATCGCTAGTCATCTAGTGCAAGCGCCCATTCCCGTGCAGCCTGCAACCGGGTTGTATTCTCGCTGCATATCCGCACATCATCCGGCGCTACTGCAACCAGGACGGGCGCTTCACCGGCTCCGTCAATACCTGTGGCGGGATTGGGGCTTTGCACGGGATCACCGCCGCCGGGGCTACGCGGATTGGCGGGGCACCGCAGGCCACCAGACCGAATGAACCGCTCAGAGCGGCTATCAGCGTCAACACGCGCCTTTTGGTAGTCATCGTCCACATTCCTTGCTTGTTGCGCCCAGCGGGCTTGCTGCGCTGAATTAGCCGCAATCTGCGCGGCTGTTGCTTCCCGCTCCGCCGCTTTCCATGCTATTACGGTCGAGGCCAGCACCTTGCGCCATTTCGCCGCGTTGTGATGGCCCAGCCAGCCCCAAGCCAGCGAGGCCACCAGCGCGACGATCAGGATGTGCGTAAGGCTTTGCGTTGCCCATGCGAAGGCGCGCACGATCTTGCCGGACAGGAATTGCAGGGCGAAGCCGATCATGGGTTGTCCTCGCCTATCTCGCCTTCGATGAACCCGGCCTTGAACTTGACCGCCCGCGTTACGTTCTCCGCGCCGTAGAAGATCGTGCCCAGCGCAATGATGCCTATCAATGCCAGCGCGATATTCTCAAGCGGGCTGGCTTCCGTCCGCAGCAGGTGAACAATCCACGCGACAAGGCCGACGATTGCCAGCGCGACAAGGGCTTGCACCACCGAGCGCAGCCCGCGCCGGGCTTCCGGGTTTGATAGGCTCACCGGACCAGCCTCAAGGCTTCCGTTTCCACCCGGTCGCAGCGGTTAAGCCAGCCCTTGCCAAAATGCACAAAGCCATCAAGGCCGCGATAAAACCCGCGCCGCGCGTTCTGGTATTGCCGCACGGTATCGGCCAGGCTGTGCCCCGTCACATACTGTTGCACCGCGCGAAGCGTTGCGGGGCCGATCTGGCCATCCTGCGACGCGCTCACCAGCCTTTGCAATGTCTGCCCCGCGCGCCTTGGCCCGGCATTCACCGCGAAGTCAAAAACACACAGCGCCAAAGCCCCCGGCAATTGATCGCCGCAGACCGCGTTCCAATACTGCGCCCGGTAAAGCGGTGTGACTTTCGCAACCGATAGCGAGCGCATTTCGGCCTCGCTGGCGGTATGGCCGCACCACTTTTCCCAAACCCGCTTGGTCACGCCGAGGTTCGTCATGCCCCCCGGATCGCGCGGATTGTTCACATAGCCGCCTTCCTCTTTCAGAACAGCGGCGAGGCAATCGTTAAATGGATCAGTCATGCGGCTTCCTTCAACATTGACAGGCCGCAGCGAATGCGGCTCACTTCGCCGTGTTCGCGGCTGTAGATGATGGCCTTCATATCCCGCCCCGATCGGTAGCCCGCGTGTTTGTGCCATGCGTCATTCGTGGCCAGCGTCCGGTGTGTCTCGACCGTGCAACCGGGGTGGTCTTTCAACTGGTCATGGTGGAAATGGCCGCAGTGCCAAACCCGCCACGTTGCCAGCGCCCAATCGTGGGGAACATCGGACGCCATGATCAGCGGCAGGTCGGCCAGCTTGGCCCCATCGCCGTGCGTTGAACCGATTAGCGTTTTGCCGAAGCGGAAATAATAGAAGCTCGCGGGCGTCATTTCGACATCAACGCGCGGTTCATTGGAGAACAGGGCCTCCAGCGCCAGAGAAAGCATGAACGCTTGATGCGGGTCATGGTTGCCGCGATTGTTGCGGATGATCACCTTGCCGTGCTTTTCCAGCAACCGCCGAACACAGCGCACCATTGCCCGCAGGCCGACTTGCGCAATGAGCTGGAACCGCCCGTCAACGTCGAGACTGTTGCCCGATTGCGGTGTCCGGTTGGTTCCGTTGTCCGCGTGGTAGAAGTCGCCAAGGTTCAGCAGCATTGCCGTCTCGCTGGCCGGTGTCATGGCGCACAGCCGATCCACCGCCGCGAATGTCAGGCTTTCGGCAATCTTGAGGTCGAAGTCCTCGCCCACTTCCTTGGCCCACGTCATCAGGCCGAAATGAGGGTCGCCCATAGGAATCAGCGTCAAAAGGTCCGCGTCGTAATGCTTTGGCGCTGCGATCTTGCCCAGAGCGCCTTTGGCATCGCCCAGAATGCCGTCCAGAGCCGCCGTGAGCGCATCAAGCGCGCCTTGGCTGTCTGGGGACTGCCGTTCCCATGTGCGTTCTACAGCGCCCCCCGCGCCGCGCTGGACAGTGACCTTGCCCATAGCAAAGCCGGGGGCCACACCTTGCTGGAAATGGCCGGGCGCATAGCCTAGCCGCGACGCCTTGCGTTCCACATGCTTTTTGGTTGCCCATGCCAGCGATATGGACCCGCCCAGCGCAATGGAAGCCGCCTTGCAATCGCCATGCTCGATGATGGCGTCCAGAATCTCCCGCTGCCGGGTTGTGCAATAGTCGAAAAGTCCGGGGTCGATTTGCATAAAGCTCCGATCAGAAAGAGGTCTACTTGTCGGCCTTGCCGTCCATTTTCTGGTCTATGCGCTGCAATAGCTGCTTGATGTCGTGCAGGTCGTTGCGGTAATCCACCTTGCTGACGTAGTTCGTCGGCATCTCGCGCACATCGCGGTCGAGCTGGTCAATCGCCTTGGTTATTCTGCCCATAGCCCAGCCCCCGAGAGCGCCGATCACGATCACAGCAATGTTAAATAGTGATTGGTAATCAACGCTCATTCTTGCCCCCTAATGAAATTGCCAAGCTATTTCAGCCCAATCAGAACGCCGCCGATGGTAGACCCGGAAAGCCCGCTAACCGTGCTGGCAACCGTGCCCGTCGCGCCCGCTTCAACGCGCTTGTAGGCGATCACAAACCGCTGGCCGTTGTTTGTTGTATTGACAATTTGGGTGAACCCTGTCGGCGTTGAAGCCGTGGCAGTGTTTTGCGCGCAGATTAGCGCGACGATGGCGCCGCCTGCGCTGGTGATGCTTGGCAGGGTTAGGGTGCCGTCTGCGGCAATAGTCGCAGCAGCCCCGATAGTGTCATAGGAGGCTGCGCGGAAATAGACGAGATAACCGGCATGATTGGAAGAGCTGGAAGCCCTAAACTCAAAACCCAAACCCGAATCATCTACCGAGCTGGTTTTGGTTGCAACCAAAAGACTGGGCAATGCGCCCTGATCCAGCTTTTCGGAGAACCCGGAAGCGGTCCATGTCACTGCCGCGCTGCGGGTCGATCCCGCGAACCCCACAATAATATCACCACCCACATCGACCGGATGGGGCACACCAAATGTAAGGTTTGTGCCAAAGACGGAAGACAGTTGGTTGCCGATATAAGTCGGCGGTGCCTTGACCATAAACATGGCGGAAATGCCCGACATCAGCTTACCCCCGGCCCGCCAATAAGCCACGTTGTCGCGGTGTCCTTCACCAGCGTGGCAATGCCGTAATCGGCAATGGTGCGCGAGCCGGTCGTGCCGATCCCCGCGTAATAGAGCGTGTCCGATGTAATCGAGATTGTCTGCGCAGAACCCGATCGGTTGATGACAACAATCACCGTGTCGAGTGGAAGGGCGATGCTGGCATTGGCGGGGATCGTCAGCCCGCCCGTGGTGAGCCTGATACGCCCGCCTGCGTCGGTCAGGGCAAGGGTCAAGGTGCCGCCGGTCTGCTTGGTAGGAACGCCCCGATAACCCAGCGTTGCCCCGGTGATGGTCCCCCCACTGGATAGGGTGACGTTCTCCTTGAGGCTGGTTATGTCGGTGTTCGCCCCGAGGGCCGCGAACACCCCGACCATGCTGTTCACGTATGACTTGATTGCCGCCATGATCGCCCTGATTGCGTCATTCACATTTGCGGCAAGGCAGTTCTCGGCAATGTTGATGCCTGCAACCGTGGTGTTGCTGGCGGCGGTTTCAGACCACCCGTCTATTTCTAATGGCATGGCGTTACCTCAATAAAAAACCCCGCCGGAGCGAGGTTGCGTTTGGTTGGGGATTTGGTAGAATGGGGGGATGACTAACGAAGCTGCGATAGCCATTTTTATCAACGGAATGTTGGCTGTAGCCTATCAAAACTGGTGGCCAGAAACGTGGTGGCCGAAATACATCAACCCCTACGCCAGATTAGGAATGATCAACCCAAAGTTAACGGGGGAGCAGCCCAGCAACAGCGGCATTGCTGACAAGTGGGGAGGCTCGCTCAACGCCGCGCCCGATCTGCTGGAGGACTTGTGGCCTATCGAGCGCCATCCTTTGAAGGATCTCGGCGATGCCGGGGACATAACCCAGCATTGACGTTCCGATAGCCGCTGCTGGCAGGGGATGCCCAAGCGCGCCTAAGCCAATAGCGCCAAGTCCAAGGCTCCCTTCACCCGCTAAAGCCTTCATTGCGAGAGCGCGCGGCACTGTGCCGCTATTGGCGGTCTTGTTGCGCATAACGTCAGCCGCTGCATTAGCGAGGTCCATTAGCCTCGCATCACCGTTGGCTATATTGCCGGTTGTCGTGCCAAAGCCGCGTTGCCTTGCGGCCTGCAAAAGCTGGGTCGGCCCGAACTCGCCATTGGTGGACTTTGATGCCGCGCTTTCCATGCGCTTCATCAATGTTGCCGCTTCGCGCGCATTGGTGAATGCCGCGCTGGCTTCTGGTGCGTTCTGGCGCTCCAACGCATTGGCAAGTTCGTCGTGAAGGCTCCATAGCTGGCTGCGCAGCTCACCTTGGGCACCCGATGCTGTTGACCGTATCTCGCCGAGCGTATCGCGCAAAACCTGCCCGGTAATGGGCTGGCTATTGGTCATCTTGACAATATGCTCAACATTGGCCTGGATTTGCTTTGCGCCCTCATCGCCGACCATGCGCGGCGCGTTCTGGACAATGTTGCTCATTCCAAGGGCCAAGTCAGGATCGAGCTGGAGTTGTAGATTGCCCGCCGCATTTTCAAGGTTGCCGTAAACCTTGTCCTGCAATTGTCCGATCATAGCGGTGTCAATCGGAGTGCCCTTTTCTACGCTATCGCCGATAGGTTTTAGAACACGATTGGCCACGGCGCGGCGCAGGTCGTTCGTGCCCCTTGCTGCGGCTGCGTCGGGGATGTTGGATATCCCAGGGATACTACCTAGCACCTTGTCCTCCACAAACTGGCGAACAGAGTTTTTGCCGCCCAATTGCCCCGGCGTCATGGTAATACCTTCGCGGGCGAGAAGCCGCACGTTAGGGCTTACGTTTCGGCCTCCAATCATTGCGCCGACGCCCTTGGCGACAAGTTCGCCACCCTTGCCGAGCCCTGCGCCGATAGCAGCGTCCCGCGCCACGCCTTGAACATTGCGCGCACTAGAGAGCATCGCGCCACTGGCCGCGCCTTGGGTTGCGCCTTGCGAAAGGATGCGGGGGATCAAACCCGCACCAGACATTCCGGGAAGCGCCATGGTTGGAATCGTTCCGGCAATGCCACCTACAATCTTGCCTGCCGTAGAGCCGCGCGTTGGTGCCGCCGCGAATGACCTGTCAGCCTGCGCGGTGCGAGCGTTACGGCCGCCACCGCCCATAATCAGGCGCGGGATTGCCGATGCGGGGTTGATGAACTCAAGCGCCGTCTGGGCATTGTTTACGGCGGGAAAGATGCCTTCCTTGACGCCCTGCCAGAATGAGGTTGGCTTGGGCTGCGCTGGTTGGCTACGCTGCGCCTGGATCATTCCGGCAATGCGCTGGGCATCGTCATGGTTCCCTGCCGCATCCGCCGCGCGAAGGGCAGTAAGCAATTGCTGTTCAGTTGCCATTAGCGGACCCCATATTTTGCGAGCAATGCCTGATCTTCCGGGGAAGACTGTAAGCCACCGCCCTGCGCATCGCTAAACCCTGTCCAGCTTGGCGCAGCGCGCTTCCTTATTTTCTGAATATCAGGGTTGTTATAGAACGCCTGAGTAGCGCGCTTTTTCGCATCCGGGGTTAATTTGCCCGTCTGTTGCTGCAAGGATGAGATGCCTGCGGAAAGCGCACCACGCGCGCCTTCGGGTTGCAGGGCTGAAATGTCGCGCTGCCCGGCTCCGCTCCATTGCGCCTTGGGGAGCCCCAGCGATGAGCGAACTGCCTCAGTTCTCAATCGAAGCTGCCTCAGTCGCTCCGTGTTGCTGCTATCTTGCGACCATGACGAAGGTTTATTTGCTTCGACGAATTGAAGCAATTCGGCATCAGACTGCGAGCCAACACCCGGCGTCCTGAATGCTGATAGTCCCTGTTCCGCCAGCCCTGCCGCAGCCGTATCAAATTGAGCGTTGCCGGGGAGCGGAAGATATTCCATCAGAGAGCCCAAGCCGACACCGGCCTGATTTTGGTCATAAAGCCCTTGCGCCCGGTTGATCTGCTGGACCAATGCGTCAAGGTTCCCCCCTTGCATTCTCGCTTTGCGCTGGTCGTCCGACAAAGTGGTGGCGTTGCGCTGGGCGATTACCGCATCAGCTTCGGCTTTGGCGGCATCTGCTTGTGCAATCCGGGGAGCCACCGGGATTTTTGCCGCATCGAGAACTGCCCCTATATTGCTCCGATTGGCGCTGGCCTGTCCCTGCGCAATGTTGGTCTGCGCCTCCTGAACTTTGATCGGATTAGCAGGAATGCCTTGCTGGACAGGCGCAACCTTGCGGGCGCTGCCATCGGGCTGCACCTCGTAGATGGAGCCATTATAGGGGAAGGTCTGACCGGGCATTAGCGGCTCCTCAATTTTCTCAATACGCGCGGGACATAGGCGCGGGTTTCTTGCGGCATGTTCTCAAGCCATGCGTTGCCATGCTGGCGAACAGTCCTGCCCAATCGGCCCGGCCCGGCGTTGTATGCCGCCGCCGCCTTCGCAGGATCGCCGCCTGACAGTTCCAGCATCTTGTCGGCATATTCGCGGCCTAGCCGGTTCATATCTGCCGGGTCGTTCACATTGGCGGGGCGCAGCCCATACCCCGGATCGCGGGCAGTTGCAGGCATGACCTGCATTCCGAACCGCGCACCCTTGGGGGACGTTACCGGCGCGCCGCTTGCCGTGTAGTCCCGGTTGCCGCTTTCCGCGCTTCCGATAGCATTGTGCAACTGGCTAGGGGCGAAAGCCCCCGGTGCCATTGCTGGCACCGCCTCCCGTCATGCGGCGAACGGTTTCAGGGTCAAGAACGTCTGGCGCTTCGCCACCGAACTGCACTGGACTTCCGGGCCGCGCCATTGGCTGATAACCCGACAGGGGGTCGCCCACAACCTTGGGGCGGAACTGGTCAAGCGTTTTCAGCGCATTTTGCCTTTGGTCAGGCGGAAGTGAGTTCGCCCATTCTACTAACCTTTGCTCGGGAGATTGAACTGGCGCGCCCTGCTTGGGGTTCGCCGCCTCATAGTCGTAGCGGCTCTGCCAGTCCTGATTGCCCTCTTGCCGCGTCTGTTGCCGCGCCTGCGCCGCCTGCTGTGCCTCCAGCATCATCCTTTGCAGGAATTTGGCTTCTTCGGCTTGGCGGGCCTGCGATGCGGCAAAACCACCGGGTGCGCCAAAATGTGTCGCAGCGCCATCGAGCGCCCCCCCGAAAGCATTAGCAAGAACTGCCCCCAAACCGTGGCTGAAAAACCCGCCCTTGGGCTGTTCCGGTGCCTGTTGCTGCGGCATTTGCGCATATTGGTTGATTGCCTGCTGGCCTTGCGCCGGTTGCATCATCTGCCCCTGCGCCTGTCCAAGCAGCGCGGCAAGGCCCGGCTGCACGTTGCGCTCATTGACGGCAATCGCATTGGGATCGCCGCCGAAACCACCAAAAATGCCCATAATGCCGCTCTCCTAAGCCTTGATAAGACGGCCAAGACCGCCGCCGATGCCAGACGCCAGCCCGCCAAGGATCGAACCCAGCAGCCCGCCGCTCTCCGTCTGCGTCCCGGTGCCGTTGGTTGTCTGCGTTCCGGTCGTGTTGCTCGTCCCCGTCTGGTTGGTCGAAGACTGCCCCGCCGTGTAGTTCGTCGCGTCCTGCTGGCCGGTGCTGGTGTTGTAATTGCCAACCTGCCCGCTGATCTGCTGGCCATACTGCCCGGCAAGCGCCTGTGGCAGCGACAACATGCTGATAAGCTGCTGGAGCTGCGAGCTGTTGCTGTTGTTCTGCGCCTGGGCATTCATCGCCGCGATCTGCGCCGCATACTGCCCGGCAAGCGCCTGTGGCAGCGACAACATGCTGATAAGCTGCTGGAGCTGCGAGCTGTTGCTGTTGTTCTGCGCCTGGGCATTCATCGCCGCGATCTGCGCCGCCTGTGTCTGCTGCTGGCGCTCGTTCTGATAGTTCTGGTTGAGGACGCCGTTCTGCGCGTCACTGATATTGCGCGAAAGCATATCGGCTTGAATCGAGCCGCCCGCCGCACCCCTTGCCCCTACGCTGGCGTTGGTCATATCCCGCGCCCGGTTGCCCGCCGTCTCAAGCGCCTGTTGCAGATAGCCGTTGCCGTTCAGATACCCACCGCCGAGGACGCTGTTTGCATAGTTGTTGCTGGCGTCAAGGCCGGGGTCAGTCTTGCCGAATCCGGCCATCACGCTTTCCAACCCCTTGCCGATCTGCGGGCTGTATTGCTCAAGCATGTCCTGCGACTGCCCAAAGGCCCCGGTGATCCCGGACAGCGCAGAATTGACAAAGGGCTTGGAAAAGTCGCTTGCCCCAAGCGTATTGCTGTTCGAGGTTGAATTGCCCCCGACGCCGAAAGCCGCTTCCGAACCGCTGTTAGCCGAACTGGTGTTGGCAACCGCGTTCTGCACCTGGTTGGTGGTGGTCTTGGTGGTCTTGCTCATGTTGTCGCTTTCCTGAAAGCCTTGGCCCCGTCAATTTCCGCGTCGAAGGTCCACCCCATGCGAGGCGCGAACCGCTGCCAGCCCTTGCGCCCGCGCTCGGCCACAATCTCGCTTGCGCCGCAAAAGCGCGCCCAATTTGCTATTGCAGCTTCAAATTCAGGCAGTGCCCGCAACAATCCCTTGCCGCCGATGCACAGCATTTGCGCCCGCCCATCAGGCCGGATGCAGGTCGAAACCGCTGCTGTTATTTCCCCGCCCTCAATCGCAACCCAGACCGTTTCGCCCGGCTCCCAGACAGGGCCATCCCCCGTTGCACCAAGCGAAAGCATTTCCAGTATCTGCGGCCAATGCGGCGATAATTCCGCGCCGGGATATGTCCCGACCGCTATAGTTCCGAGTGCCACTCAGACGTTCCGCCAACCACCGTCAGGCAGGCGTATTGGCTTGTCAGCGTTTTGGTCGTCACGCCGTCAATCGTCTGGCTGCTGGTGGTGGCAATCGTGGTTGTGCCAGTAGTCAGCCGCTTGATCGTGTAACGCTTGCCTTCGATCAGGCTGGGCAGCGTCACCGTCAGCGCCCCGGTGCATAAAATCCATTCATCGGTATCAAGCGCAGTCGTTGCCGCTGTCACATAGCGCATCGAAAGCCGTGGCGAGCGACCAAGCCGGTTGAGCTTCCCCGCCGCCCTCCTGATCCATGCCGGAACATCCGTCGCGGTGATGGGGATGTCCGGCTCTTTCACCGCGCGCCCCCCGCCTCAAGGTCAACGTCAACGCCCTCGCTATAGCTCCAGGTTGTCCCCGCCGCGATCTGCTGGGTAATCTGGTGATAGCGCCCCCGCGAGCGCACATGCATGTCGCCGCGCGCATTGAGCGCCGAAGCCGCCGAGGCAACAGGCGTTGCCCCCAATGTCGCCAGCGAATTGACCGTGATCGAGATACCGCTGGTTGCATCGCATATCGGGTGCAGATACCGGATCCGACCCTCGCGCCCGTCGATATATTCGACAATCGGCCCCGTGATCGTCGCGGCCATGCTGGTGCTTTCCAGCGTCCCGAATGCCCCGCTGCCGTTGACAACCGTCAGCTTCGGATAACCGCCCTTCAAGCGGTCATCATCGAGCGAAAACCCGATGTTATCCAGATTGGTGTAGACCGCATCCAGCCCGTCCAGCGTCAGGCCGTCCGAGAATGCAGGCATCAATCCCGTCACCGTCATGGTGGCGGTCGTCATGCGCTGCAAATCCCAGTTGTATATCCAGAGCTTATTGCCAATGGCCCAGATCACCAGGCTGCGGATCGGGTCGGTCGTTGCCCACATGGCTTGTATTTCGCCGTCGCTGTAGCTCGCCAGGAATGTCCGGTTGAACAGTTCGTTGCCGACCTGCGTGACCGTCACCCCGTCAGTCTCACAAAAGCCGCGATCAGACAGATACCAGGTCAGCCGCCCGGCCTGTGCAATGGACCCTTCCGAACGGCAACCCGTCTGGCTGATCTCGTCAAACTGGAAAGGCGCATTACCGTCGCCCGTGAATGACATGCGGACGATCCGATAGCGTTGCAGGATCAAGCCAAATTCGCCGCCAACCAGGCCAACGATCTTCCCGCCCGCCTGCATCGGCTGATAGCCCGACAGGTTCGTTCCAGATGTCCACGATTCCGCGTCATTGAAGCCGGACCATGTGACCTTGGCATAGTCGCTGCCCGTCCGGCCAAGCACAACAAAATCGCGCAAGGTGCAGCACAATTCAGCCGTTGGCGGCGAGCCTCCAAGCGATGCAACGGCATTGGTCAGCAAGTTGACCTTGAGAACCGCGCCGCCGTTGACGCAAACAGCCTTGTCGCCGAACTGGGTAAAGTGCCACCGCCCGTTGAACGCCGCCGGAGTGCTGATAAGCGTCCAGCTCGTCCCGGACTTGACGTAGAGCTTGGTTGTATTGCCCGCCAGAACCACCGTTGCACCCAGCGAATTGACAAACCCGGCCCCGCCATTGAACGTGCCTGTCGGGCTATCGGCAAACGCGAGGAATTGCCCGATTGGCTTGTAGCCATTGACCGACGCATAGACGCCTTCCGCCGTAACCAGCCCATCAGACATAAACGGGGAAACGTCAGGCTTCCACCCGCCCCAGACCTGACGGCTTTTTGCCATAAAAAACCTTTCCGTCAGTTCCAGGAGGCCGAAGCCGGGTAAACCGGCGTCCACGTCGCGCTATCGGGGCTTGTGTCGGTCCATGTCCCGCTTCCGGGATAGACCGGCGTCCATGAGCCTGCGCCCGCGTCCTGTTCGGCCCAGACGCCA
>Ga0208916_10000632_pt1 | contig 16270 bp, 24 predicted proteins | sample DEB19_08_DNA_5_FD_184523 | JGI IMG/M metagenome (GOLD analysis project Ga0208916, IMG submission 184523) | Aqueous microbial communities from the Delaware River and Bay under freshwater to marine salinity gradient to study organic matter... | ecosystem: Environmental > Aquatic > Marine >... | reverse complement strand
TTAAACTTATATTCAAAGTTAGTGTATAAATATCCATTTACAAAATTAAAATCATAAGAAATAACAATGTCTGTAGCGTCTTTCAGCTCATGTCTTATTGTTATTTCAACCCTTTCAATATCTGTAAATCTAGGTATTACTTTTAAAATATGATTTGTCTCTATTGGTCTAAATACTTTCATACTTAATAAACGAAGATTTTAAAATGTTTTACAAAAAAAGCATACCCTAGGATATGCTTTTCTAACTAAACCAAACTATGAAAATTAAACTTCTGTAATATAGCTACTCGAAACTAAAGCGAATAAAGCAGTTTTCATTGATGAATTTAAAAATGGTGCTGGAAGTCTTTCCTCTCCTGTAGCCTCAAGTGTGAATCCTGTTAAGTCTCCACTTGCGCCACCCATTGTAATAGAACCACCTGTAGCATCCATTCCGTTATCAATACCTGCTAATTTTACGTTACCATTATAGTCTTCAACGAATACTAAAGGTCTTCCGTACATCATTAACGTTAACTCTGTTTGAGTTTCAGCATCTAATTTAGGAAATGTACAAGCTAAAGCCTGACTAAAAAAAGTAGTCCCGTTATCTCTTGAACTTGTCGGCGTTTCTACAAATGTATTTGCGCTACCTTTCAATTCCCACTTAAACACTTCTGTTAATGTTCCTAAACCGGTTACAATATTACCTGCTACTACAACGCCATAGGAATCATAATTAGCTATGTAGATATTTTTTACACCGCCTTTTTGGTCTTTACAAGGTAATTTTCTACCTTTTGATAAATCACAACTCATATTAATATATGTATTTTAAAGCACCTTAATTTAATAAGGTGCTTTATGTTAAAATTATGCTATTACTCTTGCGTAAACAATCTCTGCTCCGTAAGCATAACCTACACCAGCATTGTAAACCATTGTGCCTCTCACTTTACCTGTAAGTAAACCGATTGAATCCTCGTCTACTACGTCGATTTGGTTGTGGTCTGCTAATGCTCCTGTAGCAAACGCCAAATTTTTAGGGTCTGCGATAACAATTGTTGAACTTGGCAATCCGTTATCAGTTACCAAAGTATAGTTTCCAAACACTAAAGAAGTATTTGCGTTACCGCCAAGTCCGTTTGTAATTCCTTTCGACGCTAAATAGAAGTTATACGCTTGTGCAATGTCAGCAGAAACAGAAACTTTTAAGTTGCTATTGCCTCTCAAGGCTACAGGAACTGCATTTAAAGCTAATTTGATTTGAGCCTCAACGTTTGCTTCTGTAACAGCGTCTAAATCGACATCAATAACCGTAGCATCGGCTTCAAACAAGGTTAAAAAACCATCGAACTCTCCAGCGTTACCAGCATCTCCATTCCAAATAATTGAACCACAATCTTGAGCAATTTGTGCTAATTTATCAACGATAACTGCATCCAAAATCTCTTTGTCCATATTGGTGTTTGAAGCCGATGCACCCATGCTCTCTTCTGTCCAAGTAGCTCTGAAATCCTCTTTACATAAATCAAAGTCATCTTTGAATTTTTTAGGTTCTAATACTACTTCGTTTAATGTTATAGAACCTGCTGGAACGTGTCCGCAAGTATAATCTCTACGTCCGTTAGTAGTTTGTAATTTACGTAAAACTATTTTAAAGTTTACATTTGGTAAAACTTGACAAACGCCATTTTTCAAAGCGTCTGCTTCTTTGAATGTTTTTAAAAACATTCCTCCTGCTGTCTTACCAGCGTAAGACGATGTAATTGTTGTTGTTGTTGCCATTTCTTATTTTGCGTTTTGTAATTCGTTAAACATTCTTTCTTTGAAGTTTTTAGGTTCTTTAATAACCTTTGCTTCTGGGTTTGGTTTTGTTTCAGCGGTTAAAGCTATTTCAGTAGCTTTTAAAAACTCTGATTTTAAAGTAACATTATTATCTTCAATTACCTTTCCGACTGATTTAAGGATATCATTTTTCATCCCTATAATCATTTCTTTAATACCTGCCATTTGCATAGGCTCTGCTTCTTTACTTTGTTCTGCTGGTGCTTCGGGTTGCATAACCTCTGTAATTTCTCCACCTACTAAAACAAGTGTAGTACCATCCTCTCCAACGTACTTGCCATCAGGAGCATCAACTGCCAACTTAACAATTTCTGCTGTAGGTGTAGTCTCAACTTCTGAAAGCTCTACTTTTTCGATTGAAAATAATTCTTTCAATGCGTTCATAAATTTGTTCTCTTTTGTCATTTTATAATTATTTAATTTAAACGCTCCATCGATAGAGAAACCTTTAATTTCTCCGCTTTTAATTTTTGTTTTTATTTCTTCATTATCAATCTTCATTATTGCAAACCAAGTCCCTATTGGTAAATCATAACCATAAGCATTACTTTTATCTTGTTCAAACTCTTTTATCCAGCTTTCAACAATTGTAACATCGCTTAATTTTAAATTATAATCATGTTCTTCTGTCGATTGACTTTGATACCCATTTATATGAAAATGTCGTTGTGCTAATTCTATTGTTTCTTTAGGAAATACAATATTAAAAGGCGTACCATCTTCCGATAATCTTAATATTTTTTTATCAGGAATCAAAACGGGCGACATCAATAAGCCTTTTTCAATTTCCTTTAATTGCAAAACCTCTTCTTCTTTAGATAAATAAACCCCAACCTCTTCTATAGCTGGTTGATTTACTAAAGAAACAGCAAAAACTCCTTTTTGCTCTTCGGGATTAAACTCTACAATGTATGTCTCCATATTCTATAAACGAATGATTAAAATAGTTTTACATTTTTTATCCTAATGTTGCACCTTGAATTATGTTTCTGTCAAGGTTTTGAGCTGTTGTTATGTTATTTGAAACAACATAAGCTCTCACTGGTTCTGCTTGTCGTGCGCCCAATGTTGAGGCTATTTGATTAGTCCCAGCATTACCAACAACGTTAAATGATGGCGGTGTACTTGCAACACTTGGTGCGCTTGCTGAACCACCGCTACTACCACCTTTTAAATTGGGTGCTTTTACGGATAATATTTTTTTGACATTTGCCAAACCACTCGCAACTGCAACACCGGCAAAAGCTGCGCCCAAAGCTGGGGATGCTGGTGTTGGTATTGGTAAAAATGCGCTTTCATATGCTTTTTGTGCTGACGAATAAGTAGATATTAATGTTGATGCTACAGCCAAACCTTTTCCAACACCTGTGCTTTCTCCAGCTAATGACGCTAAATCACTTAATGCTGTTGCTATTCCGTTAACTTGATTTTCTCTCGCTTGTAATTCTAATTTTAATATTTCTTTTCGTGCCTCGCTTTGAGCCTTTTCATTTTCAGTTCTTTTCTTATCCTCATTATCCAACTGCTCAATACCTGCTTTTGTATTATCTAAAAGCGTTTGGTCTAAATTAAAACGCTCTTCTATTTTTAGATTTATTTGTTCTAAATCGGCTAATGCAAGTGCTTTTTGAAATTCCAAATAATCAGCAAGCTCCTGCTCTCTTTGTTTTTTTAACTCCTCTCTTCTTTGTTCGTATGCTTTCTTTTGGTCTTCTAATTTCTTTTTTTCTGCTTCACGTTCTGCATCAGCTAATTTTAAATCATACTCTAAAGATAAATTAATACGCTCTTCTTTTGATTTTAAATACTGCTCTCTTGCTTTATCTACATCATCATTTAATTTCTTTTGCTGTTCTCTTACTGCTTTTAATTCATCCTGACTTGCACCAGCACTTTGTTTTTTAGTTTCATTATAAAAGTCCTGTGCTAACTTATATTTTTCATTATATTGGTCTGCTAAAACATTTGTTTTCTTTTTTGAAAAATCACGCTCGATGTTATATATTTCCTCTTCGCTTTTACCAGCTATTTTTGCTCTTAATAATGCTTGATTTTTTTGGGTTTCTAACAAACCTAAATTTTCATTAAGCAAATAATTTGAACGCTCAAGCATTTGGTTAAATCTATCTTGAGCCGAAACTTGTTCGTCTGTAGCATCTTTACTTTTTGATAAAGCTGTAATCAAAGCACCAATAAGCAAAACTATTGCGCCTATTCCAGAAGTGGCTAAAGCTAATCTTAATGCTTTTAATGCTCCTGTAGTTCCACCAACCGCTGTAGCATAAGCATATTGTAAGCCTATTTGCACCTTTGTAGCAACATTTGAAACGCCAATCATTAATGCACTCTCTTTTTGAAGTGCATTCGCGACTGATTGAATACCAACGGTAAGACCTATTGCACTTTCAACTTTCATCATTTGCTCTTGTAAGTCTTTGTTCTCGTCTCCAAGCAAAGCAGAAGCGGATGTGGCTATAGAAAAAGCACCACTCATAGCTTGCGCACCCTCAACAATACCATCGATATGTTTTGTATCGCTACCTAAATTCTTAATTTCAGTATTTATATCAATGATTCTATCCGAAACCTCTCCAGCTCGTGCCGATATTTCTTTATATTTAGCCGAACCCTCAGGTAATCGTGCCATTTCTTCTTTTAGTTGACGTAATTCCGCTTTTAAAGAAATGCTTTTTTGTTCGGTTTGCTTTAATGTTTCAACAAAAGTATCTAATCCACCCTGTGCATTTAGAGTATTTACATCAATTTCAATTACTTTCTTGATTCCCATTGTCTTTTTATTTTATTTTTTAATTGTTTGATGTTTTTTGGTAAGTGATTTTTACCTTTTGCAATATCAATAACATCGCTTTTTACATTCCAAGTATCGTGCTGTAATAAATCTATAACTTCTTTTATCATGTCGTTTGTAATAATAGTATTTTATCTCCTTTATCGCTATTAATCATAATAACTCTATCTGTTCCTCCTGTATTGTCTGTTGGTGTTATGTATATAACTCCGTTTGAACACGAAAGCGAATCTATAAAACCTGCGCTATCTGTATCAATAGACCATTTAACATCATTTGAATCAATGTAGCGTATTTCATTAACTACGTTATCAGGTGCTATTTGTCTTCCAAAATTATTATTCGCTTGTGCTGGTCTAAAATCTTGTATTAACTCTAAATCAACTTCGAAATTTAATAGATTTGTAGTAAAATTATTTATGATATATTTTTTATCTCGAATAACTACTCTATCATTTAACTTTAAATCAATCAATTCAATCAATGGTAATCGCATCTTTACTTTTGCCATTCTTGACTTTAACGAATATAGATTTGTTAAATAGTTTAAATAGTAGTTATTGAATAATGTATTCGTGATTACGTTTAAGTATAATGTAGATATTTCAAGTCCCCAATTTAATGTATTAACTAATCCCTCTTGAACTATGTCTTGACCAAATACGTTATACGATGTTGCGTGTACGTGTGTTGAGCTATACTCTAAATAAAAATCCGCTGGTTGGTTTCCGTATCTATAAAGTATAACTGGCTTTGGAATATAGTTTTTATAGTCGGGTGCTGTCTTTAAACAATATCCAACCTGTAAATAAGTGCCTGTAAATTTGTTAAATTGAATATTCTCAAAAGGTAATTCAATAGAATAATCACTACCATCATTCGTAAACTCATAACTTAAATCTCCGTACTCTCTTGCAAATAGATTGAAAAATTGTCTATTAATTAAACTTTCGCTTTTTTGATATTTAAAGTTAATTTTTTTATATGCCTTTAATCTTTCAAATGTAATGTCGGTTGTAGTATATTTAGTAAAGTCTTTTATCTTGCCTTTTTGATACCATTCTTCTAACTGCTCTAATATAAAATTAGTGCCATCCGTAGAAAATGCCGTAAGATTAAACATCTTTAAAATACCACTAAAGAAATCGCTTACTTTTATATCGGGGGCTAAACTTGGCAAATCCAAATCCCCTGTAGTGTTTAATGTTCCACTATTAGCTGTCGATGTATTATAGTTTATATTTGTAGTTATAGGAGGTGTAACAGAAGCCATTACCATGGCAAAATTACAGGCAAAAGCTATAGGTATATCCGAGTGAAATTTAAAGCTATAAACTCCCAGATATAATATATTTTCATTTATTCCATTTTGAGTAAAGATATTTTTACCCTCCGAACCAACACCTGTTATAGTTGATACAAGAATATTATTTCTATAAACGAAAACACTCCATCCAACACCCGAAGCAATAGAAACAGCAACTCCAAAACTTGCAGATAACGTCAATATGTTTGGCAATCCAACATACGTTATTTTATTTGTTGTTAAATTTATACTAAATGGTGTTCCACCATCTACTTTACTTGTTAAGTCAACATCTACAATTGATGATTTATTTACAAATGTTTCTTTATTTTTAAACCATAAAAAAGCCTCTGTAAATCTCGGCTCATTTAAAAATGTTCCGTTAAATGTAACTCCATATTTATTTTCAAATGCTTCAAAGATTTTCTTTACTCTAACTGCTGGAAATAATTCACTTGTATTTATTCCGTGTGCAGATATAGTTATATCATCAGCACCACCACCTGTATTTTGCCAAACTCTATTTGATGATATTAAAGGAAAACTAATATCACTATTTACATTATTTTTAACAATGTCAACTACATTTGATGCCGTATAATCAAATGTATAATCGTTCAACTCTTGCACATTAATTAACTTATCCTCTCCAAATCTATCGGTTAATGATTTTAGATTTCCGAAAAAAGTAAGTTTATAGTTTTGTATTATATTTTTTTCAATAGTAGCCGATTCTAATTGCCATCTACCATAACGGAATATAGCTGTATCAACTTCTATCCATCCGTTATATCGCAATCTTTGGTCGTAAGCATTATCAACTGAATTTTCGTACCAATGTTTAAAAATAGCGTTATTTACATTGTCTGCTGGTATTGTAAAAGTTTGTGAATAGTCAGTATAAACCTTGCTTATATCATTAACATTTTGAATTGACGACGTTACAGAAATAGTTTCATCTTTAAAAACATTGATTCGTTTTATAGTATCGTCAATATCTATATATAAAGCTACTTTCATCTATATTACATTGTTAATTAAATCAAAAGCATAATCAAACTCTACTTCATAATTTATATTTTTATCTTTCAAATGCGTTTTGTAAACCATTGATTTTGTTTTTACAATTACTGGAACTGAATCTAAATAAACGCTTTCACTTAAAAGCAAATCTTTAATCAAATCAAAATAGTTTTCATTTACCCACCCAGTATTTAATTTAACACTTTCATTTCCATTAAAGGCAAACACCTTGCTTTGACCATCATAAATATTATACTCTGTATCATTTGGCATAAATTGATATGCTTGGCTTTTAACATCAATGCTATTTGTTTTTGATTTAAAAAATATTAAATTTTCCCATCCTCCTGATTTATTTATAAAGTTACATACTACAGGCGTATATTTAGGCTCACATATTAAGTCAGCATATATTTTTATGTATTGTGGCGTTGTTTCTAAATCATAAGACAAAGTGTTTTCTCCAATCATAATTGGAAAACGCCATAAAGAATCATATTCGTTTGTTATCTCCGTATCAACACCATCACTTGTCCAAACATAATCTCCAGCTTTTAACCAAATATTAATAAATTTATTCTCATTATTGTTATCAATATTTATTCTTGTATCTCCACGCAATAACAAAACATCGCTGTTATCATTATAATTAACACCATCTAAATAATTTGTATAACCATCAAAACAAACAAATGTTTCAACGCCTAAATACGTTTCAACACCATCTACTATTTTATAGCTTTTAACCTTGCAAAATGCTATATGTGTATCGTCTGCCATTTCGGGCGACGTAATTAAAAATTGCGGGTATCTTAAAAAGATATTTTCTTTAACATAATTACTTATGTTATAACTATTTTTTATCTGTGATACGCTTACAATATCTTTTGTCAATGTATATGTTGGCTCACTTGGTTCTGTTGTATTTTGATTCCAAATAAATAATTCTATCTTACTACCTGTTTGTCCTGTCTCTGCAATTTCAACTATAAATGGGCTTCTTACAAATATTTTTCTCATTTTTTAATATTTAATGCTTGTTTTATTAGTTTTTCTGAATCCAATCCATACGCCTCAATAACATCGTCAGGTAATTTCTTAAACCCATCCTCCATTGGTTTACTAAAAAATCTACTTGGCTTTATTCCTGTTTGATAAATACTTCTTGTTATTATAAATGCTGTGCTTTCATAGCTCATAAACCTGCTGGAGTTTTTGTCTTTGAATTGTATTCTTTTTAATTTTACCCATTCAAGGATAGCATTTGTCAATCCTCCTTTTCTACCTGTTCCGCTCCCAAATCTAAATGGACTTTCGGGAGCTTTTCTACTACTTGCTTTTCCTTTTACTCCTAAATCTTGAAAAGCACCATACTCTTCCATTTCAAAGTAAATTCCAATACTATTTTTAGATACTTTGGAATTTCCTTTTATAGAACTATGAAGTTTTTTACTTGCATTTTTATCTTTTCTTGTTAAGTTTGCCTTTGCTTGAGTTACAACATACTTAACATATTTCGATAAAACTTTATTTAATTCATCTTTAGCAAACATTTGTATCGTTATCAGGATAATTTAAAGTTAAATCTAATACCATTCCATCCATTCCGTTGGTATATGAATTGAAAAATACTTGTGGCTCTGTTGCGCTTACTAATTCAATATCATAATCATTTCGTTTTAACTCTAAAGACTTAACTAAATTATTTAAAACAGAATGCGCTGTTTGGATATTATCAACTCTATTATCGTTTCCGTTTAACTTATCCGTAATTACCGCTTTAACTTTGTCTCTTTGGGTTATAAACAAAACCTCAAACGAAATATTTTTATCTTGAAAGTTAGCCCCGACAATATTAATATTAACAAGATTATAAATATTCTTTTTATTGAAATCAATGTCATCTTCGGTATTAAATATTGTAATCGTATTTACATCGATGTCATCATTCAAATAACCAACCATAACATCTAAACATCTACTTACTGCGTTTCTCATTTTTTTACATTTAATTGTCTCTTGTGTTCTTCGTTCTCGTCTTTTAAAAACTCCAAATGTGTTAAGAATTGGAATATGCTTAATTTGTAAACTTCATCGTGCTTAAATCTGTCTCCTTTAGCAATTGCATTAACCGAGATATACCAACCCCATTTTTCTCCGAATCTATTATCTGTTGTTGCGTCATTCGTTGTTTCAAATAAGTTGGAATATGTTTCACTAATTCGTTTCTTAAATTCCAAAAAAAAACCTTTGCGCCTAATAATGCGGATGCTGGAGCGTCTAACATTTTTTCAAATCCATCAGTTCCTTTATAGTCTTCAATATTATACATATTTTTAAACGTGCTTACAATAGGTCTAAACATAACCATCATAAGACGTAATGGGTCACTATCGTAATAAGTATCTAAATCAATATATTCTGCTGTTGTAAACTCATCAAAGTTTGGAATAAACCCATAAGTAGTTCCGTTTAAAATAAACCTATCTTTAAACTCACTCTCGTTAGTTATGGTATTATTTAGCGTTTTGATTATCTCGTTAAGCTCTGCAATTGGTATTTTTATAACATCCTCAATATCTATATTGCAAAATATTGAAACCATTTTAAATGGCAATAATGTATCTGAATACATTTCTGTAGCCTCATTCCATTTTATAAGTTGGCTTATCTTAATATCTTCTAATGATGTTGGTACTTCTATCCTCATACTTTATAAACGAATTTTTTAATTTATTTTTAACCTGTTACGTAAATTCCTTTGTTTGAATTTAAAACAAAATACATTCTCATCATTAAGGCGTCTGAATAATCGGGGGAGCGTCCAATTTTCTTTTTTACTTCATCTTTGCTTAGTAGTGATATTTTATTTGTATCTGTTTCTTTTGAAAGCCTTACCATTTCTAATTCTTCTGAAAGCAATTGCTCTTGCTTTTCATTGCATTTAACATATATTTCATTTCTATTTATATGCTCGGATAATTTATAATAGCATTGTGTTTTTATGTTTTGAAAATTCTCCTCTCTTCCTTTTATTTTTATTGGCTTTGAATTATTTACAAACCCAATACACTTTAAATAATCAACAACACCACCACCAACTCCATCCTCATCAACGATTACATTAATCCTATTTACATTAAACTCTTTTATCAATTCATTAATAACATCAACACTTTCATTTACTTTTGACACCTGCATCTCTACTATTTTTTCAACACGTAATCCATCCCAAACCATAAAGATACTTTTATCTTTTCCTAATCTTGCAATATCTCCTGTGATATATTTAATACCATTTTGTAAATGAGTGTTTGAGAATAATTTACTTATACTCTCATTCATTATAAGTTGTCCTATATCCTCTGACGCTTCTGCTTCATATAATTCTTTAAATATTTTTTCTGGTAAATCTCTTTGAGCCTGTAATACTTCTTCAATATCTAATATTCCCTCACGTATTGCGTCCCAACAAGTTACTTTAAAATATTCATATTCTTTATCGCTTTTACTTTTTTCTTTTAATTTGTGTACCCAGTTTGAAATACCTCCAAAGTTACCTATTATCTTGCACGGAGCTTGTGTTGCGGTTAGTGTTGAACGTAATGCATACCAAGCCTCTTCTTTTGCTCTCGGCGCTTCATCAAAAACACAAGCATAAACATCCTCTCCATAAAGGTTATCTGGATTGTCAGCAGATTTAAAATGTATTTCAGCACCATTTGGACAATTTATAATTAAATTACTTTCGTTAAATGAATAAACCCCGTATTGAACGAGGTTTCTTTTTAATCTTTTAAACGCTATTTTAGATTGATTATAAACAGGAGCAACCCACCAGTAATTTTTTCCATTTGAATTTTCAAATTGATGAGCTTTGCCAAACAACCAAATAATATGAGAATGTGTTTTACCAGCTTTTGTTGATGCTTCTGTAATTGTAAAGCGTGCCTTTGAAAATAATATTGCTTTTTGATAGTCTGTTAAATGTGGTTTGTTTATTTCCATTCATTCATATCGATAGTTGGTATTTTCAATTCTGTTTTTTGGTCGATTGTTTGTTTTGGCATTCCATATCTATAACTTAACCATATTTTTATAGCATTTACATCGCTATCTAATACTTTAGCATATAGCATTTTCCAAACCGTATCAGGTACAGATATAGCGTCCATTGTTTCGATAAGATTTATAACTTCATCTTTTTTTAATCTACCCGAATTTGGTCTTGCCCCTCCGTGTTTCTTTTTATCCTCCATCTTGAAAAAATTTGAAATCCAAGTTTTACCAATACTTATCTACAAAATGCAATATAGTATATACAATTGCAAAAGATAGTATTAGATATGATATTAATTTTAGTTTGTTTTTCATTCTACTTCTTCAACCAGCATTTGGTCTGTTACAATTAAAAATCCTTTTCCGTTTTCTTCACACCATTTTTGAGCCTCTTCTTGTGTTTCTGCTTCTACGTAATCTCCAAAGTACTCTAACTCTTTTTCGTTTACGATAGCCTTTACTTTAGTTATCCATTGTGGCATCGTAAATAGTTTTTAAGTCTTTCATATATGCGTTTTGATATTGTATTCCACAAGTTGAACACGATTCAGTTTTTACATTAAACAAACGCATCCATACTAATTCAGCTTGTTTTATATCATTTGCTTTTTCCATTGGAATTGGTATTCCATTATACCAGCTAAATAAGTCTGTTAGAAAAACAATATCTTCTTCGTTTGGTTTTACTGGTCTTTTAAATGGAAACAATCTATTTAAAGCATCTTGTCTTTCCTTACACCCATCGCATTGTTCAATACCTAAAATATCTGTTACTTTAGCGATAGCGTCTCCAACTCCTCTAATACCACTTTGTTTTTTATTTTTTGCCATGTTTTATAAATTGTGTTATAATGAATACCTGTTTTATTTGATAAGTCAAGCATTGATGTTCCTTTTACCTGTCTAACTATTTTATTTTCTTCGTTGGTTATGTTCTTTCCGCACAAAGCATCAATTAAAAGATTTTCAAATCTATTCGCATCTTTTATTTTTATTTGATTTATAGTTGTTTCAATTTCGTAAAACTCATCCTGATTAATATTTATATTTTCAAAAAACTTAATATCGTCAATTTGGATTTCTCTATTTTTTAAACTACTTTTTTTTACTGAATCAAAAAATATACTTTTCATTGTGAAGTAAATATAAACAAAATTTATATCTTCAAACTTTTTTTTTGATTCATATAATTTCAAATAAGTATCTTGCACTAAATCTTGAGCTGTTATTTCATTTAAGCAAATAGTTCTTGCCATTTCATATAGCTTGTCATTATGCTTTGATAGCTCATTTAGCATTTTTTACTTTTTTGGTTGTCTTGTTCTTTTTTTAACCTCTTTAATAAGGCGTGCTTCTTCTTTGATTGGTTGTTCTTCTGAAAATTTACAAACTCCTTTTTCTACTAATTTTTTTGCTCTTTCGTTTGAGGTTTCAAATTCAATATCAGCATATCTTCTTTTGTTTTCGGTTTTGTCTGTAAATGAAATTAATGGAATTACTTTTGTCATTTCTTTTTAATTTATTGGTTGTGTGTCTCTTTTCACTTTTCTAAACCTATCAAATACTTGAGTAGGTGTTAATCCTGAGGCGAATAGTTGCCATCTGAATACTTGGTTATTTGAACGCTTATCGAAATAATCGAATCCGTTTAGTTCTTGAGTAAATTGTATGTAGTTCATATCACAAATATATAAATAATTATTAACATAGCTACAATCGCTATTAAAAAAAGTTTAATCGTTTCGGTTTTGGCGTTCATATTTATCGTGTATTGATTTCCAGTACGCTTGTTTTTGTGGGGTATTTTTCCATATAAATCCAAAAATTAATGCGCCACGTAGTGAGTATGCTTCTCTTGTTAACATTTCCTCGTCTGTATTCTCAAGCGCAAGTTTTCGCTCTTCTTCGGTTAGGTCGTTAAACCATTCTTTTATTGTTTTCATAGTTGTTATTTATACTGATTTTAAATAATACCAATAAAATTATTATTGCAATCGAACTCGAAGTTAAACTTTAATTCCATAGTAAAATACTCGATGTCTGCTTTTAGTTCTTTTACTTTTGGATTGTTTGGCTCTGTTATAATTAATTTATTATAGTCTTTTATTTTTTGGTCAATTGAATAAGTTATTTTTGATTTAGCCATTATTTTATAGAGTGAATTAACATATAAGCATCTCTTTGCTCTTGATTAGTTCTTTGTTCTATTTTAGTTATTTGTCTAAAAAAATCAGCGTTTACCTTTGAGCGCGTGGGTTTTATTTGATAGTATTTTATTTCTAAATATCCGCACATTTCAATTAGCTTTTTTGAAATTTCGTGATTTGCGCCAGTACGTTGTCCTATTTGTGCATTTATTGAATTACTTCCATTTGTTTTATGCCAGTTGGATTTATTTAAAAACCCACATTCAATATAAACTTCAATATTTTCTTTTCCTATCGTTTCAGTAAGTTCTTTTAATTTATCAAATATTTGAAAAAAAGTTAAATTAGATAATATAATTTCTTTTCCTTTTTTAAAAGCAACTCCGCTTTTTGTAACGTCAGGGTCAATACCTATTATTATTTTTTGCTCTAACATTTTACCATTTTATTATAAATTTCGATTGCTTTTTCTTTTTCATCAGCTGGTAGTTTGTGCAATGCGTAACGATATGGATTGCCAAATTTATTATTTCGCTTAATCATTTGAGTTTCTAATTTTAAATTATATTTTTTTCCTAAATTAGAAACCCTTGTTCTAAATCCTGATAGTGTTGGAAAATCAAAAATAGATACGCTGCCTTGAAGTATTAAAGTTAATAAAACTTCTTGAATATTTGATTTTGGATATTCAAAACCTTGAAATAATTCTAATTGTTTTTTCATTATTGTTTAGTTTAAGTTATTATTTTTTTAACCAAGTTTCATCTTTTATGCTAAAATTATTATTTGTTTCATAAGGTAACCAATCTTTATTTACATCAAATATAATTGGTTCAAAAGGTATATTTCTTGAGTATTCGCATTTTGCAATTGTTTCATTATCATTTTTTTCTATAAATACAACCGTTTCTGCTTTTTTTAATATACTACTTCCGACATGTCCTACTGGTTTTGATGTTCCGAAATTCTTGTGTAATATTCCAGTGCAATGCATTTTACCTTTTGCAGTCCATTGCAATAGCTTTTCAGTTAATCCAGTTGACTGCTCAAGACTATTAAAATCTGTTACTAAATCAACAAAGCCATCAATAGACATTAAGCCTATCTTATCTTTAAACTCGCTTTCAAAAACAACCCAATCAATAAAATCAAATCGCTCTTTTGGTGTGTATTGTCGTAAAGAAAACGTTTTATATAAATCATAGTTTGAGCCAATCATTTCTAAAACACGCCTTTGTACTCTTTGAGTGTGAAAATTACTTTGCTCTGTATCAAAAGAAACTACAAACTTTTCGTTTGTGTTATGACCTTTTATACTTGGGTTTAATATGTTTGATTTACCGCCTATGTAACCAGCCTCAATCATTGATTTAAAAAAAGTTTTTCTACTTTTTGAAGCTCCAACAATGCAACTGAAATCGCCATAACTACCAAATGGTATTGGATATAAATTACCCTTATATTCACTTTCACGAATAGAAATTGCAATAGGTTGTTGTTTTATTTCTTCACTTGGGTCTATTAACGCCTCTTGAAATATCTTTTTAAAGTCTGTTTCAATAGGAGGTAAAATTGTCGTTTCGTTAATTTCTATTTTATCAAACATTTTTATAAGTATTTATTGCAAGCGTTATTGTTGCGTTTAAGTTATTATAAATGTTTTCCTCGCTCCACATATCACAAACTTCTAAAAATTCATTAGGATTAATATTTTGACATAATTCAGTATTTGATTTAAAGTTTTCTTTTAAGTCAAAGTTAGACATCATACTCCAAGTATCTTTTAATCCTTTACTCTCAAAATAGTTTTTTATTTCAAGTACGTTAGCCTCTTTTCTAAATTCGTTATACAAACCATCTAAAGGCATTTTAAGGATTTTATTTACATTTTGTTGTGCTAAATCAAAATCCCTAACTATACGCATTTGGGTAATGAAATTCATAATGTATAACTTTGCAAATAGCTTGTTTTCTTGAACTTCAATTTTATTAGTGTTGTTTATAAATTCAATTACCGAATTTAAAGCATCGGCATCAGTTGAATTTGGTTTGTTTTGACTTGATATTGTGAAACCAAGTCTTTTAATAGCTTCTTTTAGTTTCATAGCTTATCTTTATTTGAGTCCTTATCTTTAAAAAGTTGTGTTTTATTATGATAACATTCATAATATTGTTCAATATTTTCTAAAAAATGCTTTGGTCTTATTCTATTTATTGGATACATATTTTTTTGAGTAAACATCCCAGTAAGCGCATCGATAAAATATTGTTCTTCTTTTTTTATGTTATTAAAAAGCATTCGTTCTGTTGGTTGTAGCTTTTCTAAATTAGTAGTCATATTGTCAAAATGATTTCTACATTTGTTAAACAACCCTAAAAAGTCGCTTTCACTTAAAAGAATATCATTTACATTATCATTTACATTATCAGCGATAATTAGCGATGTTTTTGTCGCATCAGCGATAATTTTATCGCTTACCGATAACTTTCTTTGTTTAGCTATTTCTTCCGCTTGCTCTAAAGATAATGTTTGATTTTCAACATTTAAAAATAAATCATTGTTCCATCGCTTTAAATTTCCTAAACGCCCTTGTATTGATTTTTCATTTTTAACTTTTTCGTATTTTTCTAAATCTGATTTTAATACGGCTTTTAAAGGTTCAAATATTAATTCGGTAATTCTATCAGGAGCAACTGGGTTTTTATCATTAACGTATCTAAAAAGGTGCTTAATTAACTTACCAGCCTCTTCGTCGGATAAGTTTTCAAACGTTTGTTCCCAATTAGAATAAATTAATATTGCTTTTTTATCTTTAGCCATAATTTTAAAAGTTTATTAAAACAAAAAGCCCTTAAATAAAGGGCTAGACGGTCTTTAATTAAGGGTGTTTGCTTTCTGTTTTATTTTCAAAATGGAACACCTACTTTTCAATAGGTGTCTAGCCATATTGAATTACAAATATAATAATAAATAATTTAAAAACAAATAAAAATTAACTTTTGTGTTGATTTAGTTTTTAAGTATTGATTTATAATCAGTTATAAATAGACTTGCGCAAATACAATAGTTATGGTTAATGCTACGATTCGTTTTCAT
>Ga0208916_10000631_pt1 | contig 16313 bp, 17 predicted proteins | sample DEB19_08_DNA_5_FD_184523 | JGI IMG/M metagenome (GOLD analysis project Ga0208916, IMG submission 184523) | Aqueous microbial communities from the Delaware River and Bay under freshwater to marine salinity gradient to study organic matter... | ecosystem: Environmental > Aquatic > Marine >... | reverse complement strand
ACATCAAGGCAACACAAGATCTACTTATTGAGGTTGGCCTTTTGTAAAAATGCCTACAACCTTCCCTGAAACCACCCCTGTTGCTCTGACGCAGAGTGCGCGTAAACAGCGCGCTGTGCGCGGTGTGCTCAATGGTGCTGTCGGGATAGTTGCTGCATTAGCCCTGATTCCTATTGGTTATTTACTGGTTCGCGCCAGCCAAAAGCCATTGGGTGAAACTGCGCAGCTGTTGCTGCGTCCTAAGACGCTAGAGGTCCTTGCTACAACATCAGCGCTAGTTGCAGGGGTTGTTTTCACCACCGTTGTGATGGGCGTTGCAATGGCAACCGGGCTTCACTTTGTGCGACTTCCATTTCGTCGTTTACTAATTATTCCCGCGGTCCTTCCACTTGCAATTCCTTCTTATGTTTTTACCTATACATGGATCGCTTTAATTCCTGAGTTTTCAGGGTTCTTTGCCGCAGGATTTATCTTGTCGATTACAACCCTGCCTTATGTCATCTTGGCAACGCTTTCAGGGTTGCGCACAGTTGATACATCACAGATTGAAGTTGCACGTTCACTTGGTCTTACCCCAATTCAAACCTTTAGACGTGTTGTCTTCCCTCAGGTCAAGGGCCACATCAGCGCAGGTGCCTTGTTAGCCGCTCTGTACACAATCAGCGACTTTGGCGCGGTATCACTGCTTAATGTTGAAACCCTGACCGTCACAATTCAAAATATGTATAAGGCTTCATATGATCGCAGCGCAGCTGCCGTTATCTCATTTGTTTTAATCGCTTTTTCAACTCTGGTTATTTTAGCTGATGAAAGAATTAAAAAGCAGACCCCTGATGGAAACGCGATCAAGGGGTATTCAGCTAAGAATTCTTTGATCAACAACACCTGGTTGCGAATAGCCGTTATCGGATCTATCGCTCTATACGCCTTTAACGCAGTTGTTATCCCCTTCTATGTTTTGATCTCTAGATTCTTGAGCAATCAAGTTGCCATTGATTGGGCAGAACTTCTTACCGCTGCGATCTCAACGGTGTCCGTTGCAGCGTTGGGTGCATTAATCGCTTTGGTGATGTCTGCGCCCCTGGGCATTGTTTTATCGGGACCAGCTACCCGCGTCGGCGCTATAGCCCAACGCATCATCACCGTGGGTCATGGCTTGCCAGGTGTTGTTGTGGGTCTTGCCGTTGTATCAATTGGTTCAAAGCTCGGCGCGCTGTACCAAACCACTTTCTTGTTGGCCTTTGCCTACGCGCTGTTATTTCTAGCTAAATCAGTTGCCAGCATGAGCTCTTCACTTTCTCGCGTTCCCAACAGCGTTAAGGATGTTGCATCAACGTTGGGCATGAACCAGTGGATGGTTATCAAGCGAGTTGTCGCACCGATTGCAGCACCCGGCATTGGCCTTGGAACAGTGTTGGTATTTCTAACGGCGATGAAGGAGCTTCCAGCAACGCTGATGCTTCGACCAACTGGCTTTGATACCTTGGCAACACAGATCTGGTCTGCCGCTTCAATTAATCGATTTAACGAGGCCGCACCATATGCATTAATCTTGGTACTTATAGCGGCGCTACCAACATTTTTAATCAGTCGTCCAGATAAAGCAGATCGCAGTTTTATCCAAGACAACCTTCAAGATGCCTTAAGAATAGGAGCAGACAAGTGAGTTCACTTGAGATCTCCCATCTAAAGGTAAGCCTTGGAAATCGCTTAATTCTTGATGATCTCTCCTTCTCATTAGCTGAAGGTCAGATCGCAGCTCTGCTGGGACCATCTGGTTGCGGTAAGACAACCTTGCTGCGCAGTATCGCCGGTTTGATTCAGCCATCTGATGGAACAATTCGCTTTGGTAAGCAGCTGGTATCACTTTCATCATTGTTGATGCCATCTCACAAACGCAAGATTGGTTATGTCCCACAAGAAGGTGCGTTATTTCCTCACCTGAACGTTGCCGACAACATCTCATTTGGTTTAGATCGATCTGTCTTTACTAAGGATCAGATCCGTCAGACAACCAAGGAAATGCTCAATCTGATCGGTCTGCAAGGTTTTGAAAACCGCATGCCTAACCAGCTATCTGGCGGACAGCAGACTCGTGTGGCATTGGCCCGCGCATTGGCAATCAAGCCTGCAATTGTTTTATTGGATGAACCATTTTCAGCGCTAGATGCTGCTTTGCGCGGAGACCTGCGCGCCGATGTCATTGAACTGCTGCGCAAGAGCAACACCACCGCTATTTTGGTTACACATGACCGTGAAGAAGCACTGGTTTCAGCAGATGTTGTTGCTTTGATGCGCGATGGCCAGATCATTCAGCAGGGATCCCCTGAGGCTGTGTATTCAAAGCCAATTTCACCTGCAATTGCGATCAGCACCGGTGATGCTTTAGTGCTAGATGCGACAAAGCTTGCAGATGGCAGCACTTCATATCTTTTCAATCAATCAAGCGGTGCGGCCATTGAATCCGGCCATGTTGTTATTCGCCCTGAAGAGATCAAGATCGATCGTTTAATTTCTGCATCTTCTACAAAGGGCCTTATCTCAAAGATTGATTACTACGGCCATGATGCGATGGTCAGCATCGATATCGCCGGAAACTCATTAAAGGTTCGAATTCCTGGACCCTTTGATTACACCGTTGGCGAAGAGGTCAGCCTCGAACATGCGGGACCGGTTCGGTTCTTTTCAAACAATTAAGGCTTGATGTAAATCTTTCCATCTCGCTCAGTTACAACATAGCGAGTCAACGGCAATCGCGCTGGACCAGATTGTGCTGCACCATCTACTGGACTAAAGATACTCATGTGACAGTTGCAGACTAGCTCGGTTTTTTCCGCAACAACCTTGCAACCTGCGTGGGTGCAAATAACACTTACCGCTGAAAGCGTTCCACCTAGACGAGAAAAAGCGTATGAAGGATATTGATTCTTTGCGATGTTAACTTCGATGATCTTTACCTGACCCTCTTTCAACTCTGATGAGTTAGCAACAAAGATTCCATCAGCGGTTGCAGTCGGTGTTGGAGTTGCAGTCGGTGTCGGTGTTGGTGTGGCACTGGCAGTTGCAGATGCAGATGCAGATGGTGTTGGTGTTGCACTGGCAGAGGCTGAAGGTGATGCGCTGGGCTTAGGTGTTGCAGAAGCGGTTGCCGCTGCAACCTTTGCCCCTTGCTTCCACACAAGCTTTCCCTTTGATTTAACAACTGTGTAGACATAACCACGCCACACAACCTTTTGTCCCACTTTGGATGCCTTCAGGGTTGGCCCAGCAGCTTGTGCGATAAATGGAAAGGCCACAGTCAGTAGCGATACCGCAGCCGCCTGCAACAGCAAGCGGCGCTGATGGAAGGAGGCTTTGCTCATGAGATGAACTTAGAACACAACCCCGTATCCGACCAGCCCAAAAGCCCAAGTTCATCTATAAATAACCAGCCATTCACCTGCCTCTCGCCCCGGTGAAACCTTGCTGGCGCACTATCTGCCCATGGACAACAACAACCTCATCAGTTTGCTGATTCATCATCAATTCTCAGTCGACCATCACACACAGCTTGAATTCGAAGAACGAGGCCGCTTCTCCCAAGCTCGCCGTGATGTTGAGAATTATGAGATCGAGCTTCAGGCTCAGCTTCAGGAAAAGGTGTTATCCATCTAAAGAGGGTTCTCTATTCGAGGGAAAGAGAAACATAAACCCCCAAGGTCTCCATATACCTTGGGGGTTATTCTTTGCCTATGCCAAAAGACTCATCCCGCGAAGCCCACTTTCCTGCAATTGAAAAACGCTACGGCGAAAAGATGGCGTACTGGTTCAAGGTAATGGCAAAGCTAGAAGGCAAAAAGTATGCAGAACAGATCGCGCATCTAAAAGAAAACTATGGCTTTTCACAAGCACACGCCAACGCATTAGTTATGTACAGCCGCGGATCAGAGAGTTCAAAGCGCTTTACAACCCCAACTGAGTTTTACAAATCAATCCCCGCGCCACAAGCAAAAACCATTAAGGCCATATTCAAGGCGATTACAACTAAGTACCCCCAACTGGAGTTAGTGATCGCTTGGAATCAACCAATGGTGAAGTTAGATAAGCATTACATCTTTGGCGCATCGGCATCAAGCAAGCATGTCTTGATCGCCCCATGGGATCAGGATGTTTTGAAGGAGTTCGCCCCGAAGTTTAAAGAGGGCAATGCGCTCAAGAAAACTATTCAGCTACCAATCGACTGGGAGGTTAATGAAAAGCTGATCCAGTCAATGATTAAAGCTAGCTTGGCAAACCTTAAGGATTAGGACAAAACATCCTTAGTTGTAAATCTGCTGTAGGCCAATGATCCAAAGATTGCGATGTAAGCCAGCTGCAGCAAGGTATTGCTAAGCATCGAACCAAGATCCATGGGATTTCGTAAAATATCGGCAAAGCCAAGCCAGTAATAACTAATCAAATATGGATGAATTACAGAAATCTGAGGCAATGCGCCCAAGATCTGAGTTACCGTTGAAAAGACAACTGTTGCAGCCATTGCGCCAACTGGAATCACAGTAAGCGTCGAAATAAACAAACCAATGGCAGATAGCCCCAGTAGCGAGATCGTTACATAAATCGCTACCAAGAAGATGCGCAGCAGCGCTGCTGGAATTGAAACCACATCACCAGATAACAAGGTGACTGGGCCTACCGGAAAGAGAATGGCACCAATAATGATTCCGGTGATCATCAAGGTAAAGGTTGCTGCTAGACAAAAGGCTGCCGCACCAAAAAATTTGACGACCAATAATCGTGCGCGGTTAACCGGTGCGATCAGCAAGTAACGCAAAGTGCCGGTATTTGCCTCACCTGCAATGGTGTCACCTGCAACCACACCGATAGTCAGTGGCAAGAACAATGGAATCGCCATGATCATCGCGGTAAATCCCACAAACAAACCATTTTGGCTTACCCGATCTAAAAATGGTGGTCCCTCACCCGGAGGGATAGTTGAACCAGATGCTAAAACTGCAAAGGCTAAACAAATCGGGATTAATGCGACGGTAAATAACATAGCCCAGGTGCGGCGACGGCGGAACAACACAGATAGCTCTGAGTACATCAGCGAGCCACGCATAGATTTAGCGCGCAACATCAAAGCCCTCCCCTGTTAAACCAACAAAGCGCTCTTCTAAGGTTGGTGCAGCTAGGGAAAATGCTTTGATTCCTACACCTAGTTCAACTAAAACCGTAACAACTCTTTCAGCCTCAACCTGCCCTGCCGCAACTGTTGCAAAAACCTTTTCACCATCTGCGGTTGCATTGATGCCCAAAGATTTCAATCCCTCAATCGCTAAATCCGGCTGCCCAGTTACAAGATGCAGATTCAAAATTTCAGCCTGTGATAGTTCTTCTACGCTGCCCTGCGCCACAATCTTTCCTTGGCTCATAACCGCCAAGTGGGTACAGATCTGTTCAATCTCAACTAACAGGTGACTTGAAATAAAGATAGTGATTCCTTCAGCTGCCAATAAACGAATTAAGTTTCGCACCTCGCGGGTACCTTGCGGATCCAGACCATTAGTTGGCTCGTCAAGGACCAATAACTCGCGCGGCTGCAACAGCGCATTTGCAATACCCAAACGCTGTTTCATGCCAAGTGAGTATGCATGAACTTTTTTATCCTGTGCTTGCGTCAAACCAACCTTGGCTAAAGCAGCATCTACCCGATCTGATCGAGTCGCCGGATCTGCATAACGATCTGCTGCATCAAAGCGAATCAAATTATCTCGACCTGAAATGTATGGATAAAAAGCTGGACCTTCGACCAAGGCACCAACCTTGGGCAGCGCCTTACCGATCTCTTCAGGTACTGAATACCCAAGCAGCTTTACATCTCCTGCTGAAATATTTGCAAGGCCCATCAACATACGGATCGTTGTTGTCTTACCTGAACCATTTGGTCCAAGAAAACCAAAGATTGAACCTCGAGGAACTCGAAGATCTATTGCATCAACTGCGTTGTGAGAACCAAAGCTTTTGGTTAATCCAACAGTGGCAATCGCCCACTGTTGATCTACAGCTTGAACCACTACTTCTTGGCTGCTTCAAGCAGTCTCTGCTGTGTTACAGAGCCTGCAAAGATGCGACCATCATCTGCAATAAATACATTCATCAATGTAGTTGAGAAAATACGACCACCAGCAACTGGCTTGGTTAGCTCAGTAAATAATGTGTTCTCTTTTAGTTGTGTAATCTGCGCTGGAACCATATCTGTAGGTACTTCAACAACTGCAGACCAGCCCTGTGCGATTAGCTTTTCAGCCTCAGCCTGGGCACGTGCCTTATCAGCGGCTGTTGGTGCCTTACCTGCAGCAAGCTTTTCAAGCGCATCACGGGTTGGAACTGGAACCTCTTCTACCTTTGAGCCGGCAGGTACGACAAAGTTAAAGTTTGACGCAGCTGGCTTTGCAAAGGTGATTGATTCAAAAGCAACCTCAAAGGCAGGTGTACTTTCGCCAACAGCCTTCACAACAACTGCCAATGGCAATCCTGTCGCTGCATCTACAGAAATCGTTACCGATGCAACCAATGAACCCGCGTTACGTGGTGCACCAGTAATCTGGTAAACCCCACGACCTGCAATCTTTGCATCCTTGCCAACTGTAAATACTGTGTCCTTGCCAGCTTGGCTCAAGAAGTAATCTGCAACCGCCGCTGGAGATGTTGCATCAAATGGAAGCTTTGCTGAGTTTGCATTAAATAATGCCAATCCATCCTTCTTTGCCTGCTCCTCTTGCGCTGGATCAATCACGCTGTGCTGAACAAGCGCCTTGCTGGCATCGTAGAACCAAAGATCTGCACCATTGCGAATAAAGTTGCGTTCTGAAATTAGGTCAAGAACCTGCAAACGCGCCTTGTTAACTCCATCTACATAGATATTTGCGGTGTGAACACCCGCGAAGAATTCAAGTGCGAGCGCGAGCTCTCCCTGCGCACTTGCCTTAGGCAAGAAATCCATCATCTCTTTTGGCATGCTCTTTGCCATCTGATCAATCGATGCCTGAGAAATATCAGGCATGATGTTCATTGGCGGCAAACCAAGGGCCGCCTTCTTAACAACACGTCCGCTGAATGCAAGATCCGGGTTTGTGTTAATCAACTGCAAAATCTGTGATGCGCTCTTGTCCGGCAGATCGATCGCAGCATTTGCCGACACTGAAAAGCCCACTGCTGATGCAGCTACTAATACAGGTGCCATTACCGCTGGAATCCAACGAAGGATGTTGCGCTTCATAAACCCTCTTCTCAAAGCTTGGTATAAAACCCGATGGCCTAAGAATAAAGAGCCCGGTTCTACCCCTCTACTTGAAAAGGGCCATCCCGCTGTGACCTGCAGCGCAGTTATTGCCCAAAAGCTCTAGACCTACCGCAAGGCTCAGATGTACCCTGACATATGGCTAAAAAAGAGGATCCTCCATACGCACGAGTTGAAAAGTCCATCCTGCCCCTGCGATATGTAGACATGGTTGAAGATGTTTTCCACGGCATCTTGGCGCTATCGCTTTTAGGCATTGCGATGGGGGCCTTTTACTTCAGCATCGAACGAATTGTTACCACGGCTCCATTTTTTCCTAATGGAATGATCCAAGGAATCAATGACATTTTGTTTATCGTAATTATTCTAGAAATCCTGCGAACCGTTATTTCACGATTTACCGATGGTGTTTATCAACTCGATAAGTTTCTTATCATCGGCGTCATCGCTGCAGTGCGACACATCTTGACCGTTGGCGCATCACTCACTCTTCAAACAGGAAAGAGTGATGAAGCATTTAACAGAGCGGTCATCGAACTTGGGCTAAACGCTTTAATTGTGATCGCTTTGGTTTTTGCTATCTTTATGTCAAAAGCAGCGCACCGCAACCGATAATAATTAAAGGGTAAGAGGCTAGGACTCGAAGTCCCCGCCTCTTCCCGTCATCTTCTTTCTTTTCTTAGCTGGACGCTCGTATGCCAAAATCAAAGCAACCACGACAATTACAAAACCGCTAAGAACAAAGAACTCTTCCACCTATTTAGCCCAGTACTGCCCAAACAACCAAGGCAAAGACTGCGATACCAAGACCAACGATTGCAATTGCAGACAATGACAATAGGTGACGAGAATCTGCAATCTTCTTTGATAGCTCTGAAGGCTTATCTAGGCGCTTCAGATCTGTTAGCAATACCTCTGCTTCACGGATTGTTGCGTACTGAGTGATGATTGCAAGAATTCCAGTTGCTGCAGCCACACCAATTGCTAGGTACTTGGCGCCATCTGTAGCTGTTTCAAACTTTCCAAATGCTGCCAAAACAAAGATGCCGATAAGCATTAGGTTTGGTGCCATCTGAGCTTTAATAATTTGTGTGCGCTTTGTGTTCCAAAGCTCTAATAAGCCTTTTTCATCCATGGTTTTCTCCTGAACCTGTGAGCCCCAACCGAGGCTTAGTTGTAAGGGTATGCCCGGAAGGTTAACTTTGCGTGGCTAATACAAAACGACTCACCTACCATTGAGCCATGTCCCGCACCGCAAAGGTAAAAAACGGCTTTGAGCCCAAGATCTGTGTGCGCTGCAACCTGCCCTTTGAGTGGCGCAAGAAGTGGGCCAAAAACTGGACCGAGGTTAAGTACTGCTCGGATCGCTGCCGGGAAAATAAATGAAGCGGATTATCTATATCCCCTTTGATCACCTGCACCGCAAATTCGGGGCAATGAAAGATGCAGATCCCAAACAGGATGTCATTGCATTTGTAGAAAGCGCCCGCATGACCACAGGGCGTAACTGGCACAAGGAACGCCTCTTCTTTTTAATCTCTAGCGCCCGTCACTTTGCGGCATCCCTTAAAGAAGAAGGCTTCACCGTTGAGTACGTAAAGGCTGCAACAACGATTGATGGCTTAAAGCAAATACAAAAGAAGCACAAGATCACCGAAACGATTTGTGCTGAACCCTCATCTTTTAGACAGTTTAAACAGCTAAAGGATTTTGGCGTCACCTTTCTAGACAATGACTTTTTCCTAACCCCTCGCCCACTGTTTATGGCGTGGGCCGCAGAACAAAAGAATTACTTAATGGAGAACTTCTATCGCAAGCAACGCACCCGTCTAAACATCTTGATGGAGGGCAAAGATCCTGTCGGTGGTTCTTGGAACTTTGATAAAGAAAACCGTCTGCCGCCGCCAAAAAAGTATGAAGGTCCGGCCTATCTAGAACATAAACGTGATGCGATTGATCTTCAAGTTGCAAAGGAGCTTGGCTTTACTGCAACCGCCACATGGGCAACAACCCGCAAAGGTGCATTAGCCCAAATGAAGAACTTCTTTGATAACCATTTTGCCGAATTTGGTCCGCTAGAAGATGCGATGACAACCGATAACTGGGCGCTGCACCACAGCCTGTTATCGCCCTACATCAACAACAATTTGATTCATCCATCAGAAGTTATCCATGCAGCGATGAAAGCTTTCAACACCGGCAAAGTCCCCATTGAATCCGCCGAAGGTTTTATCCGCCAAGTTATTGGTTGGCGTGAATACGTCAACGGTATGTACTGGTTCTTGGGTCCTGATTACCGCGATAACAACCAGCTAAAGGCCACACGCAAACTGCTGCCGCTATTTACAGATCCTGAAGCAACCCAAATGAACTGCATCAAGCAAACCGTTACAGATATCAATGATCGCGCCTGGGTTCACCACATCCCCCGCTTAATGTTGCTTTCTAACCTTGCATTAATCACCGGCACTAACCCCCAGGCTTTTCTGGATTGGATGCGCGAAGTCTTTATCGACGCAACTGAATGGGTAATGGTTCCTAACGTTATTGGCATGGGCGTGCACGCAGATGGCGGTCAAATGATGACAAAGCCATACGCCGCAGGCGGTGCTTACATTTCACGTATGTCTAACTACTGCAAAGGTTGTGCCTATAACCCCAAGCTGCGCACCGGTAATACCGCTTGCCCATTTACAACCTTGTATTGGGATTTCTTAGATCGTCACCGAGAGACTTTTGCTAAAAACCATCGCATGAGCCAACAGGTATTTGGTTTAAATCGTCTATCTGATCTGCCCGAACTTCGTGAGCGTGCGCAAGAGGTTATGAAAGGCCTTGAGAAAGGTAAGATCTAAAAATATCACCTTGATTACTTACTCTGATATTTTTTAAAGCTCTTTCCGCTATCACTTGATGAGTAAATGGCGCTACCCATTACCACAGCAATCAACTGTGCTGATTGAGTAATTGTTCCAATTTGAGAAGATAGAGTGCTGATCTTTTTCCAGGATGAACCTTCATCAGTTGATCGATACAAAACTTTGCCAGATGAGGCGATCAATCTGCCTTTGATCCAATCAATAGAATCAACCACAAAAGAAGTTTTAACTAATTTTGTGCTTTTAAATGCATCAGGTGATCGATATAACTTTCCATTTTGAACCGCTAAAACAGAGGCTTTGCGAGTTGGATTTGGCGCGATATCCATAAAAGTATTTTTCCCGCGCTTAACCCAACTCTTGCCGCCATCGCTTGAATACATCAAATCTCCAGTTCCCGAATCTGCACCATAAATCTCGTTACCAACGGTCTCTAGGGTGTGAAAATCAACTTTTCCCGTTAGCGAAACCTTCTTCCATGTGGCGCCACGATCTGTTGTCAGTAAAAGCCCAACTGGCTCGGGAAGCTTTGATCCTGGCCCAGGATGGCCGCTTGCATAGAAACCCTTACTGGATACAGCTAGCCCCATGACATCAAATCTTTCAGGACTAATTCGCTTTACGGTCTTTTCATCAAGATATTGGTATAGACCCTCGTGTGTTCCTAAAAGAATCTGATTACCGAAGGCTCGCACACTGTGAATATGTGAGAGCGCTCCAATGCTCTCTCCCGATGCGAGTGCACTGGGAGAACTTGTGACAAGAAGAAATGAGAGCGCAACTGATACTTTTTTCATTGTTATACCCTTCCTGCATAAGGCATCATGCCTGGCATGCTGTAAATATCGGAATATCTAAGACCTTTTTGAGTCGAACGTGCTTCCCACATCATGCCATCGCCAGCATAAATGCTGATGTGGTGAATGGTGCTTATTGTTCCTTTGTAAGAATAAAAAAGAAGATCTCCTGGCTCCATTTCAGAAAGTGGAATCTGCTTTGTATATGTGTAATACAACCCCGAGTTAAGTCGATCCCAAATCGGCCACCCAAATCCGGCGTATTTGTATGCGGCATAAACAAGGCCAGAGCAATCAAATGAGTTTGGACCTTCATCTCCCCAGACATATGGTTTTTTGGCCAGCACCTGTCGCTTTGCAAACTCGACCGCCTTTAGCCGCTGCGCTTGTGTTGTACGTGAACTTTTGGCACCTGTTGGTCCGCCGGTACGCCAAACCTTTGATTGGCCGGTGACCTTTGTGGCTTCGGTTGCACGAGTCTCTTCCAGGATTGCAAGTTGTCTGCGCTGTTCTAGTGTGATGCGAACCTTTTTGGCAGATGCTAGATCTCGTTGCAGCTTATCTTGAACTGCCTGTAATTTATCGACCTCTTTCTGCTGCTCTGCCCGCGCATCATCAGCCTCTTTCTTAGCATCAGCAACTCTGATTGTGACTAACCTTTGCTCCTCACGGGCTGCATCTGCAAGAAGTTTTGCTTGTTGTGCCTTCTCTTCAGCTGATTTAAAACGTGACAAGGCAGTTTTATTTGCAGCACCCAAATTATCTAATGTAGAGATCCGATCAATGAGTTCCTGTGGGCCTCTTGCATCCAAAAGCATTTCTACATCCATTAGGCCGCCTCCTGTTCGATATGCATGAACTGCAAGTTTTCCAATCTCACGATGCGTAAATGCAACTGATGCTTGCGCCTCGTCGTACACCTTTGTTGCCGCCATGGACTTAGCAGTAGCGCGAGATAAATCTGCGCGTGCAGATTGGTACTTTGCCTCGGCGGCTCTTGCAATGACCGTCAATGCTTTGAGATTTCCTTTTGCATGCTGCAACTTCTTCAGGGCATCTTCGGCAACCTTTTTCTTGGCCGCTTCGGCCTTCTTAGCAGCTTCGATTTGAGCAAGGGTTGGCTTGTGGTTGGTCGCATTGCCGATTGCAGGAGGAACTAATAATGCAACCATCAAAAGAAGTATCACTTTTCTCATTGAATTTTTATTCCTCATTACAATCGACGTGCTCCGACAAATGGTTTCTTTCCAAACATTTTCGTAAAGTTAACTACTTCAACCTTTTTTCCAGGTCGCGGTGCCTGAACCATCTTTCCACCACCCATATACATAGATACATGGCTGATAGGTTTTCCAAAAAACAGAAGATCACCTGGCTTTAAAGAAGATGCCGAAATGTTTTTTCCATACTTGATTTGAATACGGGATGAGTGCGGCAATGAGACACCAGCCTTCTGGAATGAGCGCATGGTCAAACCCGAACAATCCCAACGTGTTGGTCCTGCAGCTGCCCATACATAAACATCACCAATCTGGGCTAAGGCGTACTTCAGTGCAATCGATCCGCGTGTGTTGTCTCCTTTGTAGCTTTGAGCGTACTTTTTCGACTCATTAAGAATCTTGTTCTCGCGTTCTGCTTCTAACTTTGCTAGTCGATCGCGATCCTCTTTCTTGAGATTGTTCAAAATTCTTTGCGCTTTAGCCAGATCCTCTTTTGCTGCAGCGACTTGACGATTAAGTTTTACTCTTTCAGCTTTAAGAAGCGATGTCCGGTCAGCCACAACTAGTTGAGTCGCTTCAACATTTTGCTTCTTAACTGCAAACTCACGCAATTGTTGTGCATATTTGCGTGTGACCATATCGAGCGCACCTGCATCTGCAAGGTACTGAGAAGGATCTGATGAGAGTAAAAGGTCCAGGCCTTTACCCAATCCACCATCGGTGTATTGGGATATTGCGATGCGCGACAGCGTTAAGCCGGCGGCATCTAGCTCTTTTCGCAGAGCTGTCTCTTTGTTTTCTAGAACAGCGGTTTCTCGCTCCAGCTGTTTGATGCGAATAGTTGCCTCGTTAGCTGCTTCATACTTTTCGGCAGCCAGGGTTCTCAATCGATCAACTTCTCGCTGTGCATTGGCCACCGTGGGGGCAGCCCAACTACTGCTGGGAGTAAACCCAAGCAGTAAGGCAATAACTAGGATAAAAAATGGCATGTAAAACCTTTCTCGCAAAATTGGACATTGGCGAGAGAGATTTAGATTCGGCAGATACCTAACTGAGGAAGCGAAAGAGTGAGATTGAAAGCAGCTCTTCGGCGATAGGCACTGAGCCCAGCTTTAAGTGCATGCTTCTTTTCCGTGTAGGCACGATTAAAGATTCTTAAAATAAACTTGCTACCCAAGATCAGCACCAAGAAGAAGATTCCTGCGCAGACTTCAGGCAGGAAGGTCGCGCTGTCTAAACCTTGGGTTGGAGCAGGCGGGTGATGATGATCCCCATGTGACCCGTGAACTACAGCCGATGCAACAGGTGCGATCACCGCAGAATCATCGTGACAGCTCTGGGCGACGACGACCGCTGTGGTTGCAAGGGTAAGAAAAATGAGTGCAACACCCACCACCCTGGTCATCACCTTGCTGTTTTTTAGCACATGCGATTCTAACAAGAGCATTGATTTAAAGCCCTTTTTGACAGGCTGAGAATTAGCTGGAGTTCGCTTAGACTGCCCGCATGAGCGCACTCTTTGATCCATTAACAATCGGCAATGTTGAATTCCCCAACCGCATCTGGGTTTCACCTATGTGCCAATACATGGCCAAAGATGGCTTCGTCGGCCAATGGCACGATGTTCACCTAGGCTCCTTTGCAACCGGTGGCACCGGATTGATCATGGTTGAAGCAACAGGTGTTGTTCCCGAAGGGCGTATCTCTATTGGTTGCCCATCCATCGAAGATGAAGAGCATGCAGCAGCCTTTGCGCCAATCATTGATTTTGCCCATCAACACAACGTAAAGATGGGAATCCAGTTAGCGCACGCAGGTCGCAAGGCAGCATGTGCGTTGCCATGGGCAGATCACAAGATGGCAACGCCTGAAGAAGGTGGCTGGCAAGCGGTTTCATCTTCACCGATTGCATTTGATGGTTACCCAGAGCCTCGCGCATTAACCACAGATGAGATCCACCAATTAACTAAGGATTTCGCAGTTGCTGCAAAGCGATCAGTTGAGGTTGGTTTTGATGTCATTGAACTGCATGCAGCACACGGTTACCTGTTCCACCAGTTCTACTCTCCCCTTGCCAATACACGCACCGATGAATACGGCGGATCATTTGAAAACCGCATCCGCTTCTTAATCGAAACCGTTGATGCGGTTAAGGCAGCAATCCCTGCAGGAACACCTCTCTTCGTGCGAATCTCAGCAACTGACTGGGTTGATGATGGATGGAACCTGATTGACTCAGTTGAACTGTGCACACAGCTAAAGGCCCACGGTGTCGATCTAGTAGATGTTTCAACCGGTGGAAATGTTCACAACGCACCGATTAAGGCAACCCCTGGCTTCCAGGTTCCCTTTGCAACAGCAATTCGCGCAGAGACCGGCATCATGACAACCGCGGTTGGTCTAATTACCGAACCAGAGCAAGCAGATCACATCATCCAAACAGGTGAAGCCGATGCTGTCTTTATGGCGCGAGAGTTCCTGCGCAATCCACGTTTCCCACTGTATGCGGCGGAAAAACTTGGCGTTAAAGTCCAGTGGCCTCTGCCAATCGAACGCGGAAAAAAGCTCTAAAACTTATTTGTTAAGCGGCCCTAGCTTGTAGCTATCTAAACGAACTGCAGGGCGTGCCTGATTTTCATGCTGTGCCTTAAAGGCGTTTGTTCCATCGGTTCCACATAAGAACAAGATCGCTCCTGCACCACCTGGGTGCGAGCTAATCCAACTGGTTAAGTTATAGACAAAACCATCGACAACGGTCCAGCAACTCTTTGCGCTGTTGTTCGCCTTTACCTGCGCCATTGTGTAACCCGCGATACTTGGTGTCGGAGTAGGAGTTGGTGTTGGTGTTGCCGTAACTGTCGGAGTCGGTGTCGGCGTAACAACAACTGTTGGTGTTGAAGAAGGAGTTGGTGTTGCTACAGGAGTAGGTGTCACAGAAGCTGACGCACCTCGCACAACCTCGCCCGGAACCTCTCGGTCACCAACGGCAACGGTGATCGCAGATTTAGCACGCGAGGTAATGACAAAGCTGTAAACGCCTGCCTTGGCCGTGCCGCTGTAGCGACCCAAATACAAATAATTTGTCTTTCCATATGGTTCGAAGAACTTTGTGCGTTCATTTAACTTCATCGTTAATTTGAATCCACCAGGACCTGTGACCGCAAGGGTTGGCAACTGTGTACTTTTCAAACCGTTCTCTGGCTTCTTATCAACGATTAAGTATTGAACCTCAAACGCATCGCCATCTTTGAACTGCGCGCGAAAAGCCTTCTTCTGTCCTGCCTTTGTAAATGATGCTCTGATTGCAAAAGAGACTGTGCCATCTACTAGAAATGGACCCTTTGCCGCAGTTGTATCCGTATCCATCAACACAACAGGTTGATGCGCAACTGCCACACCAGATCCCACAACACACAAAGCAACAACCATCGCCAGTAATTTACGCATGGAAAAACGGTACCCGAAGCCGGTGACACCAGCACTCCGAAACCCACTCAGCAATTACTCAGAACCCAGAATTGAAGTTGAACCCGAGTACCCTTAAAACATGAAAAACCTGACCGCAGTTGTAGGTGTAGCGCTGGTCTTTGTTTACATCATCGGGTCAGGGTTGTGGGTTAACACCGGAGACAACTGGTATCGCACACTGAATCAACCAGCTTGGCAGCCACCAGATTTCATCTTTGGAATCATCTGGCCCTATAACTTCATAGTTCTTGGAATCGCAGCGGTCACCATCGCACAACGAGCAACCACCGCAACAACTCTTACCTACTTAACCTTCTTCGCACTTTCAGTAACTTTCGCACTTACCTGGGCCTACCAGTTCTATCGCCCACACAACTTAACCTTCGCATCGATGGCGCTTATTGGAACAGCGGTGTTAACAATTCCCATGCTCATCATCGCCTTTAGAACATCACTTGGAATCGGAATTGCCCTGCTTCCCTATCAATTGTGGGTCGCTACAGCAGCATCAATTAGTTACGGCTACAGCAAACTCAATTAAAAGTGGCCCTGCGTAAAAGTTACGCAGAGCCACCAAGGTTGTGCCCCCGGCAGGATTTGAACCTGCAACCTCTAACTTGCGAAGTTAGTGCTCTATCCGTTGAGCTACGAGGGCACCTCCGAAAGATAA
>Ga0208916_10000630_pt1 | contig 16318 bp, 24 predicted proteins | sample DEB19_08_DNA_5_FD_184523 | JGI IMG/M metagenome (GOLD analysis project Ga0208916, IMG submission 184523) | Aqueous microbial communities from the Delaware River and Bay under freshwater to marine salinity gradient to study organic matter... | ecosystem: Environmental > Aquatic > Marine >... | reverse complement strand
ACCCTTTACATATATTTAACAGTCTTTGAGTAGGGTCAAGTAATCAAACAGTTATAAAAAAACATGGAAAATTTAACAACAATTTTATTAATAGCACTAAATGTAGTTTGTGCAATTTTAAATTATCAAAAGGAAAATTATAAAACAACTATACTAAGTTGTCTAACAGTAATATTTTTAATAGTAATTTTAATTTATAGATTATTACAATGAAAAAAACAGATAAAAAAGAAATCGAAGTACCATTAATTTTACAAAATAATAAGTATGGCAAAGTTGAATATTTGCGACTTTTTAGCGAAGTAATTGAAAGTGGTAAAGTTGAATTAAAAGAGCAATTTGCATTTATTACTTATTGCGCTGAATATGGGAATTATGTTCAATTTGAATTGGATATGCAAAAAGAGGGTTCAACAATTATTGCAGGAAATGGAACTGAAATACCGAACCCAAAACACGCAATGAAACAAAGCTCATTTAATGCAATGTATAAAGCAGCTATGCAAATCGGCATAACTCCTAAGAGTAGAATTAAAGGAACAACAAAAGCCAAAATGAGCATGTTAGATAGTTTAAAAATGAAAGCTAAAAATGGCTAAAATAGAAACTGAACTTTTAAAATACTGCAATACTAGAGAAAATCAATGTCACTATGTACAATTGGCGATAGATAGGTATTTGTCAGATTTAAAGAGAACAGATATTTATTTTGATACTGAAAAAGCAGCATATGCAATAGCATTTATTGAAAGTTTAAACCATGTTGATGGAACTCCTTTTGTTTTAGAATTATGGCAAAAGTTTATAATAGGCAATTTGTTTGGATGGTATTATAAAAATGGTACTAGACGATTTAAAACAAGCTATATTGAAGTTCCTAGAAAGAATGGTAAAACAGCATTAGCAGCCGCAATATGTTTAATTGGCTTAGTTGCCGATACTAGGGATGATGCGCAAATTTACACTTGTGCTACTACACGTGACCAAGCAAGTTTGTGTTATAAAGCAGCCAAGCAAATGGCTCAAAAATCATGGCTAATAAATGAGCAAGCAGTAAGAGTTAAACAATATGAATGTTATAACTATGCAAATGGATATGAGGCAGGAATGATGAAAGCATTAAGTTCTGATAGTGTAACACTAGATGGACTTAAACCTTACTTTGCTATTATTGATGAATACCACGCCCACAAAACAGATGAGGTTTATAATGTAGTTAAGTCGGGAATGGGTGCAACAATAAACCCTTTACTATTTACAATTACGACTGCAGGATTTAACAAAAGTTTTCCATGTTTTAATGAGCGAAAATATTGTTTAGATGTACTTAGTAAAAAACTAAAAGATGATACATTATTTTCAATGGTGTTTACTATTGATGAAAACGATGATTGGCAAAATCCAAAATCCTGGGCGAAAGCAAATCCAAATTTAAATGTAAGTGTTAATCTTGACTTTTTAAAAGCAGAATTAACATCAGCAAAAAACGATGGTAGCAAAGAAATAAACTTTAAAACAAAATATTTAAATGTTTGGACTGATACTGCCACAACGTGGATACCTGATGACAAATGGAATGCAAGCGGCCAACCATTTGACATTAGCATGTTAGAGGGTAGAGAATGTTTTGGCGGAATGGATTTAAGCAAGTCACAAGATTTTAGCAGTTTAGTTTTAAACTTTCCACCAGTAGGCAATGAAACAGATTTTAAACAACTTTACTTTTTTTGGATACCTGAAGAAGTGGCAAAGGAGCGACACAAAAGAAACTATCATAACTATGTAAATTGGAATAAAATGGGGCTAATTGAATTTACTGATGGTGATGTAATAGATCACCAATTAATTCGAAAGCGAATAAACGAACTAGCGATAAAATACAAAATTCAATTTATAAATTATGATGCTGTTTTTGCAACTACGCTAGTAACTGAATTAACCGAAGATGATATTAAACTACATCCATTTAGACAAGGTTTTATGAGTATGGCCGCACCAACTGCCGAACTCGAAAGGCTAATTATATCTAAAGAATTAAATCATGGCGGCAATGAAGTAATAAGGTGGATGGCTAGTAACGTATTAATTTTACGTGATGCAAGCGGAAATATGAAAGTTGATAAGTCAAAGCCTGAAAATAAAGTAGATGGAATTGTAAGTAATATAATGGCAATAGCAGCATACATGCAATGGTTAGCAGAACAACCGAAAGAAAAAGAATATACATTTTTAAAACTATGGTAAAATGACAATAGCACAATATTTTAAACGATTTTATGAACTTTTGCCAAACTATAAGAATGGCGAGGAAACTTATAACGCTTTAGAGGATGAATATTTTGAAAAATATAAAGTACATCGGTTTACTTCCTATAATTCGTTTAAACGCTCAAAAAGCTACTATTTTGGGCAGTATTAAAAATAGTTACAACTAATATAATGTGTTTGCTAAATCTTTGTGTAAGAAATGGCAAACGCATTAAGCAAAATACTACAAACAATAACTTTAAGGGCTAAACAGCCTAAGAGTTTAATGCCAGCTAATACTTATGGACAGTTTCCATTTGCTAATTGGTTTAGTTCTGTTTCAAAAAGTGGCGAAAATGTCACTGAAAAAACAGCTAAAAGCCTAGCTACTTACTATGCTTGTGGCCGCAATATGTGCGAAGACATAGCTAAAATGCCATTTATTACAGTTAAAAACGAAAAAAACGGTAATAAAACAAGGCTAAAAAATACTCAAGCATATCAACTACTTAACGTAAAGCCAAACAATTACGCAAATCCATTTGATTTAATCTATACAATTTTTAACGAAGCTATTTACAGAGGAAATGGATATTGGTTTATTGTTAGGGATGGTGGCGGACTACCTAGTGAACTCCACTACATTGATAGTAATTTTGTTACACCTCAATTTGATGTTGATACTCGTTCAATGTGGTATCTTGTAAATTACCCTATTTTAAATCTTAATAGATGGTGTAGTCAAGATGAAATTTTCCATTTAAAAGGTCCAGGAAATGGAATGATTGGACAATCTGTAATTAGTTATCAATTAGAAACTTTAGGCAAGGCTTTAGCGGTTCAAGATTATTCAAATAACTACTTCAGAGACGGTGCAAGCATGAGCGGTTTATTATCGTTTGCAGGCGTTTCGGATGAAAAAAAGTTACAAACTTATGTAAATATGTTTATGGCTAGTTTTCAAAAAGGTGGAGTTGGTGCAGTACCTGAAGGGGTTACTTTTCAATCTATGAATAATGACCCTCAAAAGTCACAATTTATAGAAACTGAAAATCAAATTAGGGGCGAAATAGCACGTATGTTTCGCATGCCATTATCAAAATTACAAGATTTATCAGACACCAATAACAACGCTTTAGAGCAAGTTAATATAAACTATGTGACTGACTGTTTAATGCCGTGGATTAGACGATTTGAGCAAGAAGCTGATAGAAAATTGTTTGCTATTTATGAGCGTGAAACTTTGGATGGTATGTTTGATACTGAAGTTTTGTTAAGGGGCGATAGTGCCGCAATGGAGCGCAAAGTTAGAACTATGTTTATGGCAGGTGGAACAACACCAAATGAAGTACGCAAAATGTATGGTGAAAACACTTTAGATAATGAAGCTAGTAATATAAACTATATACCTAGTAACATGATGCCAGCAAGTGAAGCGATACCATTTTGGCAAAAACAATCAACTATAACAACAACACCAACAACAACTGAACCAATAGGAGGTCAACCACAATAATGGAAAGAAGATTTAATATAAGAGCAGCCGATGTCGTAAGCGAAGAGGGGCGAACTATTAAAGGCTATGCAGCTATTTTTGATAGTAAATATGTAATGTGGGAAGGCTATGAAGAAACTATTGCTAGAGGTGCTTTTGATGGTGCTGATTTTAGTGATGTAGTGGCTTTATTTAACCATGAAAGTGAATATTTATTAGCACGTACAAAAGATGGAACAGGAACATTAACATTAAAGGTTGATGATAAGGGGCTATATTTTGAGTTTGAAGCACCTAATACAACTATTGGTAACGATGTATTGGAAAATGTAAAACTAGGCAATATAAGAGGTTGTTCATTTGCTTTTACAGTTACAGAGCAAAAAGTTGAAGATTTTGAAGATGATACTTGCCTAAGAACAATTATTAAAATAGGCAAATTGTATGATGTTGGGCCAGTAGTAAATCCAGCGTACGAGGAAACCGAAATAGAAGCGTGTAAAAAAAGAAATAGAGAATTTATACAACCAAAACAAGTAAGTGACAACTACTATTTAGCACAAAAATTTAAATTTAACTTAAACTAAAAATAACCAATGAAAACAAGTGTAGAATTGCGCCAATTACAGGCACAAAAAAGAGCCGAAGGAGCTAATATAGTTTCTAAAGCTGAAAACGAAAAGAGAGAATTAACAAGCGAAGAATTAGTTAGTTTGCGCTCAATCGAAACCGAAGTAAAAACATTTGATACTGAAATTTCAAATGCTGAATTACGTGAGAAATTTGCAGCCGATAAGGTAGCAAACAATCCAACTCCAATTGCAACCCCTAATTCAGAAAAAAGAGAATTAGAAAACTTTAGCTTCGGTAAGTTAATCCGTGAAATGTCAATTTCAAGAGGTGACGAAAATGGAGTTACAGGATTTGAGCGTGAAATTTTGCAAGAAAGCGCAAAAGAAAAAAGAGAATTAGGCTCAATGGGTGATGGTTTGTATTTATCTAATAGATTTATGCAAGTTGAAAAACGTACAATGAGCGCAGGTAGTTCAACTGCCGGTGGTAATTTTATTGCTACTGAAAAAGTAGGTTTCTTTGATGCTTTATACGCTAAAACTGTATTGCCTCAATTAGGAGCAGTAAAATTAGAGGGATTAGCAGCTAATACCGACTTAACAGGATTTAGCGCAGGCGTAACAGCAGGATGGGCTACTGAGGTTGCAGATGCTAGTGCTGGTGACCCAACAACAGCAAGCCGCTCAATTTCACCAAAGCGTTTAACAGCTTATGTAGATTTATCTAAACAGTTGTTATTACAAAACAACTATTCAATTCAACAATATACTACTAATTCATTCTTAAAAGCCTTTGCAGTAGCAATTGAAGCGGCCGCAATTAATGGTTCAGGTTCAAGCGGACAACCAACAGGTTTATTAGGAACTGCCGGGATTGGTTCAGTAGCAATTGGAACTAATGGAGGTGCGCCAACTTTAGCTAAGATTTTAGAATTAATCCAAGTTGTAGAAACAGCTAACGCTGGAATGAATGGTAAATTCTTAGTAAATCCTAAAGTAGTAGCTAAATTAAAGCAAACTGTAATCGATAGTGGTTCAGGTGCGATGATTATGCCATACATGAGTTACTTTATGGGACAACCTGAACAAATTGCAGGTAAAGAAACTTACAGTACTTCAAATGTTCCTAGTAATCTAACAAAAAATACTGCATCTGGTATTTGTTCAGCTATTATTTACGGTGATTGGGAAAACTTAGTAGTTGGCCAATATGGTGGAATTGATTTAGTAGTAGACCCAGCATCACAAGCGATTGGAGGTAAAACTAGAATTGTAATGAACCAATATGTTGGTGTAGCGGTTAAACAACCAGCGGCATTTGCAGCAATATTAGACGCAACAACTACTTAGTAGTTAATTAAGCGTGAATGGAAGTTGGGAGGTTCGATACCTCCCCACGCTTCAATATGAAAACAATAAAATTTATAAAAAGTCCAGTAGGTTTTGGATTAGGGTATCATGTAGGCGAACAAGCTGAAATTAACTCAAACCAAGCTGATGAATTAGTTGAAAATGGCTTTGCTGAAATAGTTGAAAACGAAATTGAGCAAGCAGTAAAAACAGAACCAAAAGAAATTAAAAAAGCAGTTAAAAAATAAATGGAAAGCTATTCAGTAATAACAGCACCAACAACCGAACCGATAACACTTGCGGAAGCTAAACTACATTTAAGGGTTAATAACTCACTAGAAGATAGTTTAATAACTGCATTGATTACAGCGGCTCGCCAATGGGTTGAAAATTACTCAATGCGACCATTAATGACACAAACATTGCAGGCTAATTACGATGCTATTATTGATAAAGAAATTAGATTAAATAAGTTTCCTATTCAATCAATAACATCAGTAAAATACATTGATTTAAACGGTACTGAACAAACAATTGATAGTAGCACATATACAACTGATTTAATAAGCCCAATTGGTAGAATATTACTAGAGAATATACCTAGTATGAAAAATACTTTAAATGCTTTTAAAATTAGATTTGTAGCAGGCTATACAAGTGCGGATTTAGTGCCTAAAACATATAGAAGCGCAATGCTTTTGTTAATTGCTCACTTATACGAAAATAAACAGCAAGCACAAAGCCAAACATTAACTGAAATACCATTCGGTATTAAAGTCTTGTTAGACATTGACCATAATAAATATAATAGAACATAAATATGAATAATCTTTTAGGCTCAAAAGTAATAGCAGTTACGCCAAGCGATACTAATTATATAACTGATGTAGTTCCTGTAATAGTGCCAGTACCTGAGCAAGTAATAAAAACAGTTACTGCAGCTAATTTAGGAACCGATACATTAACAATTGCGGCACATGGTTACAATGCAAATGATGTGTTAAGAGTTGAGTCAGTTGGAACGGTTACAGGTATAAGTAATTTATTAAGGTACTTTGTTATAGTTGTAGATACTGACAATATAAAACTAAGTTTAAGTTTTAATGGTAGCGCAGTAGATTTAGGCGGAGCAACAACAACATTACCAACAGTAGCAAGAACTAGAGTACAAACAACTGTAAGAGTAGAGGGTACTTTATTTGTAGGAGTTGCAGGTGATTTAAATGTGTTGTTAAGTGAACACGCAGATACTAATACAGCAACTGCGGCAAGTAATGGAGCGCAATTGTTTAAAAATGTACCAGCAGGACCATTTCCATACCAGGTAAAAAAAGTATTTTCAACTAATACAACGGCAACTAATTTAGATTGCGCTTATAACTAAAACATGAATATAATTAGCGGTAAATTTGATATGACTTGTGAATTATTCGCACCTACTATAAATGAGAATAGTAGTAGTGGAGAAATTACGCAAACATATTCAGAAACTGCAACAGCTACTATATTTTGTTACGTTAATAACAGAGCAAATAATGAAGTTTTTAACGATATGCAACGGCAATCAAATACAACAACTACAATCGATTGTAGATTTAATGACATTGATAGTTTATCAGTTAAGTTAAATTGGTTGATGAAAATTGAGGGACAAACCTATCAAATAAATTCAATTGTAGATGCAACCGATTACCAACGTAGAACAGTAATTCGCTTAAGTGGAGTTGAAAGGCTAGGGTAATGACAGTAACTATACCAAATGATATTGAAAAAAGAGTTTTTGACATGTTGGATAGGACTTTTGAAAATTCAGCAAAAGAGTTCGCAGACTTAGCACGAAATGAAGCCAATAAAGTAGAGGCTGAAATGAGCGCAAAAGTAGCAGTAGACAAAGGAACTTTAAAAGCTAGTATAGGAGTTGTAAAATCAAAAAAGAATAATAATTTTTTTTGGATTGGACCACAGTACAGCAATAGAAATTCAAGTTTTGAGGGCGGTAATCATGCTCACTTAGTAGAGTTTGGAAGTAAAGAGCGTTACATGAAAAAAGGATTGTTAGCAGGTGGATTTACAAGGTCAAGCGGTGGAGCTAAAAAGTTTAGCGGCAAACATGAAAACATACCTTATGCAGGAAAATACTTAGGCGCAATGAAACCAAAACCATTTATACGACCTACTTATGATTTAATGGGTACAAGTATAATTGAAAACCTTAAAAAGGGGACTGAATTAATAGTTAAAAAACAAGGGCAAAAACAAGGGCTATGAATTTAAGCGAAGCAGGAAATATAATAAGAAATAAGCTAGTAAATACAAGTGCTGTAACTGCATTAGTAGGTACTAAAATAAGGCCACTAAAAGCAGGTGACGAAGATAATTATCCTTATGTTATTTATGAAAGTATTTCAAGCCCAAGTGAACAAACAAAAGACGGTAATGCTCAATGGTATAAAATGCGATTTCAATTAAGTATGTTAGCCACTACTATGAGTTCGGTTAATTCAATTGCTAAAGAAATTAGAACGGCTTTAGATGGTGCGAGTGGAACAATTGCAGGTTTTACAGTACAAAGAATAACCTTTGAGGATGAGCGTGATATTTTTAATGATAACAGCGCAATAGATGGAATTTATATGTTACAACAAGATTATTTTATAACAATACAATTATAATGGCAGTAAGTGGAAATTATTTAAGTTTATATGTAGGCGGTCAAAGGATTGCATTGACTAAATCAAATGATTTTAGTCAAAAGGTAGCAACCGAAGATATGACTACAAAAGATAGTCAAGGGTTTAAAGAGGTTTTACCAACTTTAAAGGAAGCTAGCTGCTCAATGGAGGGTATTTGCACAAGCAATTTAACCAACCTTTTACAGTTTCCTGAAAACTTTGAGAATGCAGTTTGGATAAAATCAACGGCTACAATTAGCGCCACAAGAACGGCCGATTTAAACGGCCAATTAAGGGCGCAAGTATTAACGTGGAATAGTGATACGCAAATAATTCAACAATTATCAGATATTACAAAATTGCAAGTTGCTATTTCAATATATGCAAAAGGTAGTGGAGAAATTGAACTTGAAGTAGGTGATGATGATGGAAGTCAACTTTCATCGTCTTTAGTTTTAACAAGTAATTGGCAAAGACTAACATTAGTAACTACAATAACAAGTGGCGAAAATCCATATTTTGCTATAAATAAACTAAGCGGAACGGCAGTAAGTTTATCAATGCCACAACTTGAATTAGATAATTTAACTGCCTATAAAGGTTCAACAGAAACATTAAGGGACTTGCAGACAATAGCTGAAAATAGAACAAAAGTAAGTTTACTTTATTCGGATTATTTTAGCGGTTCATTTACTACTGCTTATGAGGGGTTTTTAACCGACATAAGCGTTAAAAATACACATGACACAATAAGTACATTTACTTGCAATTTTCAATCAACAGGATCAACAACAATAACAACAATATAATTATATGGCAACTAACGGCAATGTAGCAAGATTAAAACTAGATAGTAAGCTAGTTAATCAGGAAACAAGTTCGGACTTTGGTTCGAAACTATCACCAATTGAAACCACATCAAAAACAAGTGGCGGAGTAAAAGAGCAGATAATGGGCTTAAAAGAGTACACATTAAGTTGTGAAGCTATTTTTGATAAAGTACCAGGAAGTCCAACTGAAGTATATGCTAAAACTATGATTGATTGGTTTGAAGCACGTACATTAATAGCGTTTGAGTATGCTTTGAGCGCAACAAGTGGCGATGTAAAATATACTGGTAATCTTTATATTTCAGATTTATCATTCAAATCAGCGGCCAACGATAAGGTAACTTATTCAGTAACTTATGCAATAACAGGCGCAGTAACAGTAGGAACAGTTTAAATTTAATAATAATGCAGGAAAATAAATTTAAAATGAAGCACTTAATCGGAGTATTAAAGGCTTTAAAATTAGCAAGCGTACAAGAACTTTTAAAGTACTTAAACGATTGTTTTATTTATGAATTAAAAGAGTTTCAAACGCTCGAAAATTCAATACAAATTGAGTTGAAAAAAACAAAGGAATATGAACCACATGAAATGGTAAATATTTTAGTAAAAACAGATGAGGTAAAATACCATGAGTTTGTTATTGCTTGTTTAGTTTCAACTAAAAAAATAAGTGAAGACGATGCAAGCGATTTAATTGAAAACACAACCGATTTATATAAGTTGGGAATTGAATTTCAAAACGAAATAATTGCAATGCAAAGCATAGTTAGCAAACCTGCCGACCCAAACGAACAACCCACCAACTAGCTTCACTGCTAGGGGGTGGGCTAAGTTTGGGCGACATTAAGGCGTTCGCTTATGGTGTACTTATGTGGAGTGAGAGCAAGTTATTAAATGCTAGTTTAGATTACTTTGTACATGCCTGTTTAGGTTGGAATCATAACCAACTTTATTCAATGCAAACAACAAATAATTTAAATAAAAGATTAGCCTTTGCAATAGCTGAAATACATACAGCCACAAAAGAAATAAAATTAGAAAAATACTTCGAATTATTTGAGCAAAAAAACAATAACTTAGCAACCGAAATAAACGAAATTTCAAACCAATTTCCAACCAATTTGAACAATGGTAAAAAGCAGTAATAACGTATTAGCATTAGGAGTAGGGTTAAATTTAGACCCACTTAATCAAGATATTATGCAAGCGGCCGCAACTGCAAAGAGCGGCATGGAGCAAGTTAGTACTGCTATTGTTGGAGGTGCTGCAAAAAGTGGAACAGCCACAAAAGAATTTGGCGACAAAGTTCAATCAATGCGCTCACAATTGCGACAAGCGACACAAGATGCGCAGCAAATGGCTGAAAAATATGGAGTAATGAGCCAGCAAGCCATAGCAAGTGCAGCGAGAGCAGGGGAGTTAAAAGATAAGATAGGAGATATAAACACTGTTATTACTGCATTTAGTGCCGATAGTAAATTTACAGTAGTAGCAGGCGCATTACAACAAGCGGCAGGCGCAGCAAGTATAGTTACTGGCGCAATGGGGTTGTTAGGTACTGAAAGCAAGGCCACTCAAGAAATGCTTTTAAAAGTACAAAGTGCTTTAGCATTAACCCAAGGTTTAGCCCAAATAAAAGAAATGGGCGCAGCCTTTACAGCATTGCAAGCGGTTATAGTTGGCCAAGTTATACCTAGCATAGCAGCAATGGGAACGGCTACAATAGCCGCAACAGGTGGGTTAATTTTAGTAGTTGGTTTAGCAATAGCCGCAATAGTAAAATATAACAATACTTTAGATGCTGAAACACAAGCGCACTTAGATGCAGCAGCGGCCGCAAAAAAACAAGCTGAAAGCGAAGCTAATTTAACATCAATAGTTCAAGCTACAAATGCACTTAGAACAGCCGCTTTAAAAGATGGAATAGTTAAAGATAAACAACTTTTAGAGGATAAAACAAACGCTGAATTAAATGCACAATGGGACGCTTATAACAAAGGCGAAATAGCACTTTATACATATAACACTAGGGTAAAATATATTAAAGAAGCGGCCTTTAACGAACTGCAGAAACTTGATGAAAAGTATTTAAAAATTGATACTGAAAAATCAAAAAAAGCAGCCGAAAAAACAATAGCAAATTTAAAAGTTCAGTATTCAGAAATAGCACAAATTCAAAGTCAGTTTCAGGGTGGCGGACAAATGAGTTTAGGTTCATTTACAGCCCCTACAATGCCAACTAAAACAGGGCTTAATGAAAATGAAACAATGGCTTTTAAGATTAAGCAGGAAACTGACAAAGCTAAAGTAGCATTATTAAATGCAAAAATACAAATGAATGAAGCGGCTAAAAATTTCAATGAGTCGTTTTCATCAACTTTAAAGCAAGGAATGAGCAATGCTTTAGTAGGTTTTGGTAAATTAATAGGTGATACAATAGCAGGTAATATAACAGACCCTTTTGCAGCATTAGGCGATATTTTATTACAGTCTATTGGTGGCGTTATGGTTCAGTTAGGTACTCAAATGATTGCTTTAGGTATTGGCATGGCTGCATTAGATTTAGGTATTAAAAGTTTAAATCCATTTGTTGCAATAGCTGGTGGGGTTGCATTAGTGGCAGCAGGTAGCGCAATAAGTGCTATTGCTTCAAAAGGGACAAAAGGCGGTGCAAATACTAATACAAGCGGCTCAGTTGCTCAATCATCATTTAGTCAAGGGGCTAACATGAATAGTAATTTCGTATCAAATCAAGGCAATACAATGCTTATTAATGGAATGATTAAGGGTAATGATATTCAATTGGTGAATGGCAGAAATGACAAAAAGTTTAATCGTAATTTTAATTTTGGATAATGGCAGCTATTAGATATCAAACAACAATTAAAAACTACGATAATATAGAATATAGAATTTCTATTTACGATAAAAGTTATAGTGGTTCTATACTGACTGATTTTTTAGTTGATAACAACGGTTTTGAGTTAAAATATGATAGTGGTGAAGATACCAACTTTACACCAATTATAGGCGGTGAATTGACATTAAATTTAGTGTTGGTTAAAGATGCGCAAAGAGACGATACAACCCTTTTTACGTTTCTTAAAAACATGGTGCAACAAAACGCCCAAACTTACTACATAATTATTGAGGAGAAAGTTAGTGGTAATTGGATTGAATATTGGAGGGGTAACGTAGTACAAAATCAATCGGCATGGAATAATGATGCTTTAGAAAGTGGCTGTTCCTTCCAAATTATAGCGAATGACTTTGCATATTTAAATGAACAAATAGTAGCTTATAGCAGTACTGCGAATAGTTTATATGCTTTGCGTATTTTAGTAAATTATGCTATTAATACAATGAATGTTTGGGACGATTTAAGCCTAACAGCTACTATCCTTTCGCATAATATTAATTGGTACGAAATAGCCATGACAGGCAGACCTAACGTAGATGTTTTAGGAATGACTTTAAGCAAAGGTTCAAACTTTAACGAACTAAGCGAAGATAGAACCCAAAACACAATCAAAGTAATTGAAATACTTAAAACAATAGCTACTTTATTTGGATGTAGAATGATTTATTCAAAGGGTCAAATATGGATGATCCAAATTCAGAATTATGCTAATAGTTCAGTTAAATTTTACAATACTGATTTTTTAGGAACAACTTTAAGCAATGGCAATATTTCGCCACGTGTTGAAGTTAGTAACACATCAGGACCATTAAAGATTTTAGCAGGTGGCCAATACAATACAATAAGGCCAACCTATTCAGTATTTATAACTAAACCAACTTTCAACAGTTTATTGTTTCAAGGCCAAAAAGATAATTATAATGCTGATATAATTAGTTATACAGTTGCGAACAGTTTTTTGTTTAGCGGTGGCGGTTCTAATAGGCTTAAAATAACAGCAAATTTAAGACTTGACTATATTAATGCGAATGTCGGAAGAGTTGTAAATTCAAGTGCAGGTTATTTAGCAGCAATAACAACAAAAAGTTTAAAATTAAGAGTTAGAATTAAAATAGGAAGTACTTTCTATTACTTAAATAGACTTTCAGCAACTACTTATAATTGGATAACTACCAACACAACAAATACAATACCTTTAACATTACCAGCATTAGTAGGCAATAATGATGAAGTAATTGATTTTTTATTAAATACACCACCACTACCAACGGGCGACATTAGTGAAGTTTTAGTAGAAGCTAATCCTTATTATATTGGTTTTTTAGCAACACTTTCAGGAACTACACTAGGTTCATTAACTGCTAGTAATGCTTTTTTTACTGGCAAATTAGAAGCTAAATATTTAGAAAATGGCAGCGATGAAAACGAGCAAGTAACTTATAGAGCTAGTATAAGCCCAAAACCATTTGACCCAAAAGAATTAGAAATTCCACAAATATTGCTTTGGGACAGTGCTGTAAATACGCCAAAAGGCGGTATGCAGTTAAATGTTAGCGGCAATCCACTTACAAATGAGTGGGTTGTTGGTAATGCAGGAAGCAGCCCAAGTGTAACTTATAATATTTATGAGTTAATTGTTATCAATGCAATGGCTATGAATAGGTCAGCAAAACAAGTACTTTCAGCAACGATAAGAGGGCAATATTACCCACATCAATTACTAACTTATGATAGTAAACAATGGCATATAAAACAAGCTACTTATAACGCAGCAAAAAACGAATGGAATGGTGAATGGTTTGAACTTACTTACGATAGTTCAAGTGTTGCAATAAGTAAAATAGTTAATAATGGTAGCAGTAACGATAACGCCCTTGCATAATGACTGACAAAGAAAATATCATATTATTAAACAGACAAATAGCGGCTATACAAAACGAGTTGAAGTATGTTAAAAATTCAATAAATACAGTTAGTGGAACAGCTGGCAATATTGATAGTAACTTAAAATATATCATGACTTTGTTTTTGCCTTATTTACCTTTAGTTGGTTTGGTTAATGAGCCATTTTTAAAAGATGTAGCAGTTACAAGTATAGGAGTTGAGCGTGTTAATTATGCTTTAAAAACAAACGATAAATTAAAGCTAATAAATTATGAAACTGGCAATACTTTTGATTTAACAGTAAGTGCTGATGCTGATGTATCTGACACCGAAATTGCAATAGATAGTTTTACACCAACAGAAAATATAATGACTAATAATTTTATATTTTTTAGCATGGTAAGAGATGCAGACCATAAAATAGAAATTGAACATTAAAATTTATTATATTTGAAACATGACAATAAGAATAGGTATAGGAATTGATAATGCAAGCTATAACAGTTTAACACCTGAAGCCCTGACATGGCAAACTAATATAATTGCAAATGGTGGTACTATTAGCGAAGCTACGTTAAAAATTATTAACGATAACTTTTTTGTACCAGCTAAAGCGAATGGCAATATACTTACCGAATTAGATAGGTTTAATTTATATGCAGGGTTATTAGGGTTTGAAATTGCCGCCAGAACTAACTTAATTAAATCAGCCCACTATGTTACTCCAGTAAGTTCACCGACCTTTGACAATTTAGGCTATAAAAGTAGTGGTACGAGTTACTTAAATTTGAATTACAACATAAGTAGCGAAGCAGTTAAATTAACTCAAAACAGCGCTAGTATTGGTTGTGTAGTTCGTACGCCTAGCTATGCAGCATTAACAAGAATGATTGGCGCAGTTGGTTCAACGGGTAGAGCTACTTATTTGATTAGGCAAACAACACCATCATTATTAGTAGGAATAAACACGCTTGACGGGGCGGTTGCTAATACTAGCACATCATCAAGCGGTAATGTGTTTTTTGAAGCAATAAGGGTTAATAATACACAAGCAACACCCTTAATTAATGGAGTTGGAACAGCGCAAAGTCAAGCAAGTAACGCAATATTACCAAATGTATCAATGTTTGAATTAACATCAAATAACAATGGAACACCACAAGGCGCTTATGATACTAACCCACATTTATGCAGCTGGTCAGGTAGTGGCGCACTAGATACAGCAGCATTAAGGACTATTTTAGCTAACTTATTTACAGCACTTGGAGTATGATAGTTTTAAAAGCAACATCAACAAAAAAGAATAGTTTAGAGGGCATTTACAATAATGCTGAACTAAAATTTATTCAAGACATCAATAACAATTGGGTTGTTAATGATAGCGTATTGACTGACGATAATTTTATTGAAATTAGGGATGTATTAAACTCACTTACTAAAATAGAATACAGCCCAAAAATAGAAACAATTTGAACCAAAAAAACCATAAATAAAATGAACATTAACGAACTATTATTAACCGAAATTAAAGCCGAATCAGTATTGGCAAAAAAGGCAATTGAGCTATACGCTGAGTATGGTTATTTAATTAATTTTACAAACTTAAATATCCCTGAAAGCGGTGGCGATGGCGTAAGAGTTGAATTAATTTTAAACAACGAAATTGCAACTAATTCATGGTGTCAAAATATTGGCGAAATTGTATCATTTTTTGAAAGCCAATTAAGCGTTATACAATAATGATACTAGGACCAGTAATTCCGCCAAAACCGAAGCCAAAACCGAAGCCAAAACCACATAAGTTATATGATAGTGAAGATTATTTATATACTGATTGCGGAACTGACTTAGCCAACTACGAAGCCGAAGAAATTGAAATATTTGGATATGTAGAAAATGAAGGATTTGCAATTCCTGAAGATGGCATTTATAGACTTGAAGATTTTACCGAAATAACAATTAGTAATGGCATTGTTGTTTACATTTCCTAAAACTTACAGCCGAAATAAGTTCATAGTTGCATTAGTAGCTATGTACTTATTTTTTTGCATTCCACCTGATGAAGAAACTTATAACTTTATTTTATTTCATAATGACTTTAATATTGCAGGCGTGTTCAATTGGTTTATGCAATGGCTTAATTATTATTTATTCATTGCTTTAATTTCATTTGTGGCTTGTGTTGAAATAAAAAACCAATTAGTTAAGGCTATATTTTTTGCCTTAATTTGGGACTCAATTTTTAACATTGCTAACTTAATTATTTTTAGTAAAACTTACTTACCTATTGTTACTATTTTACGCAATGGCAGTACTGTTTTGGCTATGCTTTACGCTTATTTTGT
>Ga0208916_10000627_pt1 | contig 16341 bp, 30 predicted proteins | sample DEB19_08_DNA_5_FD_184523 | JGI IMG/M metagenome (GOLD analysis project Ga0208916, IMG submission 184523) | Aqueous microbial communities from the Delaware River and Bay under freshwater to marine salinity gradient to study organic matter... | ecosystem: Environmental > Aquatic > Marine >... | reverse complement strand
GACTCGATTCACTGTGTATTAGAGTCGCAAGATGGCTAACATCAATATTACGATCAAGAATATGGCTGAAATACGGGCAGCTTTCGCTAAGGCCCCTCGTTTAACGGTGTCAGCTCTTAATAAGGCTATCCAGCAGTCTATATTTACTATCGAAGGAGATAGCAAGAGAAGGACACCTGTAGATACTGGCTTCCTGCGGGCTAGTCACCGCACGCTGTTCTCTAACTTGCGAGGTGAGGTATCCCCTACAGCTGATTATGCCGTGTTCGTTCACGATGGTACTCGGTATATGCGACCACGTCGTTTCTTGCTGGAGGCAGTTCAGGCTGACGAACCAAAGGTACAGCGGTATTTCGAGGATGCTGTACAGGGTGTACTAGATCAGATAGCGAGGGATGCTTCATGAAGTTATTGACGACTACCCTAGTAGATGGCTCTAATGTAAATAGCGAGGGTCTATGAGTGCTATAAAGAATATCAAATCCGCAATCATTACAAAGCTCTCCGCTGTAAGCTCTTTGAATAAAGTCTATGCCTACGAGAAGAAGAACCCAGCTGGATTCCCAGCGGCGTTCGTAACATTCACCTCAAGCGATAACGAATTCTTTAGTACTGCTGAGAATAAACGTATCTTTGGATACCGAATCTTAGTACTTGCCCAGATCGGACAAGATATAAATAACTCGGATCGGCTCGAGAAGGCAGAAGAAGCTATCCAAGACTGTACGGGGGACATCCTCGACAAGATGGATAGTAATATCACCCTCGATAGTAATACACAGGTCATCTTCGTCGAAGCAACGATTGGTGAACCTGGCTATGTAGAATACGAGGGCGGATGGGCCAGAAGTTCAGAGATTATAGTAAGAGTTCATAGTATTTACCTAGTGTAAGGAGAGAAAATGCCAGCTAAAGCAGTAACCACAGAGTATCCAGAACACCTGATTGATAGTCATATCAAGAAGTCTGCAGCTGCTCTTATCGAGCAAATCGTCACAAAGTCTCGTGATATTGATGGCGTTGTTCTTACTTACGAACAAGCCACTGAGATAGCACTTGAAGTAATTAAGGGAGAAAAGAAATGACTAAGTTTGTAGGTCGCCGAGGCGAGCTATTCCTATCGAAAGAATCGTCACGGGGTACAGGAACTGTATCAAACCCCATCTTTATCCCACGTTCGACGATTAGCTTTGACGACAAGATTATGTCCGCACGAGAGAATGAAGGTCTTGGAGTCCTAGCTGACTCAGATGCAAACTTTGTCACAAACCGTTATGCCGAGGGTGAGTTTGAATCTAACTTGAACGATAAGACGTTTGGTATTATCCTCTCGTCTCTGCTCGGAGCAAGCCCGACTATCGCAGGTGGCCCGACATACACGCACACCTACGCTCTAAACAACACCAACCAGCACCAGTCGCTGTCACTCTTGTATCAAGACCCTGATACGGTTAAGCTCTTCCCTCTCTGTGTGGTTGATAGCCTGAAGATCAGTGTTGAGACTAACGGGATTGTAAACTGTACGGTTGGAGTCAAATCACGCTACGGACGAGACTGGACACGCCAGTCAGCTACCTTGACATCACTCGGTAATAAGTTCTTGCACCAGCATCTTATCTTTAAGACGGCTACAAACATCGCAGGGCTAACAGGGGCTAGCGCAATCTCTCTGAAGAAGTTTGAGCTAACAATCTCAGCTAACGCAACACACGATATGACAATCGGTACAGCTGAACCAGAGGACATTCTAAATCAGCAGTTCTCAGTTGAGGGTAATATCGAACTCTTGAAGCAAGACGAGACTTATCGTCAGTTGATGCTTGATGGAACATACAAGGCTGTTGATATGACCCTCTTGGGATCGGCAGCGTCTAAACTGCAGATGCAGTTCCCTCGTGTAGACTTCACCGAGTGGGAACAGGATCGAGGACTCGACAGCATCGTCAGCCAGAGTATCCAATTCAAGGGTAACTATGATGCTACGAACGCACTCGACATTATCTCTACCTGTGTGCTTACGAATACATACGCGGGCACTGGGTACTAATAGACTGTACCGCATCAATGTGTTACAATTAACACATGAAGATATGCAAGATAGAAGGATGTAGTAAAAATGTTTGGTGGAGGGGCTATTGCTCTCAACACGGACAACGCTTGAAGTTTCATGGTGATCCGCTGTATCTGAAGTTTGAGCAGCACGGTATGAGAAATACTACTGAGTATCGTTCTTGGTCGCATATGAAAGACCGATGTTATAGAGAAAAAGACAAAAGATGCTCTAGTTATGGTGGTCGTGGTATTACGGTTTGTGATGAGTGGCGTAATAGCTTTACCGCCTTCTACAAAGATATGGGTAAAAAGCCATCACCAAAGCATTCCCTAGATAGGATAGACAACAATGGTAACTACGAGCCATCAAACTGTAGATGGGCTACGAATGTTCAGCAAGCAAGTAATAGACGATCAAGTAGGTTATTTACATACGATGGTAGAACTATGAATATAAAAGAGTGGTCTGATTCGTCAGGAATCGCATACAACACATTGAGACAGAGATTAATGAGATATAACTGGCCGATAGAGAAGGCCTTAAAAGGAGCAACATGTTAAAGTTCAAGAAGCGAGTCACCTTAGAGTTTTTAGGTGATGAGTATAAAGACAGTTATATAGACCTAGAGTCACTCCCAATTGATAAGTTGCAGGATTTGCTTGCAGAGGCTAAGACAAAGAACGATAGCGAAGATCAGGGCGAGGCACTCTCTTACATGCGTAAGGTCGTAGAGGACAACTTTATTACTGGATCTGTCTCACAAAACGGTAAGATGGTAGACGTAACACTAGAAGATGTACCTAGCTTACCTGTAGAGGTGTTTATTGAGGCTTTCCAGCAGATCGTTGGTAAAATCCCAAACGCCTAGAGGAGGAGCTACAGCAAGCGATCTATAATGACGCAGTAGCCCCTCTCGAACTCCAAGAGTATCACTACCGCAAGTTATTCCACCTTACAGCCGAGGAGATGGCGAACGAGCCATCCGACAAGTTCTTTATAAACATGAGAATACATGCTCTTATAAGAGATAAGGAAAGGCTATCTCAAAAACATGGCACAAGCTAATATCAGGGCAGTCATTACTGCAGAAGACCGAGCGAGCAGCGTACTTAGTGGCGTAGGCTCTTCTTTCGGTAAGCTTGCAGGTGCAATGGCAGTTGGGCAGTTGGCAGCAAATGGTATTACACGGGCTATAGATGCAGTTGTATCCGCCTCGAGTAACGTGCTACAGAGTGCAGCTGACTTCCAGCAGAGTCGAGTAGCTTTTGATACCATGCTTGGCAGTGCCGAGAAGGCCAAGAAGATGCTCAAAGAGATCTCTGACTTTGCACAGCGAACTCCTTTTGAGCTTCCTGAAGTAGTCACGGGTGCAAAACAGCTCCTCGCTTATAACATTGAAGCCGAGAAGATTATCCCTACATTTGAAGCACTCGGTAATATTGCCGCTGGTGTTGGTAAAGATAAACTCCCACAGCTCATTCTCGCGTATGGACAGGTTCGTGCTGCTACTAAGCTTACAGGGGCAGAGCTTCGACAGTTCACCGAGGCTGGTGTGCCTATGCTGGACGCACTTGCAAAACAGTTTGGGGTGACTACGGGAGCCGTTCAGGACATGATCTCGAAAGGTCAGGTTGGCTTCCCAGATGTTGAGAAAGCAATTGCTGGTATGTCTAGTGAAGGCGGTAAGTTCTTCAACCTGATGGATAAGCAGAGCAAAACGTTTGATGGCGTATTATCAAACTTAAATGACAACTTTATGCGTGTCGGCCGCAACATGATCGGCATTACAGACGAGGGGGATGTAGTCCAAGGCGGAATATTCTACTACCTGACACAAGGGGCACAAAAGCTTCTTGACTGGATAGACGCTCACAGAGAATCTATAATTAGCTTCTTTAACGCTGAGATACTCCCAAGCATTAAAGCACTTGGGCAGAAGATCGCTGAGTTTGTATCGAGTGATCAGTTCAAAAACTGGCTTCGGGATGTCGCCGACTGGATAGCCAATAAACTGCCACCATTCCTAGATAAGCTAGTAAACGAATATCTACCAGCTATGAAGAAGGCTTTTGACGACGTTTGGCCCGTTATCCAGACTACTGCTGGGGTAATCGGAGGTCTTTACGACTGGTTCCAGAAGGTTGGACAAGGAGCCGAGCAGTTCGGCTATAACGTAATGAATGCCTTTTACGCTGCAAGAGATGCCTTTAACGCAGTAGTTGGTTTCTTCGGAACCATCGGTAATAGCATCAAGGGTGCGATCATGAACGCTGGCGGCTGGTTGTACCAAACAGGAAAGGATATTATTCAAGGTCTCTTAAACGGTATTAACAATCTCGGCAGCTCAATAGGGGACACTCTCAAGGGATGGGCTAAAGGGGGTATAGACGCCGTCAGAAACGTACTCGGTATCCGCTCGCCATCAACTGTCTTCGCTGGCATTGGTGAGAACATCGGGAAAGGTCTCGAGCAAGGAATTGTGTCTAGCGTAGGAGCAGCGAATGATACCCTTGCAGGGCTCGTAACTGATCCAACGGTAAATGTGAATGCAAATAGCACTCCTCAGAAGACACAGCAGGCAGTACAACCAACCCAGACTACCCAGACGACTGTACACATGAACCTGAACATAGGCATGTATGCAGGTACAGAGATCGAACGGCGTAAAGTGGCAATGGAGCTGTTCTCCTCACTGCAAGAAGTAGCGAATCAGAAGAATACAACCGTAGCACAGATGATGGGAGTATAAGATGTCGTTTTCCGTGGGATCAGTAGAAATCAAGAGGCCAAAGAGCATTAAAGAGGTGCGTGTCGAGCAGTATGCACAGCAGAAAGCGTTAGATGGGACTGTCAGTAGGGACTATTTCAGCTCTAGAGTAGGTACAAAGCGTGTTTGGGAGCTTTCCTATGATAATGTCCAGCCGAGCGATTACAACGTCATAGACAGCGTCTACACAACGTATAAGAGTACTGACACAGCCCAGCCGTGGGTATCTGACTATGTGAATTATGATGTCGAGGCTACAGTACACATGGATCTAGTTAATCGTGAGTTCACCCAACAGGGTACAGACTTTCTTTCATCGTTCACGCTAATCCTCACGGAGGAGTAATGGCAATACAGACACTTACAGTAAACGGTGATGGTACTACAGTATCAGGGTTCGTGGCTGAAGGGGGAACTTACACTCGTCTCCAGAGTGATGATGGTGACACTACACGCCTCTATAGTCCTAGTGCGAACGATGTTAGGCAAGTTACCTTAACTGACACTAGTGGTCTTACTGGTGCAACTATAAACTCATTAACTGTGTACGGAAAATATCGCTCGCTAGACCCCGTATCGAACACTATTCAACTCGGAGTTCGTACTGGATCAACAGACTACTGGAGTGCTAACAAGGACACAGTTAATGTCACGACCTATGTGCTTTTTAGTGAAACTTACACTACTAATCCAAATACTAGTTCGGCCTGGACAACAAGTGACCTCGATTCCCTGGAAATAGGCATTAAGAAGATCAATGGTGTGGGCGGTGCGGTTACCTATATGTACGCAGAAGTTGATTACACAGAGTCAGCTGGAAGCCCTTCAAGTTCTGTATCGGCCTCGGTTTCTCCTTCGGCTTCCGTATCGCCCAGTTCTAGTATCTCAAGTTCGCCCTCAAGTTCAGTTAGTCGGTCGGTAAGCCCGTCTGCTTCGGTAAGTCCATCGAGTAGTGTTAGCCGATCAATATCTCCAAGTGCGAGTGTCAGCCCAAGTGCATCGATCTCTCGATCACCTTCGCCATCAGCGTCGGTATCACCGTCTAGCTCTATCAGCCAATCTCCAAGCGCATCAGTGTCTCCTAGTGCGAGTGTGTCGCCTTCGGTATCCCCATCGGCATCGGTGTCACCATCGTCATCTGTATCTCGTTCGGTGTCACCGTCATCAAGCCTATCTCCATCGGCATCCATATCTTCGTCTCCTAGCTCATCCGTTTCACCTTCAAGTTCAGTGTCCTCATCTCCATCAGCTTCACCGAGCACAGGTGGTAGTTCATCGGTATCACCATCTATTTCTCCATCTACCAGTGCCTCAGTTAGCCCATCTGCATCTGTATCACCAAGCTCGAGTATATCCAGATCACCTAGTCCAAGCGCCAGTGTCTCTCCTTCCAGTTCAGTGAGCTCGTCTTCATCTAGATCACAGTCTCCTAGTGCCTCACAATCCCCTTCTGCTTCAACATCTCCAAGTCCAAGTGCTTCGCCTAGTGCAGGGGCATTTGAGATTGAGTCAACTGATACCTACAGGAATGTTGCCCAGAGCGTTCAAGTCTCGTGGAAGAAGGACTTTGTCTCTACATATAAAGCCTTTACGATTGGTGCGAGCTCTATTGGTGGGGCAGATGGCATCGCCTCCGATGGTGGAGATATATCTGACTTCACAAACTACCGTTACTATGACGAAACACCACGAGTTATCTGGATGGACTACGAACGGTCTCTTAACATGCCTCTAGGGGGACTCACAAAGGCCCTAGCAGACGTTACGCTCGATAATACGTCCCGAAGGTACACTCCTGAGTATATGGGTGGTAACAGCGAGCTATTCACGGCTATACTGCCACGACGACCGATCATCATCAATGCAGGCTTTGATCACGATGGTATTCTTGATCTCATTCCTCAGTTCGTCGGTATCCTAACCGAGAAACCAGCAGTTACCCGTAGGGGAGGGCAAGCTAAACTCAAAGCCGCTGACTTCAATGACTTCTTACAGAACAGATCACTCGATCAGACAGTGATGTTTACTTCACAACGTACCGATCAGGTAATAGAGGGGATTCTAACTGACTTAGGTTTTGCTACCGCTCAGTATGATCTAGACTATGGAATCAACACCGTGCCATTTGGATTATTTGAAAAGGGCGCAAAGTACTCGGACGTGATTGATAAGCTCGTTAAAGCCGAGAGTGGACACTTCTACCAAGACGAGGTAGGTATCCTCCACTTCGAGAACCGTCAACACTGGGATCAGTCGCCTTACAACGAAGTCCAGCAGGTTCTCTATACATCACAAGTCTTAGACGCTGAGTCTATCGGGGACGATCACATTATTAACGTCGTCGAAGTCAAAGCTAAGAACCGAGCCAAGCAACCAACTCAGCAGGTCTGGCAGTCTGGTCTAGCGATTGAAATACCTGCTAACTCATCAGAAGAGATATTCATAAACTTTGAAGATCCCGTACTTGAAGCGTTTATCCCAACAGGCTACCTTGCGAACACCAGCGAAGATGGTACAGGCTCTGATGTATCGAGTAGCGTATCTGTACAGGTTTTTGATGTATTCTCGAATGCCGCTAAGATTCGCTTCTATAATGCGTCATCGTCAACAGCTTACCTAACGAACGTGGTGGTATTTGGTCGCCCTGCAAAGGTAGTCAATGATATTTATTACCGAGAACAGCGTGATCTTTCTGTTACGGCGTACGAAGAGCGTCCGATAACAATCGAAAACGATTACATCCAAGACGTAAGCTGGGCGCGGTCTCTAGCAGGAATTATCTTGAATGACTTCGCTTCGGGTGAGAATGTCCAACGGCTAACGATCCGAGCCATGCCCCAACTGTCGCTCGGTGATCTGATCTCATGGCAAGGTAGAGAGTGGCGTATCTTCGCCCAACGCACTAAGATGAACATATCAGAGGGCTTTATTCAGGAGATAGATATCTTGCAACGCACAACCAAGACATACTTTAGAATTGGAATCTCAACTATCGGAAGTCCAGCGGACATAATTGCGCCATGAGTACAAATCTTCCTCTCCAATCTTCGAATCAGTTGTCAGGTCAGGTCGATGAGCTTAAAAAGACCATTGTTAAGCGTGGTTATGTTGATGTTGTGATGAGTGCGTGGTCGGCTGGCGGTCAAGCGGTGGCAACAGTTTACCTTGATGATGTGACAAACAATCAACAGGTGGGGTTACTCAAGGTCGAGGCTGGTGTTGATGTCGCTCTAGCAGGTACTGTGATCTTCGATATTCCAGGGTGCGATGTAGATACTGACGGAACAATTTATCAATGTGGAAGTGTCTCGAACTCGTACCTAGAGGGAGCGGGGTTCACTAGGCAGATACTGCAGATGATCTACTACAACAGCACGATGAGTGCTAGTGACACGGTGCGCTTTTACTACCGAGTCTATTCAGAAGCCACGTTGACTCAGGATTGGAACTACAAGAGTTCTTGACCGACTCTCATCTATATACTTTGATAGGATTATGGAAAAGAGCTATACCATCACATGTAAAGACTGCAATCAGAGTCGTAATATCAAAATAGATAGGCTTGATCGCATTGACTGGCTCGAAGACGGCAAAGACTACAGTATCGTGTCAGCTCGCAAGCGTCTTGATGGTGAGTGGGGGTTTGAGTGTACGTGTGGCAATAAAGACATCATGACTGAGCAAGAACAGCGCATGATTCGTAACCACGCCCAGCCACAGCCCGAAGAACTGAAAACAATTATTAACAACTTAAAGATTCAAGCGCCTCAGTTTGAATTAGTGGAGAGATAGCCGAGCTGTTGTATCTGGTGTACAATAGAGTTATGGCATTCTCTAAGGGGTATACCCCGTGGAATAAGAAAGAAACTAACACTGAGTACATACTCTGTGCTTGTGGATGTGGCGGTGAAAGGTTAAGCACCGATTCTAGAGGTAGACCAGCAAAGTTTATTTATGGTCATGGTAACAGGGGTCGCAAGATGCCTAATCTGAAGCATGATGGACAATTTAAGAAGGGCAATAAGCCACATAACAAGGGAATCTCTGGGTACTCAAATAATGGAACCTTCAAGTGCGGTCACGCAGGAATGGCAGCGGAGCATAACCCTATGTGGAAGGGTGGGACATCAACTACGAAGGCTGGGTACGTGGTCGATAATCACACTAAGAAATATGTTCATAGGATAGTCATGGAGTCAAAGATGGGTCGCAAGTTATTGCCAAACGAGCATGTACATCATATAAACCATGATAGAGGTGATAATTCACCAGATAATTTAGTAATACTGTCCCCAGAAGAACATGGCAGATATCATGCGAAACATGGCTGGGAGATAAGAAAGGGATAAAACAATTTCCTACGCCGCATGGTCAGTAGTATTTGGAGAACAGCCGAGCTCCTCAAAATGGAATATTCTTGGTACTAACGATGCCTTCTTTAATGGGTTAATCGGCCAGAGTGGATCTAACCTATTACTCAAAGGCGGTATCCCGTACCAGGCGAACACCACCAACTCTGTACGGTCATCAGTCCTGATACAGCATGGGTATGGCGTAATGACTCCAGGTGTAGCATCTAACGTGAATGAGACGGTAACTTTCCCTACTGCATATAGTGCCGAGCCGATTGTACTCATAGCTCCTGGTGGTGACGATACTTCTGCTGGAACGTCTCTTGGATCTGGTAATGTGGAGGCCAACTACTTCCTTACAGAGGCCGTTACACTGACTTCCAGCAGTTTCCTTGCCGTGGCTCGTGTGGCTAACGGTGCAAACTGGGCGGCTGGCACAACAGTCTTCTACCACTGGCTATCTATAGGGCCATCATAGTGCAATGGCACACACGACTCTCAACGAAGTAAACGAGCGTCTCGAATCGAGGACATAATGAACGACTCAGCTATCATCGCCGCTATTGCCGCTATCTCAGCCGTGATCGCTGGCTTCTTTAAACTCATAGACAACCAGAATAAGCTTCACGCCAAACTAGCCGACTCTATAGATAAGATGGCTAAATCGAGCGAGAAGGTAGCCGCCGCAACAGTACAAGGTAACAAAGAGGCCAAGGAGCGTAACGGCCACCTAGCAGATATAACTGTCCAACAAGCCGATAGAATCGCCCAGATAGTCACTCATATTAAAGAGCAACACGTCATAAACCAACACGTCGATACCGAGACCGTAAACAAGAAAGGCTAATATGTACTCACTCTCCCAATTCATGACCGAGACTCAAGGCACACTCGTAGCGTCTCGTGGTGGGATAACAGGACAATTGATGTATAATAAAGGGTATGAAAACGCTTACAATATCCAATCCACACGGTACGTACAACTTCTTACTAGACGACAGGGATATGAAAATGATTGAAGCTCTTGGTCGCCCGTGGTGGGTTCAGGAGAAGCGTGGCAAACCATACGCTCGTACCAGTATAGGTGGTAGAGTAGTCGAACTGCATCGACTTATTATGGGTAGACCAGAGGGCAGAGTGGTAGACCACATAAATCGGGATACGCTTGATAACAGAAGGTCGAACCTTCGAGTCTGCTCAAACGCCGATAACCTACGCAATGGTAGCATACGTCCTAATAACACATCGGGGTACAACGGTGTATGGTGGGCTGAAAGAGAACAGAGATGGATTGCTGAAATAAAAGTAGGCTATAAAAAAATAAATATTTATGGATTCAAGAACTTCGCTGATGCGCTTGGTGCAAGAGTGGCATTAGAGACTGAGTACTGGAGTACAAGCTGATGTACAGCCTTTCTCAGTTTATGAGTGAAACCCAGGGTACTCTAGTGGCGAGTAGGGGCGGCATTGTCGGTCAATGCGTTTCGCTGGTACAGAAGTGGGCTGAAGTCAATGGAGTATCTGGTACGCCTGTCTTCCCTGTAGCTAATGCTCGAGACATGAACGCATCAACTCGTCAGGACGCTTTTACCTGGATTCCTAATAAGGTAGGCGACCCCAACAGTAAGCCGATAGCAGGAGACGTTGTAGTCTTCTCCTGGAACCACACAGGCGTATGTATAAGCTCAGATGGGTACACCATGCAACTCTGGCAACAAAACGACCCGACAGGCTCTACAGCGCATCAGAAAGCTTATAATTTTAATGGCTGTACTGGCTGGCTCAGGCTCAAAAATACTAATCAAGGAGGAACCGTGAAACCAACTATCACACAGATGAGATACATCCACGCCGATAGTGAAGGCTGGAACTGGAAAGAGTGTATGGCAGGAAAGTACGACGCTCAGTTCAACGACTCATGGGGCTGGCGTACACTCGATGAGATGCTGGCAGATAAGTGGAGTACAAAGAATGACGGCTGGCGACAGAACCGTCAAGACGCTCTCGACTACTACGCTACCAAGGGAGCCAGTGAAGCCCAGATAGCTACGCTTAAGAAGCAACTGGCAGACGTAACCAAGCAGTACCAAGACTTACTCGATAAGCCAGTTACTTCCTCGGTGATTACCGAAGATCAGGCTGTCGCAGTCGTCCAAGAAAAGGTAAACCCTCTCATTAATTTTATAAAGAAAGTAATTGGTATCAAATGAATATCGACCTCCAAGATCTACTCGCACGTGCGCTCAAAACCTTCATACAGGCCTTTCTAGCCACGTGGTTGCTCACAAATGAACCATTCACCAAGTTAGCTCTTGTATCGGCTCTAGCGGCAGCTATTAGTGCCACAATGACATCTCTCAGGGGCTACTATGGCAAAGTATGACCACAATCCCATATTTAGTTCTATACAAGCAATCCCCTCAGTGCTAAAAAGTACTTAGTACCTACAAGCGAGAGGTGATTCTCGTGCCTGACTGGAAAGGCGTTTTATGTCTCAATTGCCGTGCTGAACTGGACTTCGGTGAGGATAGGAACTCGCTGGGTGTCTGGTTTTACCGTGACTACCCCGAGTGTTCTCTCATCCAGGTCTGGTGCAGGCATTGCAAGCAGGGTTGCAACATCTACTTAGGAGAAGAATGGGCAGAAGATGTCCCTTATCTTTCGTCAATTGGCCTTGGCAGTATCGAGGCCGACCACGCCCCACAGTCAGTGCTCAATGGGTTCAGGGAAGTGTTCGGGTACTTTCCTCTCGGGACATACCACCTCAGCGAGATCCTCTTCTTCGCATACCTCCTCGCCAACCCGTACGACGAGTGGTGGAATGAGGTGAGTTATGAAGAAACTGATCGACCTACTCGACACGCTCCTCCAGAAGTGGGAGGCAAAGCTGCAGAAGAAGCGGCGTGATAAAGAACTCGACGAGCAACTTCGGTTGTTCTGAGATCGCTCCCCCAGCGAAACCAGCCCCCGAGAGTTACCCCAGCGGCTCTCGGGGGCTTCCCTTTTACTTCAGCTTCTCCCTCTGTGACTCACGAAGGGCATACAAGCCAAGCTCAGGACTAACGCAGTTCCTTAAAACTTGCGCGGACAGGCTAGACATTGAAAAGATCATGGCACAGCTCCCACCACGGTCTCAGGAGGTCTTTAAGCAGCTGTTAGATGGCAAAACCAACCCCGAAATAGAGAAGAACCTAGATTTTCAAACAAATGGAGCAGTACGCTGGCAAAAGAATCAAATAAAACAGGTCTACCATACTGTAGTAGACCGTGTATACAATGAGTACGTCTGTCGTACATGTGCGAACGTATACAAAGATATAAGCCCGCTAGAGTGTCCAAAATGTGGCTCTAGGGACTTATACAAAGTTAGTCTGTACTAGGCGAACTGAGTCAATCCCAGCTCCTTGTAGATATCTTTCTTTAGTTCGGGATGTGCTTCTAGGAACTGAGTCAATCCCAGCTCCTTGTAGATATCTTTCTTTAGTTCGGGATGTGCTTCTAGGAACCGAGTCAATCCCAGCTCCTTGTAGATAGCTTTCTTTAGTTCGGGATGTGCTTCTGCAATACTTAGCAGGATAAACATCTTAAAACTCTTACTCTCTTGTGCATCAGCTGCTTGTTTCAGCATTGCTATCAGTTCAGGTGATGCGTCTACTTGTATTTTGGGTCGTACTACCATTTTGCCGTCCTCCTGATTAGTTAGTTGTGGGTTCATGACTTCTTACTGACTGCGGTTAGATTATCAAGCAGCGGCTGCCATTCCGAGCGGTTCGTGAGCGTATCGAATCTCAACCTACTAAAGTCCGATACTTTGACCCGAATGGAGTATGCTTTATCACCTACGGATAGGTCATACAAAGCTGTGCCATCACTGTATATATGTGCAACTGTAAAATGCTCAGCTTGCTGTATTATGTCTTTAGTTTTCATTCTCCGTCCTCCTGATTAGTTTGCCATTTGCTACGGATTACATGCCTCAGAGCGTTCAGCTGTATCGCATTCAGGTCAAAGTTACCGTTCTCAATTTTCTCCTTGTCGTCCTCTCCCACACTCTCTAAGAACAAGGCTGTGATAACTTCTTGGGCTTCGTCCGTGTCTAGGTAATCGGATTGGCGTTCGTATTCTGGCATGACGTCATACACGCCGCCTTTGCGAACTTTTTCTAGAATGTCGTTTAGTCTAGCCTGGTAGTCCATTAGTTAGACTCCTTTTCTGTACTCGGCTTGGTTGATTGCTCCAGCCTGGACTCAATATCCTTCAATGATGGGATGACTATTACGTGCTTAGCAACCTTCGATAGCGGATAGGCTTCAAAGTATATGTCTAGTATTTTTCTCGCCCTATTATTTGGATTCTCACAATAACTGCACTGACATCCATCTTTGTCTTTTGTAAGACTATTGGCATAGGACAAGAGTGCGTCTACTAGAAGCTGTGCCGAGTTTTGATTAATCTCGATAGTTGTTCTAATGTTTACTACCCTAATATCGCTCATCTCACTTCTCCTTCTCTGTGTTAGATTCCAACCTGTAGTTATCATCTTCTTGCAAATCTTTTAGCCTGTTCACTTCTTCTGTAATGGTATTAACAGCTTCTATGACTTCGTTGAGCTTGTTGCTAGCAGCCCAATCCCAACCCTTCCAACGTTCATTGTCTAGCTTCTCAATTCGTTTCATCGATCCCACCTATTGAGACAGTCATCGATAACCGACTCTCTGACTCCTGACTCACGCGAAGCTTGCTCGGTGGAAAGTGTACTGAGTCTACGCCAGTCCTTATTTGATTCGTCGTTCCCTGTGTAACCACTAACACATAGGGCGACAGAGTTATCTTGCTTTGTTTGTTCGATCTCATTCTGGATGAGTGTGCCTCCAATGTAGATTCCTCCGATTATGATTAGTCCTGCTCCGATCCATAGTTTCATAAAATCACCCTCCATTTTGTTTACGTTAGTTTTCTTCCTGTGTACTTCAAGTTCTTCTCAATCTGTTGGCGCCCTACTGAAAGCCGTCCATGTTCCTTACCTGCTCGGTATACGAGTGTTAGAAGAATGGTGATACTCCAGCACAACACTGATACTGCGATAATGGTGTCAGTCATTTGTGGTCTCCAATATTGAGATTTGCTTGATACTGTGATCTCTGTCCTGTACGAGCTTTTCGATGCGTCCTATGATCCTCAGCATTTTAGCGAGCATCATCGTTGTCTCTAGTTCGATGACGTATTTATGCATTGCTTCCCTTTCTTGATTTAAGCCCGCCGATTCGTCCTGCGATTCTTGCGAGTTCTCGGTTAGCCGCAAAGCCTCCCTTTGTACTCTTTTGTCCGCCCAGCTTTCCCATCTTTACGTAGTAGTCTTTCCCATATAGCTTCTTGATTGTCTTGGCAGTTTTTACTCCACCTGCTTTTGTACCTGGCATGTTACTTCACAATCTTTTTAGTTTGATTACATATCGCCCAATAGAGAAGGTTTGAGAGTCCAAACGTCCACCATGTGAAGATAAGTACAAGGATATGACCCATAGGTGTCCCTGTATTTCGCTTTAGTAGCACGTAGTATGGCGTGTCCTCCTTAATGTCCCATCCGTTACTTTGATACATTTTTACTTCTTGCATTACTTCCTTATCCATTTTCATTTCCTTTCGTTCGGTTATATTCTTCGATTCTCATCTCCATCTTCACTCGGTAGTTCGTCATGCCTATAGATGCTAGTACTGCAAACGGTATAGCTATGAGCAACCCTGCAAAGAACAGGGCAATACCGTACTGGACAATTAGGAGCGGGCTCATGCGTACCACCCTCGGAAATCCTTAAACTTCTTCATACGTTCCTCCTCTACTGGTTTAGATGCTGGGTACTCTGGTGCGAGCTTACGGCGGGCCCGTGTGATCGACTCTGCGGTGGAGCAGTTCATAAAGGCTCGTCTCTGGTTATCGTCCAGGTACAGTCCCTCTTCGTGCCAGATTGCTAGCAGTACTTCTTTATCGCTGTCTCTGAACTTTTGACTTGATGCGAGTAGGTTCTCTACTCGTTTAGTTAGTCGTCTCATTGTTTAGTACCTCCTGGAGAGTGTCTGGCATTGCCAGTGTTATCTCTTTCTTGATTCGAGCGATCCCTGACGTGTTAAGTGGCTGTCCACCTGACAGAATCTTGATCAGTCGCTTCTGGTCATCTGGTTCGGTGATTCCCTTATCTACAAGCATGACTTTTATGTCGTCTATCGCTCTAGGGTTGGTGTGTTGTCGGCTCTGTTCTTCTTCACGATGTTGCTGTACCTCGTAAGATTCTAGGTCGGGATCATCCTTATCGCTAATGTGAAACAGCTTCATGAGAAAGTATTTCTGACTAGCCGTGGTTGCTTTACTTGTAGCCTTATCCGACGTATCAAGAGCTTCTCCAGCATCCCACTCACATACTATCCTCTCTTCAGGTTTGTCAGCGTTCACGATCGTGTATCTACTCACAACATTAGCGTGGAAAGTTGTAGTTCCCTTTGCACTAACAAATTGTTCTACGGATCGGGACACTGTTTCTGCGATTACCATAACACCGTATTCAGCCAAGCGTACTCTGACTTCTGCGACCACCTGTGAATGTTCTGTAAATGCGTAACCTTGTTGTTGGTTCTTCCCTGTCTTTTCTATCTTCCCAACTTCTTCAGTTATCTTTAGTAGCTTCTGGTAAATGTTAAGACTTTGTATTTCCTTATTCATATTGTCCCTCTCTGTAATAATCTAGTGCACTATCAATCCTGTCACCGATGAAATCGGCAGCAGCTTGATCGCATAATTCTGATTGTTCGACATCACTCACATAGATGTCGTCCTTGCCACATAGTAAGCATGTTGAGCCGAGGTAGATCGGATACGGTTCACCATCCCACTCAAAATCATGCTCCATCTCACCGTGTTCACACATAGACGTTTTAATATCTCGTCTGATAGCTCGTAATTGATCTTGTAACATTGTCGCCTGACTCCTATTTAATTGGTATCTCTATTGTATCGTGCGTTTTATGCAAAAACAAGTCTTTTTTGTACTTTTATTCACTTTACATGCTTCCAATTTCTGCCAGAGGCGACTCTCGCTATAGTTGATGGGTAAACCCCATACTCTTTGGCGAGTTGCCGCGACGACACACCTAGTTTCTTTCTAGCCCTTATAGCC
>Ga0208916_10000626_pt1 | contig 16341 bp, 14 predicted proteins | sample DEB19_08_DNA_5_FD_184523 | JGI IMG/M metagenome (GOLD analysis project Ga0208916, IMG submission 184523) | Aqueous microbial communities from the Delaware River and Bay under freshwater to marine salinity gradient to study organic matter... | ecosystem: Environmental > Aquatic > Marine >... | reverse complement strand
AGCACTGAAACGCCCAAGGCCAGTTGCAAGGTACCGGGCAATTTCACGGGTGTCTGCTGTGGTGATGCGCCGCTGTTACGCAGCGGCGGCGCTGGCGACGTTGGCCGCATCGCTCCCAAGCTCGTTCAGGTCCACGGCAATCGAGATCGGACCGGCGGCGAATTCGGATTCCTCGGTGTCCAAGTCTTCTTCTACGGCCGCTGCGGCGTCTTCCGGCTCGGTGTCGAGACGCTCGATCACGGTGCTGTGGATGTCCAGCGTGATCTCGTCAATCTCGCCCAGCTTGACGCGCACCCGTGCGCCGCGCGGCAGGCCTTGCGCGCCCGCTGCCGGCAGCACCAGCGGCAAGTCATCGGCGCGCACCAAGTTGTCTTTGAAGAAGGTCGCGGTGAGTTCGGTGATACCTTTTTGTTGCAGGTACTTGAGCGTCCAGTAACGCTCGATGCCGGACTGAAAACCGTTGTAGGCGCTGTAGGCCGCATCGAAGCCCGAGATGATGGCGAAGAGCTCGGTGTCGCGTTGCTTGAACGGAGCGGCCAGTGCCGCGGTGCGGCCATGCCTGACGCAGGAAATGATCTGCCACTGGTTCACCAAGTCCACATAACGGCGCAGCGGTGAGGTGCTCCAGGCGTAGCTTTTGACGCCAATGCCGGCGTGCGGCAAGGCCTTGGTGCCCATGCGCACTTTGACGCCCGGCGCCATGCTGGCTTGGCTGCGGTAAATGCCCGGCACGCCATGCTCGGCCAGCCATTCGCCCCAAGTGCTGTTGGCCAAAATCATGGCCTCGGCGACGATCAAATCAAGCGGCGCTCCGCGCTGGCGAATGCTGATGCTGACGGCTTCGTCGCCCAGCGGTTCGCCACCGCTTGGGTTGTCGAGTTTGAAGTTGTAGTCGGGCCGGTTGAAGTTCTCGGGCTTGCCGCGCACCACTTCGCGCTGCGCCTTGAGGTGGCGCGCCAGCCGGTGCAAAAAGCACAGCTCCACAGCCCAGGCGACGTCGGCCGCGGGGCCACTGGCCAGAGCTGTTTCAAAAAAGGCTTCGGTGAAGGTGGTGTCGAGTTTGTCGTGGCGCAGGTTGCTGATGATCGGCACCAAGTCGAGCCGCGTGACGGTCTCGCGAATCTCGAGCGTGGCTTCGTCCAGCGTGACGTAAAGCGACAAGGCTGGGCAGTTGCGGCCCTCTTGCAGCGTGTAGTTTTGCACCACCTCGTCGGGCAGCATGGTCAGCTTGTAGCCGGGCATGTAGACCGTTGACAAGCGCGCCCGACCGAGCGCGTCGATGGCGCTGCCGGGTTGCACCGCGAGTCCGGGCGCTGCAATGTGAATGCCCAGCGTGATGGTGCCGCTGCCGAAGCCTTGCACCGACAGCGCGTCGTCAATTTCGGTGGTGCTGGAGTCGTCGATGGAAAACGCCCGCACATCGGCCAAAGGCAATTCGTCTGGTGCGGCGGGCGCTTGCAAGGCCGGAAAGCCGGTGCCTTTGGGAAAGTTCTCGAATAAAAAGCGCTTCCAGTGGAACTGGTAGGCCGAGGCAATCGCGCCAGCGCGTTGCAGCAAGTCCAGCGGTTGCAAGTGCGTGGCCCGCGCAGCTTCGACCACTGCTTTGTATTCAGCGCTGTTTTTGTCGGGCTTGAAGAGAATTTTGTACAGCTGCTCGCGCACAGGGTCCGGGCACTGGCCTTGCGCCAGTTCTTCGGCCCAGCCGGTGATTTGCGCGGCGAGTTGTTTCTTCTTCTCGATACCGGCCAGCGCCAGTTGCAAGATGTCGGCTGGGGCTTTTTTGAAGCGCCCTTTGCCGGCGCGGCGAAAGTAGTGCGGAGACTCAAACAACCGGAACAGGGCCGCTGCTTGCTGCTCGATGCTGGGGGCTTGGCTCGGGTCGGCGCTGAAATAGTCACGCGCCATATCGGCAAAACCAAACTCCTCGTCGCTGGCGAACTCCCAAGCCAGGTCGAGGTCAATCTCCAGACTCAGCAGCTGACCTTTGGCGACCAATTCGGCGGGCGCGGGTTTTTCAAACTTCAGCAGGGCGTGGGCGGCTTTGACCTTGACGCGTTTGCCGGAGTCCAGTTCGACCTGCAGCGAGGCGTCAGATTCCGACAGGATGCGGCCGGCCAGAAATTTCCCGGCTTCTTCAAACAATGTGTACATGCGCCGAATTGTCCCATGGGCCCGACCAGTCGCCGCGGCTTCAGGCCAAGTCTAAAAAGGCCAGAACGTCGTCCAAGTGGGCGTCGAAATCGCTCAGAGCGTGGTCGCCGCCTTCGAGCAGCTTCAGGCGGGCGGCAGCGTAGCGAGTGTTCATCTCGCGCCAGTCCAGTACTTCGTCGCCCTTGGCGATGATGGCCAGCAAGCGCTCGGGCTGCGCCAAGGGGCCGGCTTGGAGATCGCGCAGTTCTTGCACAAACTCGGGTTTGAAGAAAAAAGTCTCCAGTGGGTCGTGCCAGCTGGTTTGCTCGCCAATGTAACGGCTCAAGTCGCGCGCCGGGTCGACCGCCGGATTCAGCAGAACGGCTTTGCAGCCGGTTTGCGCGGCGATCCAAGTCGCGTAAAAGCCGCCCAAAGACGATCCGACCACGGCCATGTTTTGGGTTGGCCAATCGGCCGTACCAGCCATCAGCATCGCCATGGCTTCATGGGGAGAAGGCGGCAACTGCGGGCACCACCAATGCACCTGCGGGTGACGAGACTGAACGGCATCGGCCATTTTCAGGGCCTTCATGGAGCGCGGTGAGGAGCGAAAACCGTGCAGGTAAAGCAGATGGGTCGTGGACATCCAGTCATAGTAGCTTGACCGATAATTACTACATGGCCGTTATTTTTGAAAAACCCTCTTTGTTGCGTCGTATCACGCCCCTGTTTCAAGGCTTTGATGGCCCCTTGGCTTTTGCGGTTTTTTTGTTGGTGTGTGCCGGGTTGCTGATCATGTATTCGTCAGGTTATGACCACGGCACTCGTTTTGTGGACCATGGCCGCAACATGTTGATTGCCGGGGTCATCATGTTTGTGGTTGCGCAGATTCCGCCGCAGCGCTTGATGGCGTTTGCCGTGCCGCTTTATATTTTGGGTGTGGCGCTGCTGGTGGCTGTGGCGGTGTTTGGCATCACCAAAAAAGGCGCTAAACGCTGGATCAATCTCGGCATAGTCATCCAGCCCAGCGAAATCCTGAAAATCGCCATGCCGCTGATGCTGGCTTGGTGGTTCCAAAAGCGCGAAGGGCAGTTGCGGCCGCTTGATTTTTTGGCGGCGGGGCTGCTTTTGATGCTGCCGGTCGGTCTCATCATGAAGCAGCCCGATTTAGGCACCTCATTGCTGGTGATGGCTGCAGGGTTGGCGGTGATTTTCTTTGCCGGCCTGAGTTGGCGGCTGATTGTGCCGCCAGTATTGTTGGGTTTGATTGCCGTGGCCTTGGTGGTGTGGTTTGAACCGCAGCTCTGCGCCGACGGTATGCGCTGGCCGATCTTGCACGACTACCAGCAGCAGCGCATTTGCACCTTGCTCGACCCAACGCGCGACCCGCTGGGCCGGGGTTTTCACATCATCCAGGGCATGATCGCAATTGGCTCCGGCGGTATTTTCGGCAAGGGCTTCATGGCCGGCACGCAAACCCATCTGGAGTTCATCCCAGAGCGCACCACCGACTTCATTTTTGCGGCCTTTTCTGAGGAGTTCGGACTGTTAGGCAACCTGCTGCTGATCGGCGGTTTCATATTTCTGATCATGCGTGGGCTGGCCATTGCGCTCGATGCGCCGACGCTGTTTGCCCGGCTGCTGGCGGGGGCGGTGACCATGATTTTCTTCACTTATGCGTTTGTCAACATGGGCATGGTCAGCGGTATTTTGCCGGTGGTCGGCGTGCCGTTGCCTTTCATCAGCTATGGCGGCACGGCGATGGTCACGCTGGGGCTGGCCGTCGGTATTTTGATGTCGATCGCCAAGTCTAAGCGGCTGATTCAGTCCTGATCAAGAGAAGCCCTGCCTGCCGCGCGGCTCAGGCAGACTGCCTACAATAAGTTGATGGTCTCACTCAAATCTCCCCCTGGTTCGGCTCGCACAACAGATTTCTTTGCGCCCAGCGCCCGGCCCCAAGCCGACGCGACGGCTGCGCGTTTGGCGATTGCTGAAAAGCTGTTGCTGGCTCCCTTTGGGCTGACCGAAGCCCATTTGCGCCGCGCCTTGGGAGAGATCACGTCTTACGGCGTGGATGACGCTGACCTGTATTTTCAGTACACCCGCAGCGAAGGCTGGAGTCTGGAAGAAGGCATCGTCAAAACCGGCTCCTTCAGCATTGACCAAGGCGTTGGCGTGCGAGCGGTCAGCGGTGAAAAAACCGCTTTCGCCTACTCGGACGATATTTCTGAAGCCTCGCTGCTCGACGCGGCCCGCACCGTGCGCACCATCTCGGCAGCGACCAAAGCCGGCCGTGTCAAAACCAGCCCCCGCAAGGTGGCTGGCAGCCGTTCGCTGTACCGCGACATCGACCCGATAGCCTCGCTCGACAGCACCGCCAAAGTCAAATTGCTGGAGCGGGTCGAAAAACTCGCCAAAGCCAAAGACCCGCGCGTGGTGCAAGTCATGGCTGGCCTGGCCAGTGAATACGACGTCATCATGGTGGCGCGTGCTGATGGCACCTTGGCTGCTGACGTGCGGCCGCTGGTGCGCTTGAGTGTGACGGTGATTGCCGAGCAAAAAATCGCTGGCGTGAGCCGTCGTGAAGTCGGTTCGGGCGGTGGTGGTGGTCGCTTTGGCTTGGCTTATTTTGGCGAAGATCAGATCAATGAATATGTCGATGCCGCGGTCAAAGCCGCGCTGACCAATCTCGAAGCCCGCCCAGCGCCTGCTGGTCAAATGACCGTGGTGTTGGGCTCCGGCTGGCCCGGTATTTTGTTGCACGAAGCGATTGGTCACGGCTTGGAGGGTGACTTCAACCGCAAGGGTTCGAGCGCTTTTGCTGGTCGCATTGGCGAGCGCGTGGCGGCCAAAGGCGTGACGGTGCTGGACGATGGCACACTGGCCGACCGCCGCGGCTCCCTCAATGTGGACGACGAGGGCCATGCCAGCCAGCGCAATGTGCTGATCGAAGACGGCATCTTGAAGGGCTACATCCAGGACTCGATGAATGCACGTCTGATGAAAGTCAAGCCAACAGGCAACGGCCGCCGCGAAAGCTACGCGCACACGCCGATGCCGCGCATGACCAACACCTACATGTTGGGCGGCGACAAGGCGCCCGAAGAAATTGTGGCGAGCATCAAGAAGGGGCTTTACGCCACCAACTTCGGCGGCGGTCAGGTCGACATCACATCCGGCAAATTTGTCTTCTCAGCCAGCGAAGCTTTCTGGGTTGAAAACGGCAAGATTCTCTACCCCGTCAAGGGCGCAACGATTGTCGGCAACGGCCCTGATGCACTGACGCGCGTGACCATGATGGGCAACGACATGGCGCTCGACAGTGGTGTCGGCACCTGCGGCAAAGAAGGTCAGAGCGTGCCTGTGGGCGTCGGCCAGCCGACCTTGCGCATCGACGGTCTGACGGTCGGCGGGACCGCTTGATTTTTTAAGTCACTCAGCTGTGCTACATTGAACCCATGCATTCAGCCGCATTCTATTTCTCTTACTTTTGGTTCTCAAGCGCCTCCGGCGGTAGAGAGATCCTTGCGTAAGCCTCAAAAACGCAGCTGAATCTTCAAAACCGCCGGACTCCCCGGCGGTTTTTTTTTGCATCTGAATTTTCCCCAGTCAACCCAGAAGGAAGCCCGTCATGAATGCGTCAGTCCAGAACACCAGCGAAGCTCGCTATGTGCGTCCCGTCGACAAAACCAGTCAGACCGACGACGAACGCATCAAGGACATCACCGTGCTTCCACCGCCCGAGCATTTAATTCGCTTCTTCCCGATTGATGGCACGCCGGTCGAGAACCTGATCACCCAGACCCGTCACAACATCCACAACATCATGGCCGGCACCGACGACCGCTTGCTGGTGATCATTGGTCCTTGCTCGATACATGACCCGATGGCGGCTTTGGAGTACGCCCGCAAGCTGGTCGAGCAGCGCCACCAATACGCCGACACGCTGGAGATCGTGATGCGCGTGTACTTTGAAAAGCCGCGGACCACGGTCGGCTGGAAGGGTCTCATCAATGACCCGTACTTGGACGAAAGCTTTCGCATCGACGAAGGCCTGCGCATTGCCCGCCAGTTGCTGATCGACATCAACCGGATTGGCTTGCCGGCGGGCAGCGAGTTTCTGGACGTGATTTCACCGCAATACATCGGTGACTTGATCGCCTGGGGCGCGATCGGCGCGCGCACCACCGAAAGCCAGGTGCACCGCGAATTGGCGTCAGGCATTTCGGCACCGATCGGTTTCAAGAACGGCACGGATGGCAACATCCGCATCGCCACCGATGCGATTCAGGCCGCGGCGCGTGGCCACCACTTTTTGTCGGTTCACAAAAATGGCCAGGTGGCGATTGTGCAAACCAATGGCAACCCGGACTGCCACGTCATTTTGCGCGGCGGCAAAGCACCGAACTACGACGCCACCAGCGTCAACGCCGCCTGCAAAGACCTTGAAGCCGCTAAATTGCCTGCCACTTTGATGGTCGACTGCAGTCACGCTAACAGTTCCAAGCAGCACGAAAAACAGCTCGAAGTGGCGCGTGACATTGCTGGCCAAGTGGCGGGCGGGTCACGTCAAGTCTTCGGTCTGATGGTGGAAAGTCATTTGAACCCGGGTGCGCAGAAGTTCACGCCGGGCAAGGACGACCCGAAGGCGCTGGCCTACGGCCAGAGCATCACCGACGCCTGCCTGAGCTGGGGCGATTCGCTGGAGCTGCTGGAAGGCTTGTCCGAGTCTGTGAAGGCCAGACGCGCTCGCTGAGCTTGCAGAGAAGCGCCGCTGGCGGACTAGGCTGGCGGTCTTATCAGGCCGCCAGCGCGTCCAGCAGTTTCGCGTGAATGCCGCCAAAGCCGCCGTTGCTCATGCACAGCAAATGGTCGCCGGGCAAGGCGGCGGCTTTGACTTGAGCCAGCAAAGCGTCGAGTGTGTCGGCCACTTGGGCCCGCGCACCCATCGGGGCGAGGGCGGCGCTGGCGTCCCAGTCCAGACCGCCGGCGTGGCAAAACGCCAGATCGGCTTGCTCCAAGCTCCATGGCAGCTGTGCGGTCATGGTGCCCAGTTTCATGGTGTTGCTGCGCGGCTCGAAGATCGCCAGAATGCGCGCTGCCGTCTGGCCTTGCGCATTGAGCTGCCGTCGCAAGCCGTCGACGGTGGTGTGGATCGCCGTCGGGTGGTGCGCAAAGTCGTCGTACACCGTGATGTTGCCGCCCGGGCGCTGCACGGCGCCGCGCACTTCCATGCGCCGTTTGACGTTCTCAAAACTGCTCAGCGCTTGGGCCGCCGTGCTTGGGCTGACGCCGACATGCTCGGCCGCGGCGATGGCGGCCAGCGCATTCAGCTGGTTGTGGACACCGCTGATCGCCCAACGCACCTCGGCCACCGGCTGGCCGGCTTTTCGCACGTGAAAGGCTTGCGGTTCACCCAAGGCCGTGAAGCCGGCTTGATTCGACGCGCTATTGCCAAAGAGTACTTGCTCACTCCAGCAGCCTTGCGCGAGCACGCGCGTCAAGCTGGCCTCGGCGGCGTTCACGACCACGCGGCCTTGCGACGGCACGGTGCGCACCAAGTGATGGAACTGCCGTTCGATGGCCGCCAAGTTCTCAAAAATATCGGCGTGGTCAAACTCCAGGTTGTTCAAGATGGCCGTGCGCGGCCGGTAATGCACAAACTTGCTGCGCTTGTCAAAAAAAGCCGTGTCGTACTCGTCGGCCTCGATCACAAAGCATTGGCCTTGGCCGAGGCGGGCGGAGACGCCAAAGTTCAAGGGCACGCCGCCGATCAAGAAGCCCGGCTGCAGACCCGCTTGCTCCAAAATCCAGGCGAGTATGGCGGTGGTGGTGGTTTTGCCATGCGTGCCAGCCACGGCCAGCACATGCCGGCCTTGCAACACATGCTCGGCCAGCCACTGCGGGCCGCTGGTGTAGGGCAGGCCTTGGTTGAGGATGGCTTCCATCAGCGGAAACTTGGGGCGACCGTCAGCTAACTGAGCGCGAGACACTACGTTGCCAATGACAAACATATCGGGCTTGAAGCCGGTTTGCTGCAACACGTCGGCGTCATAACCTTCAGTCAGTTCAATGCCCAAGCTGCGCAGCTGGTCGCTCATGGGCGGGTAAACGCCGGTGTCGCAACCCGTGACCTGATGGCCGGCTTCGCGCGCGAGGGCGGCCAGGCCACCCATGAAGGTGCCGCAGATCCCTAATATATGTATGTGCATGCGGCATTTTAGGCAGCGGCCGTTGGCGTGGCTTCAACCCTTCGTCTGCTGGAGGGCTCGGCAGGTGCAAAAATACCTTCTATGAACTCTTTTGAACCGCACAGCTTGAAGGCTGAAATTGCCGCCGCAGCGGCCGCCATGGTGGTCGAGGAGGGGCTTGAATACGGTCCCGCCAAGCGCCGTGCGATCAAGCAAATGGCGGTGCCGTCCCGCACCGAGCTGCCCGGCAATGACGAGATTGAAGACGCGGTGCACGAGTACATCGCGCTGTTTTGTGCTGAGACGCAGCCGGCCGAGTTGCAAGCGCTGCGTGAACTTGCGCTGGTCTGGATGCAGCGCATGGCCGCGTTCCGGCCATATTTGGGCGGTGCGGTCTGGCACGGCACCGCCACCCGGCTGTCCGACATCTATATCCAGTTGTTTTGTGATGACTCGAAGTCGGCTGAAATTGCCCTGATCGATCACCAAGTGGATTACGAGCCCCGCACAGTCACCGGCTTTTGGGGTGACAGCGTGGAGGCGCTGAGCATTCGCAGTGTTTGCAAGCCCTTGCAGGAAACCGTCGGGGTGCACCTGATGGTCTATGACCACGATGATTTACGCGGCGCCTTGCGGCCGGATGCCAAAGGCCGCACACCGCGTGGAGATTTGGCGGCTGTCGAACGCCTGCTTGCTCTGTGACAAATTGACCGCGATCTTCAACGATCAGGGTTTTAAAACCTGCGAAACTGCCTTAAAGTTAAATTTAATGGGATGAGGACTCTAGATGATCAAACGTAGAAACATGCTGTTTGCCAGCACCGCCGTGGTGGCCGGTCTGGCGGGCGTTGGCGCTGCTTGGTGGTGGCGCGACCGCCATCAGGTCCCGTTGGCTGGCAATGCATCGGCCGACCCGTTTTGGGCCTTGGAGATGGAAACGCCTGATGGTGCGCCGCTGAAAATCAGCAGTTTGGCGGGTCAACCTTTGTTGGTGAATTTTTGGGCAACTTGGTGTCCGCCTTGCGTGGAGGAGTTGCCGATGTTGAATCGTTTTCACCAAGAGCAACAAGCGCGGGGCTGGCGCGTGCTGGGGCTGGCTGTCGATCAACCGAGTGCGGTGCGCGCTTGGCTGAAAAAAACGCCACTGGATTTTCCGATCGTGATGGCTGGCCTGGACGGCACAGAGCTCAGCAAGCGCATGGGTAATTTGACGGGTAGTCTGCCATTTTCGGTCGCCTTTGGCGCCTCCGGTGAGGTGCTACGGCGTAAAAGCGGACAGCTCTTGCCGGAGGACTTGGCGCGCTGGGCGACCTTGGCTTGATTTTCTCTCTTGTCTCGTATGAGCCGTCATCAACCGTAAATAGGGCTCAATTTGCGTTAAAGTGCAAGACCTGAAAAATTTAGACGCAGCGGAAGCTTGGGTCATTGCCTATTTGGCAATTTGTAGATGATTACAATTCGGGTCGTTTAGTGAAAGAAGACCAGCAAAGAGTGGATGAATGCCGCTGATTGCTTGTTCTGTTCAATATCTGATCTAAGGTCTGGCTGCTGAGGCAGTTCGACTATTCGTATCAAAGGCTGGGTCATCAGCCCACCACCTGTCGCCGGAGAATAAAGCATGGATTTACGCAAACTCAAAACACTGATCGACCTGGTTTCAGAGTCCAATGTGTCGGAACTTGAAATCACCGAGGCTGAAGGCAAAGTCAGAATCGTTAAATTCATGGGCGCTGCACCGATGGTCATGCAAACGCCGGCCATGATGGTTGCGGCACCCGCTGCAGTGGCCGCAACGGCGGCTCCTACGGCACCCGCCGAAGTGCTGGGTCATGCGGTGAAGTCGCCGATGGTCGGCACTTATTACCGCTCGGCCAGCCCGGGTGCCAAGGCGTTTGTCGAGATCGGGAGCCAAGTCAAAGAAGGCGACACCATCTGCATCATTGAGGCCATGAAAATCCTAAACGAGATCGAGGCCGACAAGTCGGGCACCGTGACGGCCATATTGTGCGAAAACGGTCAGGCCGTGGAATACGGACAACCGCTCTACATCATTGAGTGAAGCGGGCGTCATGTTTAAAAAAATTCTGATCGCTAACCGGGGTGAAATTGCCCTGCGTATCCAGCGCGCCTGTCGGGAACTCGGTGTCAAGGCCGTGATGGTTTACTCCGAAGCCGACCGCGAGGCCAAGTACATCAAGCTGGCCGACGAGTCTGTTTGCATCGGCCCTGCCGCCTCGGCGCAGAGCTACCTCAGCATGCCGGCCATCATTGCTGCCGCCGAGGTCACAGACGCCGAAGCCATCCACCCCGGCTATGGTTTCCTCAGCGAAAACGCTGATTTTGCCGAGCGCGTCGAAAAAAGCGGCTTCAAGTTCATCGGCCCGACGCCGGAATCCATCCGCATCATGGGCGACAAGGTCTCTGCCAAGCAGGCCATGATCAAGGCCGGCGTACCTTGCGTGCCGGGCTCTGAAGGCGCCTTGCCCGACGACGCGGCCATCATCAAACGCACGGCCAAAGCGGTCGGTTACCCAGTCATCATCAAGGCCGCTGGCGGCGGCGGTGGGCGCGGCATGCGCGTGGTGCACACCGAGGCGGCGCTGATCCATGCCGTGCAGACCACCAAGGCAGAAGCCGGTGCGGCGTTCGGCAATCCGGCGGTGTACATGGAGAAATTTCTCCAGAACCCGCGCCACATTGAAATCCAGATCATGGCTGACCAGCACAAAAATGCGGTCTGGCTGGGCGAACGTGACTGCTCCATGCAGCGCCGGCACCAAAAAGTCATTGAGGAAGCGCCGGCACCTGGCGTTCCCCGCAAGCTGATCGAAAAGATCGGCGAGCGCTGCGTTGCTGCCGTGAAGAAAATTGGCTACCGCGGTGCGGGTACTTTTGAGTTTTTGTATGAAAACGGCGAGTTTTACTTCATCGAGATGAACACCCGCGTTCAGGTTGAGCATCCGGTCACGGAATGGGTCACCGGCGTGGACATCGTGAAGACGCAGATCATGGTGGCGGCGGGTGAGCGTTTGCCGTTCACGCAGCGTCAGATCGAGATCAAAGGCCATTCGATTGAATGCCGTATCAATGCCGAGGACCCGTACAAGTTCACGCCGTCGCCAGGTCGCATCACGACATGGCACGCGCCTGGCGGCCCCGGTGTGCGGGTCGACTCGCACATCTACGCCAACTACTTTGTGCCGCCCAACTACGACTCGATGATCGGCAAGATCATTGTGCATGGCGACACGCGCGAGCAGGCCTTGGCCCGCATGCGCACGGCGCTGGCTGAAACCGTGGTCGAAGGCATCAACACCAACATTGCACTGCATCGTGAGCTGATGGTGGATGCCAAGTTCGTCGATGGCGGCACCAACATTCACTACTTGGAAGAGTGGTTGTCGCAGCGGCAGCGCTAAGCTTCAGCCCTCAGTTTCGAACCCGCATGCGCTCCTTGGTGATGCGCTGCGGGTTGTTTTCGTTTTGTCTTTCATCTTCTCTCTCTTAATTTGGCGGGTCTTCCCATGAGTCTTTTTGAACTGGTCATGCTGGCCCCTGTGGACGCCGTCGAGAGTGTCAGCGATGCGCTCGATGCCCTCGACGCTTTGAGCGTGTCGGTCGAAGATGCCGATGCGCAGACACCCGCTGAACAAGCGCTGTTTGGCGAACCCGGCATGCCGCCGCCAAAGGCCGGTTGGGAGCGTTCGCGCATCGTCGCGCTGTTCCCCAATGAAGGGGCCGCCCGTGACGCGGCTGTGCTACTGGCGGCGCAAGATTTTTTCAGCGGCTGCCAAGTGGTGGCTGTCAGCCCCGTGCCTGAGCAAGATTGGGTGCGCTTGACGCAATCGCAGTTCACGCCGGTGGAGATCACGCCGGAGTTCTGGATCGTCCCCACTTGGCACGAGCCACCGGCCCAAGCGCGCCAAGTGATCCGGCTGGATCCGGGGCTGGCTTTCGGCACCGGCACCCATCCGACCACCCGCATGTGTCTGCGCTGGATCGCCGCTGGCCGCGCCGGTAACCGTGTGCTGGACTACGGTTGCGGCTCGGGCATTCTGGCCATTGGTGCGGCCAAATTCGGCGCCATGGATATCGATGCCGTCGACATCGATGAAGCCGCCGTGCAGTCGACCCTCGCCAACGCCGAGGCCAATCACGTGCAATTGAAGGCTGGCTTGCCGGATAAATCGTCGGGCACTTACCAAACCGTGCTGGCGAATATTTTGGCGACGCCGCTCAAGGTGTTGGCACCGCTGCTGTGCGCACACGTCGCGCCGGGTGGCTACTTGGTGCTGGCCGGTATTCTGGAGCGCCAAGCCGACGAACTCAAAGAAGCTTATGCACCTTACGCCACCTTGAACGTGGCCGACAGTGAAGATGGCTGGATATTGATGACAGCGAAAATCTGACCTGGTCAGAGTCAGCCTCAAGCCAAGCAAGCCCTACAATTCGAGGCGATGAGCTTGATAACCTGCTGCCCCAATTGCCGAACCATGTTCAAGGTCGTGGCCGACCAACTCAAAGTGTCGGACGGCTGGGTTCGCTGCGGCCATTGCGATGGCGTCTTTGATGCCTCCGCCCACTTTCAGGCGATGGCTGAGCCTGAAGCCATGGATGTGCCTGAAGCTGAAATTCAGGATCCGCCTGTTCCAGCGGTAGATTTCACATCGGACCTCTCACTTGACGTGACCGGTGACTTTGCCCAGCAGACTCCTCAGACCAATCCGGTGCCGCAGTCGGAGCTGCATGCAGGGTCTCGCTTTTCAGCCAATCCGTCTATTGACGATGCAACGGTGTCAGCTCCGCTCTCGAGTTATTTGTCAGCACCGGACGCCACGGATGTACACAACCATGAAGATCACGGTCGCAGCCTTGACGCAGCCGAGCATCGTGCAAAGTATGGGACGACCACATCCAACAAGCCTGTGAAGGCAGAAGACGTCCGGCGTTCGGCGCGACCCGATGTGACTTTTGTTCAGACGTCGCAGCGCAGAGACAACGCCTTGCAGCCGCTTTACAGGGTACTCGCGGTGTTGGCCGCGATAGCCTTGGCGTGCGCACTGGTGTTGCAAGTGGCCTTGCACGACCGCGATGCCGTCGCCACCCGTTACCCGGCGTTGTTGCCAGCCCTTGAGATGCTGTGTGGAAAAATGAATTGTCAGATCAACCCGCCGCAAGTGATTGAGGCCATCACGATCGACAGTTCATCCTTCACGCAGACCGGTCCCGATGCCTATCGTTTGAATTTTGTTCTCAAAAGTTCCCAGCTCACGTCTGTTGCCATGCCTGCGCTGGAGGTGACATTGACTGGTTTGCAAAACGAAGTCTTGATCCGCAAGGTGTTGCGGCCATCTGAGTTCGGCGCCGCCGGCAACCGGCTGGAGCCGGCAATCCCTTTTGCGGGTGTTTTTAATTTGCTGGTCAGCTTGCCTCCCATGTCAGTTGTGCCGTTGCAGCCAGCTTCGTCTGCTGTACCCGCATTGTCAGACGTCGTGCCGCCTGCGGTCGAGCCTCTTTCCGCAGCAGCCCCGGTCACCGGTTACCGGCTGTTTGTTTTTTATCCCTGAACTTCGAGAAATAAACGCATGCCCGCTTTGATTTGTGGCTCTCTGGCCTTTGACACCATCATGACTTTTGAGGGTCGTTTTGCCGAGCAGATCATGCCTGAGCAATTGCACATCTTGAACGTGTCTTTTCTGGTTCCGGCCTTGCGCCGCGAGTTTGGTGGTTGTGCCGGCAACATCGCTTACAGCCTGTCGCAACTCGGCGGAACAGCCTTGCCCATGGCAACGGTTGGCAATGACGGCGCGGACTATCTGGCACACCTGCGAAGCAAGGGCATCAGCACCGAGTTCATTCGTGAGCTGACCGACACCTACACGGCCCAAGCCATGATCATGACGGACCGTGACAACAACCAGATCACGGCCTTTCACCCGGGAGCCATGAGTCAGGCGCACTTGGCTGAAGTGGCTGCCCGCAGCGACATCAAGATCGGCATCATTTCGCCCGATGGCCGTGACGCCATGCTGCAGCATGCTGCGCAGTTCAAGGCAGCCGGCATTCCCTTTGTGTTCGATCCCGGTCAGGGCTTGCCGATGTTCAACGGTGACGAGCTCACGCAATTTGTCGACCTCGCGACTTGGGTGACGGTCAACGACTACGAAGGGCGCATGCTCAGCGAGCGCACCGGTCTGGACAGCCAAGCGCTGTCGCACCGCGTCAAGGGCCTGGTCGTCACACTGGGTGCCGATGGCTGTGAAGTTTGGGTCGATGGTGAGATGACCTTGGTGGCACCCGTGAAGGCGACTCAGTTGGTCGATCCGACGGGTTGCGGCGACGCTTTTCGGGGTGCTTTGCTGTTTGGCCTTGAACAAGGCTGGTCCCTGGTGCAGTGCTGTGAACTCGGTAACCGTGTCGGGGCCCACAAAATCGCGACACCGGGTTGTCAGAACTACACGCTCGAGACGATTCGTCCGGCTTGAGCCATGCGCTTCAGCTGTTCGGCTGCAGCAGCCAGCTGATCGTAGTTTCAGAGCTTTGGAACAAGTCGTTCCCAGCGTGCCACAGCGACCACGCTGCTGTCAATTCTCAGTTGCTTGCGCCGTGACGTCTGACCTCGCACCAGCGTGACGTCACGTTGTGCGATGCCTAATTCTTTTGCCAGCCATTTCACCAGTGCTTCGTTGGCTTTGCCATCGATCGGCAAGGCATGCAAACGCACGCGCAGGGCTTGATGACCTTCATCTCCGTAGAGCCCGTCCGCTGTTGTTTGCGGTGCGTTCGGCATGACGTGAATACTCACCAGACAGTCACCGGTTTTGGGGTCGGGCTGCAAAAAGACGGCGTCGGGGACTGGCGAAGAAGGCATGGTGGATGGCTGGGTCGGCGCACATAAAAAAGCCTGGCGTCTTTCGATGCCAGGCTTTAAGCAGAGTTATCTGACTGCTTAGGGCTTGCTGGCTGTTGGAAACGGCCAGGCAGCTTGCGGGTTCAGAGTTGTCTGAGCCGCTGGACTGGACGCTGCAGCAGGTGCTTTGGCAGCAGGCTTTTTCGCGGCTTTCTTCGCAGCTTTTTTGGCAGCAGGCTTCTTGGCCACTACTTTTTTGGCGGCAGCTTTCTTAGCGGGCGCTTTTTTAGCAACGGCTTTCTTAGCGGCTGCTTTTGGTGCTGCGGCTTTTTTTGCTGGCGCTTTTTTAGCAACGACTTTTTTAGCCGGTGCTTTTTTCGCTGCTACTTTTTTGACCGCTACTTTTTTAGCTGGCGCTTTTTTGGCAACGACTTTTTTAGCCGGTGCTTTTTTTGCTGCTACTTTTTTAGCGGGAGCTTTCTTGGCCGGTGCTGATTTAGCGGCCGGGGCTTTTTTTGGTGCAGCTTTTTTAGATGCTACTTTTTTCGCAGTTGCCATAGTTTTCTCCTTGATCACGTTGCAAAGAGCACTTCACGTTTGGAGTACGGGAAGCGATTCACGGCGTTGGGCCAGCCGGAAAACCGGGGCCCAGCGCCGAGAACACGGGAACAAAAACCAGGGCCCGCTCTGCGGCGTGCTGTTTGGTTCTTGTGAATATCAAAAATCATGCTGGTTTGTGTTGCTAACAGGCTCAATCCCAAGACAGAGCGCCACCCGATTGATATTCAATCACCCGGGTTTCAAAGAAGTTGCGCTCTTTCTTCAAGTCGATCATCTCGCTCATCCATGGGAACGGATTTTCTTCGTTCGGGAACAGCGTCTCCAGGCCAATTTGAGTGGCGCGGCGGTTGGCGATGTAACGCAGATAGCCCTTGAACATGGATGCATTCAGACCCAGCACGCCGCGTGGCATGGTGTCTTCTGCATAGCGGTATTCGAGCTCAACAGCCTGCATGAACAGCGCCTTGATTTCAGCCTTGAACTCGGCCGTCCAGAGGTGCGGATTTTCCAGCTTGAGTTGGTTGATCAGATCAATGCCGAAATTGCAGTGCATCGATTCATCGCGCAAGATGTATTGGTACTGCTCTGCAGCACCCGTAATTTTGTTCT
>Ga0208916_10000625_pt1 | contig 16347 bp, 23 predicted proteins | sample DEB19_08_DNA_5_FD_184523 | JGI IMG/M metagenome (GOLD analysis project Ga0208916, IMG submission 184523) | Aqueous microbial communities from the Delaware River and Bay under freshwater to marine salinity gradient to study organic matter... | ecosystem: Environmental > Aquatic > Marine >... | reverse complement strand
CCCAAGGCAGTAGCGGAAGGCGCAGATAGCCGCAAAGTCGTCACGGCCAAGCGTTGCGCGCTCGCTCACTGCCCGCCATCCTTGAGCGCGGCGCGCATCTCGGCCACAGCCGCCTCGGTCTCGGCATCGACCCAGTCAGGATCGGTGTCACGTTCGGCAATGTGCGGGCACGCCAGCAGACCAACCAGCCGCGCCACCCGCTCTCGCAGGGCCTCCATCTCGGCCAATGCAGCGTTTAGATACCGCTCAGCGTTGGGCCAAGTATCGTCATCGGTGTGGTCGGCTACCCATGCGCCCAGCGCTTTAAGCGGCCCATCTGGTACGGGCCCGAGCTGGTTGTTTCGCAGCACGGCAAGCTCAGCCCGCAGGGCCGCGAGTTCGGCCTCGGCTTTCTCGGCGCGCTCGGCTCGGGCCTTTTCCTGCTGATACATGATGCGAAACGCCATGCCCTCACAAGCTCTTGCGCATGTGTCGCCAGTGCGCAGCCGCTCAATCTCCGCATCCTTCGCGGCCAGTGCGGCGGCGCATACGTGCTCGATCATCTGCCGGGCTTGCGCGTGCGTAAGTAGGTTTGTGCCTGTCCGATGCTGAGCGCCTTTTTGGCAAGCTACGGCATCGACGCACACATCGCCCGGCAGCGGCCATGACAGGAAGCGATTCACCATTTCGCCAATTACATCGCCCACGTCAAACCTCCTTCGCAGGCTCGCGGCGTTTCTGCTTGTGCTTCCGCGCGCCCGCACACCACGGGCAGTCGCCGCCGTTGCGACAGCTACGGTCGACGGCCTTGCTGCCGTAGTAGGGGCGGCGCTTTTCCTTGCCGTGTTGAACCGCTTTATCCAGACTCACCGCTCACCTCTTCTGCGATAAACCATCCCCGCCGACACCTCGGCACCCGGGGTGACGGCCACACACGTCGGGTAGTACACGCCGTCGCCGATATCGACATGGTGAACACCGAAGCCGTGATTGCGGCCCGAAAACGACTTGAACACGCGCCGGACGTGGCCGGCCGTTGCTTCGTTATTGCAGCCGTCGCAGCGGTACAGGAAGCTGATGCTCATGCCTGCCACCGCCGCGCGGCTTCGTCACGCAACAGCGCGAGGCGCGCGAGGCACTCGTGGCGGTCGCCCGTGCTGCTGTAACCCTCGCCGTACCACGCGAGCGCGGCGGCAAAGTCGGTCCATTCGTGGCAGCCGGCGCGGTAGACGGCGCCACCGTCTTTGTTGCGCCATGCCCAGAAGCGGAAGCCGCGTCGGTCTTGGCCGGCGTCAATCAGATCCGTGTCCCTGAGGTAGGCGCCCACGAGGTTGGCGCCCCTGAGGTAGGCGCCCACGAGGTTGGCGCCCCTGAGGTTGGCGCCCCTGAGGTCGGCGCCCGCGAAGTAGGCGCCCGCGAGGTAGGCGCCCACGAGGTTGGCGCCCACGAGGTTGGCGCCCTCGAGGTTGGCGCCCTCGAGGTTGGCGCCCACGAGGTTGGCGCCCACGAGGTTGGCGCCCACGAGGTTGGCGCCCACGAGGTTGGCGCCCCTGAGGTCGGCGCCCACGAGGTTGGCGCCCCTGAGGTCGGCGCCCACGAGGTTGGCGCCCCTGAGGCGGGCGCCCACGAGGTTGGCGCCCGCCTTGACCGCCGCCTCTATACAGATCCGCAAGCTCTCGCATTCGAGGCTGAACAGCACGGGGCCGTCGTAGTGGGTGATTTCGTAGACTCGGTTTTCGCTCATGCCTGCTCTCCGCGAGCCGCAGCGAGGGCGGCGCGCATGGCTGTCGTTACTTCAAACGGCTTGGTCGTGGCGTGCTCCGCCCATGCCAGCCACATCGCTTCGACCAGTTCGTCGTCGGTCATGTCTCCTCCTCCTCCTCCTCTCGCAGCCACTGGTTCTCCTCGATCAGCCGATCGTTCACCGCGAGCGCGGCATCCAGCTGGTTGCGCAGGTTCGCTGCCGCTGCGGCCAGGGTGTCGTACTGCGTCGCCTGCAGTTCTACGGCCCCCTTAGAACGACGTCACCCGAAAGTGAAGTGATTCAGCCGTGGCGGGGCATTGATCAGTTGCGCCGCTTACCGCTGCGGGGTCCAATTCATGACGCTTTCTTCCTCTTCTTCGGGTCGGCGATGTCCACCACCTTCTTGGACTTCTCCCATTCGTTGTACACGGCGTCGGAGCACTTCCAGGTGATGCCGTAGATCCCACGCACCACCGTGTCTCCCCAGCCGACCGACTTGATCTTCAGCCCCTTGTGACCGAGGAACTTGGCGAACTTGTTCTTCGAACGAAACTTGTTCTCCGAGGTGTAGTAGAACAGCGGAGCAATCCAGTTGCGCGGCAGGTTCGTCCGTTGTCCGCGGTTTTGGAACATGAAGTCGAGGACCTCGGCATACGTCGGCATGTCGTAGTCCGTGCTCAGCTCGAGCGTCACCGGATCTTCCTTGTCCGGCCGCTCGTGCCAGAAGAAGTCGATGTTGCCCATCCGAATGGCTTCAGCCACCTGATCTGGGCCCGTCACGGACAACGCATGCAGCTCTTCGCGGTCCTCGGTCTCGATGATGGACGCAGCCACTTCCTCGACCGCCGGACGCGACATGATGTAGTTCGCGAAGTCCTGAAGCTCGGCCTCGATGCGCTTCTCGATCCCATCTTTCTTGAACGGTAGCTTGACTTCCTGGCGCGGGGCGACGTTGAAACGTCGGTCACCGGAAGCCACTTCAATGCCGTCGAACTTGTTCGAGGCAATGATGAAGTTCGACGCGTTCTCGACCCGGTAGTGGTCTGCGTACAGACGACGGACCGTGATGATGGGATCGGTGATGAGTTCCTTGATCGCGGCCATGACCTGCGAACGGTTGCGGTCGACGGCGGAGATCTCGGACTCGTTGATCATGATGAGCAGCGAGGACTCGATGAAACCGTTGAACTCCTTCTCGAAGGTGCGTAGCTGCATCATTCGACAGTAGTTCGCCCCCAACAGGGGGGTCAGGACGCGATGGAACAAAAGACCTTTGCCTGTGCCCTCAGTGCCGGACAGCACCCAGGCGGTCATGGTCTTGATGCGCTTCTGGCACACTACCGCGAGCCAGTTGTAGAAGTGCTCCACCACATCCTTGTCTTCATTGAAGACGTGCATCACGATCGAGTGGATGAACGCCGGGGGCTTGGTGGCCTTGCGGGCGTTCCGCATGTACGACGTCATCTGGTACAGATTGATTTTCTTCTTCTCGAAGTCCACCAACGTGTCCGATTGAAAGTCGTAGCTGATGTCCCACACCGGGATGAAGTCCGGGATGTACTGCCCGTGCTCCTTCAGGAAATGCTTGACCTTCTCCATCGAGCTGGTCGGCCGCATGTCCAGGGTCTGGGCGGCTTCGTCGTAGATCCCGACGTAATAGCGGTCATCCTGCTTCCCCACCACAGCCAGGTAATGGACGTCACCGGGTTGGATGTCGTTCTCGACCTTCGAAACCAGGGGTCGGTAATCGGGGCAGAGTTCCTTCAACAGGTAATTCGGCTCACCCTTAAAGTTGTAGAGCACGGTCGGGTTGTCCATGGGGTAGTAGTACGCCCATGAATCCCCGCCGTTGAGATTCAGGTACACGAACCCCCGTCCTTCACGCTCTCCCGTGACGGTCGCAGTGCCTGGGTTTTTCAGTACCTCGACATTCCCGACCTCGGTGTACTTCTCCTTCTTGCGGGCCGGCAGCCCCGCGGCCTTGCGCAAGGTATTCAGGATTTCGAATTCCTGTACCCGCAGGGTCTCAGCGCGCAGGTCGTCGAACCGAGGGCTGAGCGCGCGGGCCTTGCCTTTGTAGAACTGGATCCGCGGTCCCTTGTGCGCAGGCTTCACGCCGTCGAGCACGGGTGGGGCGATGTACAAGAGCTTGTCGTTCTGGCAGGCCGTGACATCCAGCGGCCAGCGCAGGGTCGTGCCGGCACGATTCAGGGTGATCTGATCGCGCAGGTACGTGAGGTTCAGGTGCTTGAGCCAGAGCTTCAGTAGAGGAGGAGCAACAGGGGAAGAGAGGAAAAAGAATACATGTGCTCGGACTCCAGGCTTGAACCCACTGCTGGCGCTGTACTGAATGACGTGGTCGGCATCGCAGCCCAGCTCGGTGAGCGTGGCAGCGAGGGACTTGGTTTCCAGGCCGTCGAAGTCGAGGCAGACCCATTGGGTGGGGGTCTGCGGATCGGTGGCACCAATCCGTCGTTCGTTGATCAATTCGCGTTGCAGCTCACCCTTGATGAGGCAGTGACCTGCGTCGGCGTGCTCTTCGAGCTTCGTGGCGAATGCTTGGAGCGAGGAAGCTGAGAAACGGTGCGAGGTGAAATTCAGGACATGCGGGTAAGGCTCAACGGTCGATTTTCTGACCGTTTTGCACAGGGGCACGTCCGCCTCAAGTGCGTAAAAAAACACTTTGTGGTGTCCCTCCAATGGACGCGGAACAAATACCCTCTTCCTTGAGGGGCTTTGTAGATCTAGTTTGTACTACAAAAGGCGGTGACGCAAGATATTCGTGGGCAATGAAGAAGCCTCTAGAATCAACTATTTAACACTTTAATATTTGTATTAAATAATTAGATGTAGAAGAGGAGAAAAAGAGAGGAGAGAAGAAAAAAAAATAGAATATAGATAGAGAATAGGGAGAAAGTGGAAGCGTAAAGTTTAAACGGCGTTAAAAACTTCACTCCCACAGCCCCTGGCCGAAGGGCTTTGAGCGAGGCGCGTGGTGGCCTCGCTCGGTGGGGTTATTGGATGTACTCAAGTTCTGTGGTCGCGTGTTCGTCGCGACAGCTTTCGATCGGCGGTAAGCGCGGTCTTATAGCGGTTATTCATTCGTGTCCTCTTCGAAGGACTACGCCCCTGGTTTCCCAGGGGCGTAGCGGTTGGGTCTAGACCTGCACGCTGGCGCGGTTCATGCGCAGCAGTCGGTCCATCTTCACGCTGGCGAGGTGCTTGCGCTTCTCGACCAGAGCGAGTGCGTCCTGATGGCGCTTCTCTTCGGTCTCGATGATACGTGCGAGGACTTCGGAATCGGTACGGCGCAAAAGCGGGCGGTCATCGGGGCTGATGGCGGCCCACCACACCTCGAAGTCAGCCAGCATCAGCTCGGCGTTCTCGATCTGGCTCTCCATGTCCGCCATGAACAGCGCCTGTCGGGCCGTGAGCCCTTCCAGCTCGCCGTCGATGACGTCGTCGATGAAGTCGCCGTTGCTCTCGACCTTCGGGCGGTTGGTGGCCGCGCTCGTCGGGTCGAGTCGCTCCTTCGCCTGCGCCTGCATCTTGTCGATGCGCCGCGCATTGCTCACGCGCATGTACTGGCACCGGTCAGCCTGCGCCTGAATGAGGCCGGGCAGTCCGTAGGTGTCGAGCTTCAGCGCCTCGTCGTGGATGAGGATGGTCATCATGGTGCCGGTGAGCGCCATCTTGACCGGTCCGTAGTAGTCGGCGCCGGTGACGTCCTCCGTGGACTCCGTGTGCTCCGTCTCGGCCTGTTCGGCAAGGGCGGCGAGTTCCGCGGCGGCTTCGATGTCGGCGTTGTTGATGCGGGTGTTGGTGTTCTTGGCCATGGTGATTAACTCTCGTAATGTTTCGGATTGAATCAGCAGTTCTTCAGGGGATGGGCAGCTCACGCCCAGAAAGTCGAGCAAAGCTCCAGGGTATTGGTCGAGGTAGATCGGGTGGTTGTCGAGTACGTCCTCCGACCACCTCGACATGGTTACACCTTCTGCAGGCGTTCGGTGCGAACCACCTGCTCCGTGCCGTCAAGCAGCACGCGCACGTAGCTCCGACCGTTCACGGTGTACATGTTGTCGATCGGCTTCACCGGTCGACCGTCGTCCAGCTTCCAGCGCCGGGGTTTGAACACTTCAGACAACTGCATTGCGCTTCTCCTCTTCGATTGAAAGGGCGATGCGAACGAGCGAGCGGTAGAACTCGCTGTAAGCCTGACGGCAGTAACCAGTAGGCATCTCATCGAGCGTTTCTCCTGCGTACGCGAGAATGGTTGCAAGAAGTTCGAATGTCTCCAGGTTGGAACCGTTCATGAACAGGCTGAGTGCGTCCACGTTGTTATCGAGCCGTACTGCCAGCTCATCTTCTCCACGCAGCCGCGCCTCGACAGCGAGCTGCCGGTTGCGCTCGCACTCCTTTCGGAGTGAGTTGATTGGGGTCATGCTGTTTCTCCAAGCACTGCGGCGAATTCGTTGAGGATTTTTTCCATTGCGCGAATTCGCGGTGCGAGCGCGCGAGTGGAAACCAGTTGGTCAGGACTGTTGGCCATGGCTTGGCGCAACAGAAGCAATTCCGCCATCAAGCGATGGCGGGTCAGCTTTGCAAACGAGGTAAGTTCGTTCTTCATGCCTTCACCCTCCGTCGTTTCGTGCGCTTCTTGAGCGCTTTGATCGCCTTACCGGCGAAGTGGGTGACCGTCGCGCCAGCCGCAGTGGCCAGCACGACATTCGCTACGATGGAAACAACGGGAATCATTTGAAGCTCTCCAAAAAACGTTTGATGGTGTCGCCGTGGCAGCGTTTGGGTGCGCAATAACACCCGAGCACAAGCTCTCCCCGCTGTGCCAAGCGATACAATTTCCTCAGCTCCGATAGCACCCGTGGATTGCGGGCTTTTATCTGCGCAGCGAACCATGCTTCGTACGAGTCGCACACGTTGTCTCGTTCAGACTCCTTTCGAAGCACGAACGGGTTTCCGAGCGGGCTTGGACGCCCGATATACACAGCGTTTGACTCGTGTTTTCTACCTACCCGAATGTTCATGTGCACCTCACTCGGTCGTGGTCGCCTGCGAAGGCGGGGTTGTTGTGATAGAAGAACCACCGCAAACGGCGTCCTTCCCATTCGAGCTTCTTGTAGCCGTTCTCGCGTCGGTACCAACGCAAATACAGGCTCATGAACAAGCCGGCAAAGATGCCGACCGTGCTGCCTGTGTACGTACCGGCGTAGAACATCGTGAATGCGATTGTCGCGAGCACATCGACGATGACGTCGTATCCAACGACCTTTCGCATATCAAACGCATGCAGCACCAATGCGAGAGCAAAGGCATGCATGAACCCGAAAAAAGCAGCGTGCAAGACAAAGCTCGCTGCAATGGCCTCCACAATGTCAGCCATGACAAACCTCCTATAAAAAGAACACAACTGAAAGATGCGCATGACGAGGAACGAGTCATGCTGAAGGTCAAAGAACTGACCGCGCTAAAATTTAAGGGAGGGGGATATAAATATTTGGGCCATCGTTGAGTCGTGAATTCCCCCGTCCGTCGCTCTTTGCTTCACGCACGAGGCCCTTCGTCGCTTCGTTGTTCGATTGATTCGTTACTTTGTAACGTCGCTCATCGCACTCCCACTCATCCCTGGTCATTCATTGAATCGAAGCCTCGAGCGGTTGGGTCGCTCGAGGCTTCGTGCGTTAGAACGTGAGGATGGCGGTGACGAACGCAGTGCCCCAGCACGCGACTGTAATCGTGGCCAGGAACAGCGTGTACTTAGTGTGAGCGGTCATTGGGCTTCTCCTTTCATGAAGGCGTTGAGCAATGCGCGCGCTACGACGCGCTTGCGGCGTTGAACGCTGCGCACGTACATCCGCGCGGCGGTGTAGTACAGCGCGAAGAAGATGAGGAAGTCGGCAATAAAAAAACCGGTCATAGTAAATCTCCGAGTTAAGAGCACGTCCCTGTGCTCGAAAATGGTTACTTCTCGAAACGACGCTTCGCGGCTTCGAGTTTTCGCCGCAGTTGGTTTATCCGGTACGTCAACTGATCCCGTTCGGTCGGGCAGTTGGAAAAGTCTCGTTGGACGCAGAGGTAGTCCAGTTGATCGAGCACCTTGTCGATGTCGTTCACAGTGAATCTCCGAGTTGAGAGCACGTCCTTGTGCTCGGGGTGTTTAGGCCTTCGCCTTGCGGCGGCGACGCTTGGCGACTGCCTGCGGGGCGGGCGGAGTGCCGAACAGCCCTTTGAGGAAATCGCGGGGCGCTTCGTACGCCGTGGTGGCGAGCGAGGTCGCTGCGTTCGAGGTGGCGGAAGCAATGTTGATGATGAGGGCGCGCGTCTTGGCGCCGTTTTTCAGAGCTTTGGACATGTCTATATCTCCTAGAGTTGGCACGTCCCTGTGCCCGGGGTGATTACTTACGAGTCTTCGGAGCGCGGGGCTTCGGGGCATCGCGCAGCGGCGTGCGCTCCTTCGACGCCTCGAACTTGGCGAGCAGTTCGCCGAGTTTGTTTTCGTTCATGTCGATTTTGCCGTTGTGCGAGAGGTACGCGAGGCGTTCCTCCTGGTTCAGCCAGCCGTAGAGCGTGGCGTAACCGAAGCCGTCGGGTCTCTCGCCCTGGATGAGATCGGCGAACTTCATGCACGCCTGGTCGAAGGGCACGTTCAGGCGACCGATGACGTTCCCAACACGATCAAACACGACGACGCGTCCGAAGGACACCGGGAGCTGGCGCGGATCGGTCTTCGGCCGAGCGCCGATGGCGGACTTGATGGCGGCAAGAGCGGGGTGGGTCATGGCACATACCTCTGGTGGTGGAAGAAAGAACATCAACGAGGGATGCGCATGGCGAGGAACGAGCCATGCTCTTCGGGCGGAGTGATGAGTGGTGCGGTGCTGAGTGCGGTGAGCGAGGGCTCGGATTCTTCTTCGGCGGTCGAGGGTCGATACCTCCCCGGTCGAAGCGCGGAGATCCGAATCCGAAGTGGGGTGGGGTCTGATGATCCTCCCCCACACCCCTGCACCCAGACACCCCTATCGAATTTTCAGAAGCCAAATCGGAGGGGTGGCCCCCTATCGCGATTCTGATTTGCCGTCAAATTTTTTCGTGATACGTTATAACCATGTCCTACGACGAAGATGACTGGGATCGACCCCGCCGCGGCAAGAAGCGCGGAAAAGCCGTGGGTCCACGCCCCTCGCAACACCGCACCGCGTACATCGAGGCTCGGATCGCCGGTCTGAGTCCTGTGCAATCTGCGCGTCGCGCCGGGTACACCGACCCGAAACGCCACGCGAAAGACCTCGAGAAGCACCCCGAAGTCATCGCCGCGCTCGAAAAAGTGCGCACCGACGTCTCTTCGCACAAACAGCGGGTTTACACGCGTGAAAAGGTCTTCGAGTTGATCGAAGAAGGCCTGCAGATGTCAAAGGCGACTTCGGACCCAATGGCTTTTTTCAAAGGCGTGCAGGAAATCAACAAAATGCAGGGCTTCTACGCTGCCGAGAAACACGAACTCGGCATCTCGCCCGAACTTGCCGCGCTCCAAGGACGGTTGAGCGGCCTCACAGACGCCCAGTTGCTCGAAAAATTGGGTGGAGAACAGGGAATCGTTGTCGATGCAGAAGCGAAAGTGCTCGAGGTGCGGCGAGACTAAGCCGCACTACCCCACTGGGGTCGTCTGTGTTCACTGTTCCGCGGCGGTGAAGGCCGAAAAACTCGCCGCAAAGGCCAAAGAACGCCTCGCCGCAAAGGTCGACAAGCTCGTCGAGAAGAAAGCGCGGGCGATCGTCAAGAAGAAGGTCACTCAGCTCAAGAAAAAGACCGAAACACTCGTCCGCGCGAAGGCGAAGGTCGAAGCGGCCCCGACGGCGAAGGAGTTGGAGCGCAAGAAGAAGCACATCGAGCGCGGAATCCAGCGTTTCAAGGCCAGTCGCGAGAAGCGTGTGCATGCGTTCGCGAGTGAAGAGCGTCGGAAGGAGAAGGAACGACAACTCGAAGAGTCGAAGAACGACTACGAGAAGGAACTGATTCGCCGCGAGCTGTGCCGCCGCAAGCTCATCCACTTCACGCAGTACTACACCCCTCGTTACGAAGCCGGCTGGGTCCACCGCGAGATTGCGGATGAGCTGGAGCAGTTCCTCGAAGGCGTGGTAGCCGGGACGAACCCGCGTCTGATGCTCTTCGTCCCACCGCGGCACGGCAAGTCGGAGCTGGTGTCGCGCAAGTTCCCCGCCTGGAGCCTCGGTAAGTACCCCTGGCTCGAATTCATCTCGGCGTCGTACGACCTGTCCCTGCCGATGGAGTTTTCGCGGCACAACCGTGCCCTGCTCCGTGACGCGTGGTACAAGCGGCTCTTCGACACGCGCCTGGATCCGGAGAACCAGAACGCCGAGTGGTGGCGCACGACGAAGGGTGGCGGTTTCCTCCCGGCCGGTGTCGCCGGTCCGATCACCGGTAAAGGCGCGCACATCCTGAACATCGACGACCCGGTGAAGAACTCCGAGGACGCCGATTCCGAGACGTTGCGGAAGAAGGGCTGGGACTGGTTCGGCTCCACCGCGATGTCGCGCCTCGCTCCGCAGTCCGGCGCGGTCATCACCATGACCCGCTGGCACGATGCCGACCTTGCCGGGATGGCCCTGCAGACCATGTACGACAACCTGCGCGAGCGGGACGAGCTGGTCGCCGCGTGGCGGGCCGAGAAGGTCTCCGAGACCGAGATCGAGCGCATGGTCGCCGGGCTCGAGGAAGAGATCGACATGTGGAAGGTCATCAAGTACCCGGCCATTGCCGAGCACGACGAGCCGAACCGCAAGAAGGGAGAGGCGTTGCACCCGGCTCGCTATCCCGTACAGCGTCTGATGCGCATCAAGAACAGCGGCCTGCAACCGCGTCACTGGTCGGCGTTGTACCAGCAGAACCCGGTGCCGGAAGAGGGCCTGTACTTCAAGGCAGAGAACATTCGGTTCGGTTCGATGCCCGACTGGCGCGAGCGTCCGATACGCATGGCCTGGGACTTGGCCATTGGACAGAAGCAGTCGAACGACTATACAGTGGGCGTAGTTGGCGTGCTCGACGAAGCGAACCAGATCACGGTGATCGACATGGTTCGCGGTCGCTGGGACACTGATGAGATCGCGACGGCGATTCTGGACCTGTACAGGAAGTACTACGTTCAGAACAAAGACATCGTCGTTGGGATTGAGAAGGGACAGCTCGAGCTGGCGGTGAAGCCTGCGTTGAGGAAGCTCATGGACGAGAAGAAGCTGTGGCCGTCGTTCGACGACACGCTGAAGCCGATCACAGACAAGATGGTCCGTGCGCGCCCGCTGCAGGGCATCGCGCAACGTGGCCTGCTGCTCTTCCCCACCAGTGCTAACTGGGCCGAGGTCGCGGTTCACGAAATGCTTCGCTTCCCCGGCGGCGTGAACGACGACATCGTCGACGCGCTGGCGTGGCTCGCGCGCATGTTCGTCAACGTCTCTGCGCCGCAGCGGCGTCGTCCGAAGGAACCGGAATCCTGGCGCGATCGGCTGCTCCGGCCGCGCCTCAGCGCAGGGAGTGTGATGGCGGCATGACGGTCAAACTGGTCGAATTTGCGGATTCACATGTGTGCGCGAAGTGCATCGAGGCGCTGCAGGACGCGATCGACGCGAAGCCGGACTCGGTGTTCGTGCTGTATCGGAAGGACGGGAAGGTGCATTACCGCTCGGTCTTCACCAACCGGCTCGAAGACATCGGTGCGTTCGAGGTTGCGAAGCAGGAGTTCTGGTCGGCGTGACCATTCTTTCCTGGCTATGGAGGCCGGCATGAAGAAGAAAGGCGGTGGGCGTCCCAAGCCCTGCAAGGTCTGATCGATGACGCCCGAAGACATCGCGGCGGTCTGCCACGAGGTCAACCGAGGGTTGTGCGTCGCCCTCGGCGACTACTCCCAACCCAATTGGCCCGCCGCGCCTGACTGGCAGCGCCACTCGTGCATCGAGGGCGTGCTGTTCCATCTGTGGAACCCGGACGCTACGCCTGAGCAATCGCACGAGCTGTGGATGTCTGGTAAGCGGAACGAGGGCTGGGTCTACGGTTCGGTGAAAGACCCGGTACTGAAGACCCACCCCTGCATGCGCCCGTACGGCGAGCTGCCGGTAGAGCAGCGCCTCAAAGATCACCTCTTCAAGACCGTCGTGAACGTGCTGGCGGAGGCCGATTGAAGTGAGTGACACCCATCTAGCCTGCGAGAACTACGAGCGCTATTGCTACGTTCGTGACAACGGCCACATCCAGTTCGTCCGCAAGGCGAAGGAATGCCGGGACTACTTTTTCGGCCGGCAGTGGGATCCCGCCGTCAAGGCAATGCTCAAAGCCGCCCGGCGTCCGAGTTTCACGATCAACGAGCTGTTCGCGCAGCTCGTCACGGTGGCGGGCGAGTACATCGAGAACCGCGCCGACGTGTCCTTCGTCGAGACTGCCAGTGGCACGCCCGAGGTGGCCCAGGCGCTGACCAAGACGAATCTGCACATCAAGCAGACGAACAACTACGACCACATCGAGGGGCAGATGTTCTTGTCCGGGATGATCACGTCCCGCGGCTACATCGACGTCCGCCCGGCGTTCAACGACCAGTTGATGGGGGAGGTGCGCTACAAGTACCTCAAGGCGCAGAACGTGCTCGTCGATCCGGACGCGGATGAGTACGACCCGGACGACTGGAAGGAATGTTTCATCACCTACTGGCTGTCACCGAACGACATCGAGTTGAACTACGGGGTCGACGCAGCGAAGGAGCTGCGTTACCGGGCCCAGTCGGTCTACAAGTACGGTTACGATTCCGTCGACATCAAGGAAGCCACGTTCGGCGGGGCGTACACCAACGGGACCATGTACGCGGCGAATGCGGACGAGAACATCCGTCGGTACATCCGCGTGATCGAGCGGCAGTTCAAGGAGATTCGGCAGGTCGAGCATTTCGTCGATCCCGAGACCGGTGACATGCGCGCCATCCCGTACAACTGGGAGCGGAACAAGATCGCGTACGTCCGGGAAGAGTTCGGTCTCGAAGTCATCAAGATGCCGAAGGAGTGCATCCGTTGGCGCGTGTCGGGCGAGAACGTCCTCCTTCACAACGAGGAGAGCCCGCTCAAGCACTTCACGCCGGTGCCCTACTTCCCGTATTTCTTCGAGGGCGAGTCGTCCGGTCTGATCGAGCAGTTGAAAGATCCGCAGGACATGCTCAACAAGAGTATCTCGTCCGAAGTCCACATCCTGAACTCGGTGGCGAATTCGGGCTGGCAGATGGAAGAAAACCAGCTCGTGAACATGACGGAGCAGGAGCTGAAGATCGCGGGTGCGGAGACCGGACTCGTGCTCATCCGCAAGGCCGGCACCGCGCCGCTCGAGAAGATCCAGCCGAATCAGGTACCGACTGGGTTCGAGCGAATCGGCTACAAGGCGGTCGAATTCCTGAAGGAGTTGTCCGGCGTCTCTGACTCCAAGCGCGGCTTCGATCGCGCCGACGTCGCGGCCAAGGCCATTCTGGCGAAGCAGCGCGCCGGGTCCATCAACCTGACGCTGCCGTTGACGAACCTCATCCACACGCGGCGACTGGTCGCGCGGAACACGGTCGACATCGTCCAGACGTACTACACCGAAGAGCGGGTGTTCCGCATTACGAACGTCCGCGACCCGGCCGCCAAGGCCGAAGAGGTGAAGGTCAACCAGTTTGACCCGTCGACCGGGGTGATCGTGAACGACCTCACCCTTGGCGAGTACCTTGTCGTTATCACCGACGTTCCGAGCCGCGAGACTTTCATGGACTCGCAGTTCCAGGAAGCGCTGCAGATGCGCGAGCTGGGTATTCCGATCCCGGACGCCGTGCTCATCAAGCACTCACACCTCCAGGACAAGAACACCATCGTCGAGCAGATGGAAGCCCCGCCGTCGCCCGAAGAAGAGGCGATGCGTCAGGCCGAGATGCAGCTCGCGCAGCTCGAGGTGCAGGTCAAGCAAGCCGACATTCTCAAGAAGAAAGCCGACGCCGCGCTCGTGCTCGCGCGGTCGCGTTCCGAAGGCAAGCAGGAGCAGGACCCCGCCGTCATCAAGGCGCAGGAGCTGGCGCTCAAGCGCGAAGAGATGCTTGCCGAACTGGAGATGAAGCGCGAAGCGATGCAGGCCGAGCTGCAGCTCAAGCGTGAAGAGAGCCGCGCGACGCGGGCGATCAAGATGGCTGAGGCGGAAGCCAAGGTCGAGACGATGAAACAGTCACAGGAGACCAAGGATGAACTTGCTCGAAAAACTGCTCAAACGAAAGCGGTCACCGCAAAGCGTCCCGCTGGGAAGCGGGATAGCAAATCAGGGAAAAAAGACTCTGATGCGAAGAAGTCGTGACATCGACGGCATGGTCGATGCCGCTGTAACAGGCAAGAAGTCGAAGATGGGGCTCCGCTCCAACTACTGAGGAAAGGAAAAAATGACGCAAGAAACCGCCGCCGTTGAAGCCGAGAAGGAAGAAGTCGAGGTCGTCGAACAACCGCGCGACGACTCCGGGAAGTTCGTGAAGAAGGAAGCCGAGCCCGTCGAGGCCCAGGCAACCGAGGACGACGAGGACGATGCCGCACCACCGAAGCCGGCGGTGCTGGTACCGAAGGCGCGTTACGACTTCAAGGCAGCGCAGGCCAAGCAGCTCGAGAAGCGTGCGGCGGAACTCGAGGCCAAGCTTCGCAGTTACGAAGAGGCCGACAAGAAGGCCAAGGAATCGCCGGCCGTCGATTACGACGCGCAGATCGCGGCGATCGACAAGCAGATCGCCGACGCGCGCAAGGACGGGAATACCGACGCCGTCATCGAGCTGATGGACAAGAAGACCGAGCTACGCATCGCGAAGGTCGCCTCGGCGCGTGAACCGGCGCAGGAGATCGACACTTCCAAGCTCACCGAGGAAGCGCTCGACAGGCTGCGGGTCGACGAGGCCATCACCCGGCTCGAAGAGGAGTACAGCGTGCTCGTGCCGGACTCCGATGACTACGATCCAGACGTCGTCGCCGAGATCCAGGACCTCCGCGCTGCGTTCGAAGCGCGTGGGTATTCCCGTTTCGATTCTCTGTCGCGCGCGGTGAACTACGTGTTGCCGAACATCGAGTCGAAGACGGAGAAGACCATCGAAGCGCCGACCCTCAGCGGCCCGCGCAAGACCGACGTGAAGAAGAACATCGATGCGAAGAAGCGCATGCCGCCGGACATGCTGTCCGTCGCCACGCCGTCCGACAAGCTCGGCATGCAGAACGAATTGCCGTCGGTCTACAAGCTCACCGAAGCCGAGTTCGAAGCCCTGCCGGAATCCAAGAAGCGGCAGATGCGCGGCGATTTCTTCGGCGCCTGATCTCCCCACCTCCCCAGCGACTTCGGGCCAGGCTTTTCCTGGCCCGCTTTCTGTGCTAGAAAGGGCGATAACAGGCTAGTCCTGTGTCCTCGACCCCCGGTGGCGAAACAACCGGGACGGTATCGGAACCCGTATCAGGGTCGTGTCTCGGTGGTCCGGCACGAAAGCCCGGCGTTGAAACGGAACTTTCAACACAGGGAGTAGTGCCACCATGGCTCTGACGAATTTTGCAGCCCTCACGGACGAAGAGAAGACCGTATGGGCGCGGGACACCTGGTCTCAGGCCCGCAACATGATGTTCCTGAACAAGTTCGTGGGCACCGGCCCCGACGCGATGATTCAGCGCATCACCGAACTCACCGAGACCGAGCGCGGCGCGCGTGCGGTCATCACCCTGGTCCGGGATCTCGAAGGCGACGGCGTCGCGGGTGACCGCACGCTGGAAGGCAACGAAGAGGCCCTCCAGTCCGATGACGAAGTCATCAACATCGACATGCTCCGTCATGCCAACCGCTCGGAAGGCAAGATGGCAGAGCAGAAGTCCGTCGTTCGCTTCCGCGAGAACAGCAAGGACAAGCTGGCCTACTGGCTCGCCGACCGTACCGACCAGATGGCGTTCCTGACGCTGTCCGGCGTCGCGTACACCAAGAAGAACGACGACACCACCCGTACCGGCTCCGACCTGCCGTACCTCGAGTTCGCCAACGACGTTACCACGCCGTCGACGAACCGTTATTTCGTATGGGACCAGACCGGCTTCGGTGTGAACAACGCCAACACCTCGCTGACCTCCAGCGATATCCCGACCTGGGACATGCTCGTCGAGCTGAAGGCGATCGCGCAGGAGCAGTACATCAAGCCGATCCGCGGCGAGATGGGCATGGAGCTGTACAACGTCTTCATGACCCCGCGTGGCGTGGCTGCGCTGAAGCGCGACAGCGACTTCATGGCCGCGTGGCGTGAGGCGATGCCGCGTGCCAAGGAGAACCCGCTCTTCAAGGGCGCCGACGTTATCTACGTCGACGGCCTCGCGATCCACACCTACCGACACGTCTACCACTCCAGCACCTGGGGTTCGGGCGCCGTGCGCGGTCAGCGCGTGCTGCTCTGTGGCGCGCAGGCGATGGCGTTTGCCGACATCGGTGATGGCGAGTGGGTCGAGAAGAAGTTCGACTACGACAACCAGCCGGGTATCTCGCTGGGCAAGATCATGGGTCTGAAGAAGCCCAAGTTCTACAGCCAGCACACGGCGACC
>Ga0208916_10000624_pt1 | contig 16353 bp, 16 predicted proteins | sample DEB19_08_DNA_5_FD_184523 | JGI IMG/M metagenome (GOLD analysis project Ga0208916, IMG submission 184523) | Aqueous microbial communities from the Delaware River and Bay under freshwater to marine salinity gradient to study organic matter... | ecosystem: Environmental > Aquatic > Marine >... | reverse complement strand
CGACAAAAAGCCGCTGAATTCAGCGGCTTTTTGTCGTTCTGGCCTGGCTCTGTTCAGCCCGGCTGCTGCTGGGGTTGTCAGACCGGCACAGCCACCAAATCATGGCCTTGCGTGCCGACGATGCGGGCGCGTGTGAACTCGCCAACCTTCAAGGTTTTGCTGATTTTTTCAGGCGGCAGCAACTTCACCGTACCGTCAATTTCTGGCGCATCTGCATAGCTGCGACCAATGCCGCCTTTGCGCCCTAGGGCCGGTGCAGAGTCCACCAATACTTGCATGGTGGCACCAACGCGTTCTTGCAATTTTAGGCTGGAGACTTCTTCGGCCACGGCCATGAAACGGGCACGGCGTTCTTCGCGCAGTTCCAGCGGCAACATGCCCGGAATGTCATTGGCGGTCGCGCCCGCCACGGCGCTGTAGGCGAAGCAACCGGCACGGTCAATGCGGGCTTCACGCATGAAGTCAAGTAAATGACTGAACTCGGCTTCGGTTTCGCCCGGGAAACCCGCAATGAAGGTACTGCGAATGACGATCTCGGGACACATCTCGCGCCAGCGCGCAATGCGCTCCAAGTTTTTCTCGCCGCTGGCGGGCCGCTTCATGCGCTTCAGAACGTCAGGATGGCTGTGCTGCAAAGGCACGTCAAGGTAAGGCAAGACCAAGCCCGTGGCCATGAGCGGAATCACCTCATCGACACTGGGGTACGGATAGACGTAGTGAAGACGCACCCAGGCACCGTAGGGTTCGGCCAATTCGCCCAGCGTTTTGACCAGCTCCAACATGCGGGTTTTGACCGGTTTTCCGTCGAAAAAACCAGTGCGGTATTTCACGTCAACACCGTAAGCCGAAGTGTCTTGGCTGATCACCAACAGTTCTTTAACGCCACCTTCGAACAAGGCCCGAGCCTCGACCAGCACGTCGCCAATAGGCCGCGAGACGAGGTCGCCGCGCATCGACGGGATGATGCAAAAGGTGCAGCGATGGTTGCAGCCTTCGCTGATTTTCAGGTACGCGTAATGCCGCGGTGTGAGCTTGATGCCAGCGATGCCGAATGAATTGGGAACCAAGTCGACGAAAGGGTCGTGTGGCTTGGGCAGGTTCAGGTGCACCGCGTCCATCACCTCTTGCGTGGCATGCGGTCCGGTCACGGCCAACACGCTTGGGTGCATCTGCTTGACCAGATTGCCGCCGGCCTCACCGGCCTTGGCACCCAGACAACCCGTGACGATGACCTTGCCATTGGCGGCCAGTGCTTCACCAATGGTGTCCAGACTCTCGCGCACGGCGTCGTCAATGAAGCCGCAGGTGTTGACGATCACCAGATCAGCGCCTTCAAAGGTCTTGGAGGTCTCGTAACCTTCAGCGCTCAGCTGAGTCAGGATCAATTCGGAGTCGGTCAAAGCCTTGGGACAGCCAAGGCTGACAAATCCGACGCGTGGAGCGGATTTGGGGGTTGTTGACGAAGGAGGGGCCACTGATGTGGACGGGGTGCCAGAAAGGATTTCGCTCATGCCGGTATTGTCTCAGAGGCTGCTGAATCGCGTGTTTGCCGGGATTGTGCAGACCATTCTTAACCTATACACTGAATTTTCAAAAAATAGTGACAGTCATGGTCAGCCGTGTTTTGCTGCGCAGGCCGCACTGACTGTTTCGATCAACGGTGTTGCGTCAATAAAGGTGAAACATGTCATTTGAAGAGTATTCAACCAAGTACGGGTCGGTGCGAATGCGCCGTGAAAACGGGATTCTGGAAATGCAGTTCCATACTTTGGGGGGGCCGTTGCGCTGGAGTAAGCAGGCTCACGAGGATCTGGAACGTGCCTTTCTCGACGTCGGACGCGATCGTGAGAACGAGGTCGTGATCCTGACCGGTACTGGCGATGAATACTCCGGCCCCACGGTGCAGCCCAGCGGCGAGGGCGGCCACCACAGCCCGCGCTCCCCAGGGACCGCCGAAGAGTGGGACAAGATGTGGTTCTGGGAGGGCCGACACCTGCTGATGAACCTCCTCAACATCGAAGTGCCGGTGATCGCCGCGATCAATGGCCCGTGCGTTCGGCACGCGGAGATTCCCTTGCTGTCCGACATCGTTCTAGCAGCCGAGAGCACGACGATCCAAGACTCCGCGCATTACCACGGCGGGCTGGTTCCTGGCGACGGCGTGCATGTCCTTTTCCCGCTGGTCATGGGGCCAACCCGGGGTCGTTACTTCTTGCTCACGGGACAGATTCTGAATGCACAAGAAGCCAAAGACGTCGGCTTGGTCAACGAGATTCTGCCTGCCGAGAAGCTGCTGCCCCGCGCGTGGGAGCTGGCTCGCCAGCTCAGGCTGCGTCCGCCATTGCTGCGCCGCTACACCCGAGTGATGCTGACGCAAGACCTCAAGACGCGCATGCACGACCTTCTGGGCTACGGCCTCGCCGTTGAGGGCTTGGCGGCCGTCCAGAGAGTGGATTGAACGCTTGAGGATCCGCGTTCCCAGGGATGGCGCTACAGCCGTCAGGCCGTCCCACATGCAGTGAAACCACTGCGCACGACCCACCATGAAGGAGACAAGTCAAATGAAATCGTCAACACCGGTTCGACTACTGATGCTCTTGGTCTCCAGCATGCTGCTGGGTACAACGGGTGTTCAGGCGCAGACGGAGTTCCCAAACAAACCCGTGAACCTGATCGTTCCCTTCCCGCCTGGTGGCGCGGTCGACCTCGCTGCGCGGTCCTTTGCGCAGGCGCTGAATGCGCAGTGGAAGCAGCCGGTGATCATCAGCACCCGGCCAGGCGCCGGGGGCGCCGTGGGGATGGCAGCAGCCGCCAACGCCGAACCGGATGGCTACACGCTCCTCGCCACGCACCCTGCCCTCCACGCATTGCCAGAAGCCGATCGCATGTTCGGTCGCACGCCGAAATACGACAGCTCAAAATTCAAACCGCTGGCCTTGCTGGTCGCTGACTCGCTGGTGCTGGTAGTGAAAGCGGACGCGCCTTGGAAAACCTACGCTGAATTCGTGGCAGACGCGCGGCAGAATCCCGGCAAGATTTCCTATGCTTCGTCGGGCCCCTACAGCGCGGTGCATCTCCCTGTCGAGATGCTGGCGCATGCCGCAGACATGAAGCTACAACACGTGAGCTTTTCAGGGGGTGGCCCCGCACTCAATGCGGTACTGGGCGGGCATGTGCTGGCCACAACGCCATCTCCGGCCGTCGCTGCGCCGCACGTTAAGAGCGGTGCACTGCGCGCACTGGTGATCACTGGTGCCAAGCGCCATCCGCTGCTACCGGATGTTCCGACAGCCATAGAGCTTGGCTACAAGGACGTCGAGTTCTATTTATGGGTCGGCATTTTCGCGCCACTGAACACACCAGATTCTGTGGCGGAGATCTTGCGCAAAAACATTGCCCGAGCCGCGGAAAGTCCTGAATTTAAGCGGCAGATGGCGACCGTGGGAACACCGATCGACTATCGAGACGGAAAGGCGTTCGAAGAGTTCTTGAACCGCGACGCTCGCAACATCAGTGAGGCGATCAAGCGCATCGGCAAGGTCGAGTGATTAAACGACCGCACACAACACCCAACAAGGGCTGATGTCATGCTGCCTGCGCGCCCCTCACTGAACGAGAGAATCAGAAGTCAGGATTTTCTTCTCGGCTCGTTTGTCTTTTCGACCGACGCCAGCATCACAGAGGTGTACGCGTCGGCCGGGTTCGATTTCATCATCGTGGACATGGAGCACGGACTGAATGATCTGCGGTCGACCATGGGCCATCTGCGTGCCGCCCGCGCATCGGGCATGAGTGCACTTGTTCGGGTAGGCCCTGCCACCCTAGGTGACGTCCCCCGACTGCTGGACGCAGGATGCGAGGGAATCATGATCCCGCACCTCGGTCTACCTGGCTCGGGGGCATTAGAAGCGTTACAGGCCACCCGGTACGCCCCGCAGGGGAGCCGGCCCACATGCACCGGCGTCTCCGCCGCCGACTTCGGGATCGGTGACTTCGCCGCCTATGTGAAGCGCGCAAACAACGACATCGTCACGATTGGTCTGGTGGAAGATCGGGAATGTGTCGATAACATTGACGAGATCTTGTCGCAAAAACCTGTGGACTGGGTGATGCCAGGACCTGGTGACTTGGCAACGTCCTTTCAGGTGCCTGGCCAGCTGCGACATCCGAAGGTAGAGGCTGCCGTGGGTCAGGTCTTCTCGGCAGCAGAGCGAAGCAATATCCCCATTGGGATGTACGTCAACCACCCTGACGAGATCGAACGTTGGCGCGCCAAAGGTGCCAAGTTTTTGGTCTTGTCGATCGACCTTAAATTGCTGGGTCTTTCGCTGAAGGCAGCGGCCATGGCGTGCCGTCCACACAGCTAAACAACTCACCACAAAGCATGGCGTGACCGACGCCAATCACCGCAGCAAGCACCCACGTCGATCATCAAGCCCGGCGCAGCTGAGCCTGCAAAAAGTCAATGCCATCGAGCTATTTTTATAATCAGGCAAAAACAACGCCACTCCCGCCCCGCACATTCACTGCAAAAGGAACTTCATGATTCTCGAACTCGCTGACATTCGCATTCAACCTGGCCAGCAAACCGCTTTCAATGAAGCCATCGAACGCGGTCTTCGCACCGTGATTTCGGGCGCCCACGGGTTCAAGGGCTTCAAGGTCAATCAAGGCATTGAGAATCCAGAACGCTACGTGCTGCAAATTTTCTGGGCCACGCTGGAAGACCACACCGTTGGCTTTCGGGAGTCTCCAGAATTTGCCAACTGGCGGGCGATAGTGGGGCCCTTCTTTGCCGCACCACCGGTGGTTGAGCATTTTGAATTGCTGATGAAATCGGAGTGATCTGAAGCGCACCAACCGTTCAAGGAACAGCACTATGAGCCCCGCATCGTTGGCCAGTACCGCCACTCAGCTAGCCCGTCAAGATTTTTACAAAGCGATCAGCCGCCTCAGCATGACACCGCTGTGGGAGGTTTTACATGCGCTGGTGCCGGCCAATCCGAACACACCCTGTTGTCCAGCCCTTTGGCGCTACGACGATGTGCGACCTTTTTTGATGCAGTCGGGCCAACTGATCACGGCTGAAGAAGCCGTTCGACGCGTGCTCATCATGGAAAACCCGGCGCTGCGCGGCCAGTCAGCCATCACGCAATCGCTTTACGCAGGGCTGCAATTGATCTTGCCTGGCGAGGTCGCGCCCAGCCACCGGCATACCCAAAGCGCACTGCGCTTCGTGGTCGAAGGCCACGGCGCTTTCACCACCGTCAACGGCGAACGAACCAGCATGCATCCGGGCGATTTCATCATCACGCCCAGTTGGACCTGGCATGACCACGGACACGACGCCAACGTAGAGGCTGGCGAACCCGTGGTCTGGCTCGATGGACTCGACATTCCGATGCTGCGATTCTTTGACGCTGGCTTTGCCGAAAACGGCACCACCGCCTCGCAGCCAATGACCCAAGCCGAAGGCACCAGCTACCAGCGCTACGGCGTCAACATGCTGCCGGTTCGGCATGACCCACCGTTTGGTCAAACATCGCCCATATTCAGTTACCCCTACGAGCGCACACGTGAAGCGCTGCACCAACTCGAGCAACAAGCGCCGATTGACGCGTGGGATGGCGTCAAGCTGCGCTACATCAATCCGGCAACAGGTGGCTATCCCATGCCGACCATGGCGACCTTCATGCAACGCCTCCCCCCCGGCTTTGTTGGCAAGCCGTACCGCCAGACCGACGGCGCTGTGTTCAGCGTTGTCGAAGGCACCGGCAAAGTCTCCATCGAAGGCCCCAGCGGCGGCAGCGAATTTGAATTCGGGCAGCGCGATCATTTTGTGGTTCCGTCCTGGCACACGACCCGCCTAGCGTCGGCCAAGGGCTGTGTGTTGTTTAGTTTTTCAGACCGACCGGTGCATATCGCACTGGGCATACACAAAGAAGAAAGAGTGTCGTGAGTTTTGTTTTCACGCCGCCCGCTACGGTCTCCGTTCCAGTCATTGGACTGTCTGAGCGGTTTCACGGGCCGCGAGCCACCGTTCTTTTTTCTCAAGCCAGCCAACGCACTGATCGTGGTTGAAGACGGCCAAACCGGCGACATGCCCTATCCGAGCTTGACCCAGAATTTTCACCACGAGATCGAGCTCGTGGTGGCCATTGGCAAGAGCGGCAAAAACATCAAGGCGGCAGAGGCGTTCAAGCACATCTACGGATATGCAGTGGGTCTCGACATGACACGCCGCGACCTGCAAAACGAAGCCAAAAAACTGGGGCGTCCTTGGGACATCGGCAAAGGCTTTGACCACTCAGCACCGATCGGTCCGATCACCCGCGCAGCGGATGCTGGCGACATCGAAGACGCCGAGATTTATCTGCAGGTCGGCGGCAAAGACCGTCAGCGCAGCGACACCTCCAAACTGATCTGGAACATCGCCGAAAGCATTGAGCACCTGTCAGCCGCCTGGGAACTGCAACCCGGCGACCTGTCTACAGCCGCACCCCGGCTGGCGTTGCAGCCGTGGTGGCGGGTGACACTTTGATGGGCGGTGTGGCCGGTATTGGCACGTTGAAAGTTAAAGTCAGCTAAAGGCCTTTAGATATACCCACAAGTGCGGGCATTCCACATGCAAACCTTGCTGATTCAGCAGCCATAATGGCAGCCAATCATTGCCCTGGAGCCGCTGTTTTGAAATTTCTTCATGATCTTGCCAAGCTGTTCGCCATCCTGGCCGGCTTGCTGCTAACCCTCATCACGCTCATGACCTGCGCAAGCCTGATTGGCCGCAACCTGCTGGACACGACCTTAGTGGGCGACTTTGAACTGACAGGCGTTGCCACAGGTGCCGCCATCGCGCTTTTCATGCCGTATTGCCAAGCCAAACGTGGCAACATCATTGTGGATTTTTTCACCACCAAACTCAGCCCCCAAGAGCAAGCTAGGCTCGACAGATTCGGCGCCCTGCTATTGGCCTTGCTGTTTGCATTGCTGGCTTGGCGGACCCTGCTGGGTGGGCTCAATTCGTACAACACTCATTCGGAAACACAAATTCTCGGGTTTCCTGAATGGACCGTTTACGCGGCGATGGTGCCGCCTTTTGTGCTGACCGCACTGATTGGCCTTGGCCAGACACTCTTTGGCTTGGATGCCGGTGACACCGATGCAGCTGATGCCGGTGAGATACACGTATGAGCCCGCTCAGCTTGGCGCTGCTGATCTTCGGCATCATGCTGGTCTTCATGGCCATTCGGGTGCCCATTGCTGTTTCCATGTTTGCCGCCGGCGCTGCTGGCTACGTCATGCAAACCGGCTGGGGACCTTTTTCTAACTTTCTGAACGCGCAGGCCTTCGCCCGTTTTGCCAGCTACGACCTGTCGGTCATTCCGCTGTTCATCCTCATGGGTCACTTCGCCACACAGGGCGGCATCAGTAAAGCGCTGTTCCAGTTTGCAGCCGGTGTGATGGGCGGCTTCAAGGGCGGTTTGGCCATGGCAGCTGTGCTGGCCTGTGCGGCCTTTGGCGCCATCTGTGGCTCGTCAGTCGCCACGGCCGCGACCATCACCGGCGTTGCCTTGCCAGAAATGAAGCGTCACGGTTACTCCGGTCGACTGGCCACCGGCACGCTGGCGGCTGGCGGCACCCTCGGTATTCTGATTCCACCGTCTGTGCCGCTGGTGATCTACGCGATTTTGACCGAGCAAAACATTGCCAAACTGTTCGCCGCAGCCATGGTTCCAGGCATCATCGCCATGATCGGCTACATGGTGGCGATTGGTATTTATGTTCGACTGGTCCCAGGCCAAGCACCTGATGTAGACCCCCATCGTCCACCACTGACAATCGCATCTTTGATGGGAATCGTGCCTATTGCCATCATCTTCTTGATTGTTTTTGGCGGTATTTACGGCGGGCTGTTCACCCCGACCGAAGGCGCTGCAGTGGGCGCGGCAGCGACCTTTTTAGCGGCATTACTCAAACGCGAAATCACATGGGCCAAATTCAAACTGTGCTTTTACGCCACCGCCAGCAGCTCGGCCATGATCTTTCTGATCTTCATTGGTGCAGACCTGATGAATTCAGCATTGGCCCTGACACAAGTGCCGAATCAGTTGGCAAGTTTGGTTGGCAGTTGGGGCTTGTCGCCACTGATGGTGGTCACCGCCATCTTGCTGTTTTACGTGGTGCTTGGCGCAGTGATGGACGAACTCTCGATGTTGCTGCTGACCATCCCGATCTTTTTCCCGATGGTCATCGGCATGGACTTTGGGATGCCGCGGGAATCCGTCGCCATCTGGTTCGGCATCATGGTGCTCATGACCGTCGGCTTTGGCCTCTTGGCACCGCCCGTCGGGCTCAACGTCTATGTCGTCAACGGCCTAGCCAAAGACGTACCGATCAGTGAAAGCTACAAGGGTGTGATGCCTTTTCTCATCAGCGATGCACTGCGCACCACACTGCTGCTGCTTTTCCCAGGGGTGTCGTTATGGCTGGTGAAGTACGTCTCTTGACATTAGGGCTTCTACCCCTTTTCAAAACGCCTTGATTCCCTTAAGTTACCTGCATCGTTACTCAGGAGACATTCAAAATGATTCAAAGACGCACCTTGCTAAAAACCGGCGCAGCCGCCGCCCTAGCTGCCCCGGCGCTGTCCGGTCTGGCCCAACAATCGATCACCCTCAAGTTTCACACCTTCATGTCTCCGCAGTCCGGCGTCTGGCTGGACATGCACAAGCCTTGGATGGCCAAGGTTGAAAAAGAATCCGGCGGACGCATCAAATTCGAAGCCTATCCAGCCATGCAGCTGGGCGGCACCCCCGTGCAGCTGTATGACCAAGCCAAAGACGGTGTGGTCGACGTTGTCTGGACCCTGCCTGGCAACACAGCCGGCCGCTTTCCGCGCATCGAGGCCTTTGAACTTCCGTTCATGATGAACAATGCTGAAGCTACTTCCAAAGCATTATGGGAGTACGTTCAAACGGTCGCGGTCGATGAATTCAAAGACACTCAAGTGATCGCGCTGCATGTGCACGGTCCCGGCGTTATTCACACCGCCGACAAACCCGTCAAGTCGGTCGCCGACATGCGCGGCCTGAAACTGCGCGCCCCCACTCGGCAAGTCACCAAACTGCTCGGTGTTTTAGGTGCCATTCCGGTGGGTATGCCGCTTCCAGGTATTCCTGACGGACTCAGCAAAGGCACGATCAATGGCTGCGTCATCCCTTGGGAAGTCGTACCAGCGGTCAAGGTCAATGAGCTCACCAAGTACCACGCTGAGTTTGACCCTGCTGGCGGCAGCCTGTACACCACCACTTTCATCATGACGATGAACAAGGCCAAGTACAACGCACTGCCCGCTGATCTGAAAAAAGTCATCGACAACAACTCTGGCTTGGTAACGTCGGCTTGGTTGGGCAAGGCTCAACAGGGCAACGACGTGCCGGGACGAAAATCGGCGGCAGACCGCGGCAACTCCATTTACACGGTGAGCCCGGCTGAAGCGCAAGAATTCCGCCGCAAGTCGCGTGCCGTGGAAGTCGAGTGGGTACAAGACATGGACAAGCGCGGCTTTGACGGCAAAAAACTGCTGGCCACGGCTCGCAACCTGATCGAGAAGCACAGCAAAACGAACAAGGCCTGATAAGGCCATCGGACCGAACAAAAATGCCGGCCTCGTCCGGCATTTTTGTTGCCACGACAGCTCGCATGGCCCAACGACAGACACCTCACGGCTCAGCCAAGACGCTACACTGAATTCATGCATCGACCTCCCCTGAAACATTGCCGAGAATGTGGCATTGCTGTTGTCTACCGCCTGCCAGACGATGGCGACACCCGTGAACGCGCTATCTGCTCCGCTTGCCACACCGTGCACTATGAAAACCCGCTCAACGTGGTTGGTACCGTGCCGATTTGGGGTGACCTCGGCGAGCAGGTGCTGTTATGCAGGCGCAATATTGAACCGCGCTGGGGCAAATGGACACTGCCGGCCGGATTCATGGAGCTTGGCGAGACAACGGCCGAGGGGGCCGCACGGGAGACCGATGAAGAAGCTGGGGCCGAGTACGAAATGCAGGACCTGTTCACCGTGATGAACGTGGTACGGGTCGGTCAGGTGCATTTTTACTACCGAGCACGGCTGCTCACGCCGGTCTTCAATCCGGGGCACGAAACCATCGAAGCCCGGCTGTTCACTGAAGCTGAAATTCCGTGGGACGAGATCGCTTTTCGCACTGTCAAAGAAACACTGGAACATTACTTTGATGACAGGCGCAAAGGCCGCTTTGGCACCCACGTGATTGACGTCGCTTAACTGCGCTTAACGTCAAAAATTCATCGATTAACGCAACCCGCACAGATTTCATTTTTTCAACGACCGTATTGCATGTTCAAAACCGCTTCCTTTTTCCGTATCGCCACAGATTTTGTGATGCCCCCGCTGGACGCTTTTGAAGAAGCCCTGCAAGCCACCCGCTTTGAGCCCTGCGGCCCGACACAGCCTGAGGCCAACGGCTGGGTTCCGCCCCGTGGCAATAAAAGCATCTCAATGCTCGAAAGCATTGGCGGGCAAATCATCCTCAAGCTGTGCACTGAGCGGCGCCCACTACCGGCATCAGCCGTGAAGACCGCGGTTGACGAGCTCATCGAAAAATACAAAGAAGAAACTGGACAAGAACGCGTCGGCTCGAAAATTAAAAAAGAATTCAAAGAACAAGTCGTTTTTGACCTGCTGCCCCGCGCATTCACCAAGCGCTCAACCACCTTGTTATGGATAGACCCGGTGAACCACTTTCTGGTGGTAGACACCGGCAGCCTGTCGGGTGCCGACAAAATCGTCACCTTTTTAATCGAAGCCTTGAATGAGATTCCCGGCTCGCTGCCAGGACTCGGCGTCAAACCAGTGCTGACCAACATGTCGGCAGCCGCATCCATGTCGCACTGGCTGTCCAGCCGCGAGGCACCGGTCGGCTTCACCGTCGACCGTGACTGCGAACTCAAAACCCCGGACGACCAAAAATCAACCGTCCGCTATTCGCGTCACACCTTGGAAATCGACGAGGTCGCCCAGCACATTGCGGCCGGAAAAGTTCCTACCCAGTTGGCACTGACCTGGAACGACCGCATCTCTTTCGTGCTCACAGAAACAGCTCAGATAAAAAAACTCAAATTGCTAGACGTCGTGTTGGACGGCGTCCAAGAAGGCGGCAAAGACGATGATGGCTTTGACACCGATGCCACCATCTTGACAGGCGAATTGACCGCCATGCTGCCGGAACTGCTCGAGGCTTTGGGCGGAGAAATCGGCGAGACGATAGCAAAGTGATATAGCCAGCATCGAATTCAGCATTGGACGACTGTTTAAAGGCTTTTTAAAATGATTTCAGCCTTCGATAACAAGGGCAGCCATCAAACATCAAAAGTCCGATGACAACACATAACTCATCCATATTGGTCAGCGCTGACCAACTCAGCACCTTCATCTCCAACGCCTTGAAAAGCGCCGGACTGCCCGATCAAGACGCCGCCAAAGTCGCGGGCCTCATGGCCGATGCCGACCTGCAAGGTTCTGACGGCCACGGCGTTATTCGCCTGCCGCAATATGTCAAACGTATTTTGGCGGGCGGCATCAATACGCGTCCCAACATTCGGGTCGTGACTGAGCGCGCCGCTATGGCCGTCGTCGACGGCGACAACGGCATGGGCCACTTGGTCATGTCGCACGCTGTGGACATCGCCATTGAAAAAGCCCGGAGTGCCGGTGTCGCTTGGGTGGGTGCCCGCCACAGCAACCATGCAGGCCCCGCCTCGCTGTATGTGCGCAAGCCCATCGAACAAAACATGATTGCGCTGTATTTTGCAGTAGGCAACGCCAACCATCTGCCGCCTTGGGGAGGCATGGAAATGCTGCTTTCAACCAACCCCATTGCGGTGGGTATTCCCGCTGGCAGCGAACCCGCGGTGGTGCTTGACATGGCCACCACGGTGGCAGCTTACGGCAAGGTCAAGGCCAAGGCCAAGCGCGGCGAACAAATGCCCGAAGGCTGGATGATTGACCGCCAAGGCAAGCCTCTGCTAGACCCAAAACGCGCAGAAGAAGGCTTTTTACTGCCCATCGGCGGGCACAAGGGCTACGGTCTGGCACTCATCGTCGGCCTCTTGGCGGGCACCCTGAACGGTGCCGCTTTGGGCCGAGACGTTGTGGACTTCAACCATGACAACGTCACGCCCACCAACACCGGTCAGTCGGTGCTGGTCATCGACTTGCAGGCCTTCGGCGATCCAGCGGTCTTCAAGTCGTCGCTCGACCACTTGGTGCGCGACTTACGCAACAGCGATCGCCTGCCGAACGTCGAGCGCATCTGGCTGCCGGGTGAGCAGAGCCATCAACGGCGTCAAAAATACACAGCCCAAGGCATTCCGCTGTCCGCCCCCATGCTGGCCGACTTGGTCGTGCTGGCGGCCGAGCTGAACATTGCACCACTGGTCACTAACCAGTCTTGATGCTTGCCCCCATCTCAAGTTTGCCCCCTTCACTGGGCAGCAACGCATTACAACCGGAGACAGTCAACATGAAAAAAATCACCCATCGGCTTTTAGCTGCAGCGGCCATCTTGGCTTTTGCGGCCGGCGTGCACGGGCAAGGCGCTTACCCGAATAAACCGATCAAGATGATCATTCCGCTGGCTGCCGGCAGCGCGGTCGACAACGCTGCGCGCGTGTTGACGCAAAAAATGTCGCTCGGCCTCGGCCAGAACATCGTGATTGAAAACATCACCGGCTCATCTGGACTGATCGGAGCTGACCGCGTCGCCAAGGCCGCACCGGATGGTTACACCATCGGCGGCTTCAACGACAGCATCCTGACCATGGTGCCGCATATTTTCCCGCGCATACCTTGGAATGCACTGACAGATTTTGACCCTTTGTCACTGGCTGCAACTGTTGAATGGGGCCTGGTCGTGAAAGCCGACTCACCGTACAAGACGGTGGCCGATTTCATCGCCGCCGCGAAGGCAGCACCGGGCAAGCTGAACTACAGCTCGGGCGGCAACGGCAGTCCGCAGCACTTGGCCATGGCACTGTTCGCGTCACGCGCCGGCATCGAGGCTTTGCATGTGCCCTACAAAGGCGCAACACCGGCTGCTGTAGCCGTGGCCGCTGGCGAGGTTGACGCCTCACTCCAAGGTCTGGGCACTGTGACCTCTCTCATTCAGGGCAACAAAGTTCGGCTTCTGGCGGTCACCACCGAAAAACGTCTGGCCCAATACCCCAATGTGCCCACCGTTGACGAATCCGGCCTGAAGAACTTCTTCTTCAACTCTTGGTTTGCCATGGTGGTGCCAACCGGCACGCCCAAAGACATCGTCGAACGCCTGAACAGTGAAATGCGCAAGGCCTTGGCAGATCCGGCTACACGCGACAAACTGGTTGCCCTCGGTGTCACCTTGCGCGGTTCATCGGCACAAGAACTTGGCACGGCGACCAAAGTTCAATTCGAGATGTACCGCAAGCTGATTCAAGACAACAACATCAAGTCCGACTGAGCTGATGCCAACGGCCTCCATGTAACCAGAGCCCCACGATGATTCACTCCATCAATCCCGCCACCGGCGAAACCCTGGCCTCCTTCCCCAACCATGACGCCGCGAGCGTGGAACACACACTCTCGGCCGCATCGGCTGCTCAGCGCATCTGGCGGCAGCAACCTGTGCAACAGCGTGTTGGCCTGCTGACGGCGCTGGCACGGGTGCTGCGCCTGCACAAGGCAGACTATGCCCGGCTCATCACGCTCGAGATGGGTAAGCCGCTGACTGAGGCCATCGGAGAAATTGAAAAATGTGCCGTGACGTGCGAGTACTACGCCCTCCACGCGCCTGCGTTTCTAGACGATGAAGTCGTCGCCAGCAACGCCACCGACAGCCGTATCGTCTACGACCCACTTGGCATTTTGCTAGCGGTTATGCCGTGGAACTATCCGTTCTGGCAAGTCATGCGGGCTGCGGTTCCGGCCATGGCCGCTGGCAATGGCGTGGTTCTCAAGCACGCCGGCAATGTACCGCAATGCGCTCTTGCCTTGGCCTCCCTTTTTGCAGAGGCAGGCGCACCAGCAGGCCTCTTTGGTTTACTGCTGATCGATTCGTCAGCAGTGCGGGCCGTCATTGAAGACCCGCGCATTGCCGCCGTCACCTTCACCGGCTCGACACCCGTAGGCCGGGCGATTGCCTCGCAAGCTGGCAATGCCCTGAAGAAACAGGTACTTGAACTCGGTGGCTCTGACCCCTTCATCGTCTTGGCCGACGCGGATGTTCAGGCAGCAGCCAAGGCAGCGGTCAAGGCGCGCTTTCAAAATACCGGCCAAAGCTGCATTTCCTCTAAACGCTTCATTGTTGAAGACGCTGTAGCGGACGAATTTTCCGATGCCATGTGCGAGCTGACGGCCAAACTGGTGGTCGGTGACCCACTGGTCGCCGGCACAGAAATCGGCCCCATGGCTCGCGCCAATCTGCGCGATGAATTACACGCACAAGTCGAAGCCAGCGTGGCACAAGGCGCGATACTCCGCGTCGGTGGTCATGTGCTGCCACAAACAGGACACTTCTATGCGCCGACCGTGCTCGATCACGTTGGCGTTGACATGGTTGCCGCTCGGGAGGAAACCTTCGGCCCCGTCGCAGCCATCATTCGGGTGCGCAACGCGGAAGAAGCCGTCAGCGTTGCCAACAGCACGGAGTTCGGACTGGGCGCTGCACTTTGGACCCGCGATCTAACCCGTGCACGCCGTTTGTCGAGGCAGATCGAAGCCGGTGCGGTCTTCGTCAATGGCGTGGTCGCCTCTGACGCGCGCCTGCCTTTTGGCGGCACCAAGCAATCCGGCTATGGCCGCGAACTCGGCGTGCACGGTCTGCGCGAGTTCACCAACATCAAAATTGTCTGGACCGGTCCAGCCCTTTGAATTAGCCAACGCCTGACAGCGACGATCCCATAAAATCCACCTTTCCAACACGAGGAATCCACCATGACCAACTCGACTGTTTTGCGTCCCACTGTTCTGCGCCCCAACGAACTCAAAAGCTATGACCGTGGCGGCGGTGCCCGCACCATTCCGCTGGTGACAGCGGCACTGGGTGCAACAGGGTTTATCAATGGCATCACTGAGTTTGGGCCCGGCGTAGCGATACCGTTTCACAGCCACAACTGTGAAGAAAGCGTGATGATGCTGGAAGGCCACGCCATGCTTGACATGGAAGGCCAAGAAGCCATGGCCCTGAAGCCGCAAGACACCACGTGGATTCCGCCCAACTTGTCGCACCGTTTCCGGAACATGTCCACCACTGAACCGATGAAGATTTTCTGGACCTATGCGTCGCTGCAAGCCACCCGCACCTTGACCGAAACCGGCGAGACACGTGCCGTATCCGCAGAGCACAACCGCTGACCTCCTCAACCGGCATTGTCGTCAAGACCCGTCGTGTGAAAGTGTCGCCTCCCTCAGCAAGCTAGGGTTTACGCGATTGAGATACGGCGTGGTACTTGTACGATACATTTTCATGAAATATCAACAACCCATTCGTACCGAAAGCTGAAGTTTTCAACATGTCCAAAGTGATCATCACCTGCGCCGTCACGGGCGCCATTCACACACCGTCAATGTCACCCTACCTGCCGATCACGCCGGAGGAAATCATCGAGGCGTCGGTGGGTGCGGCTGAAGCCGGTGCAGCGATCATTCACCTGCATGCGCGCGACCCGGTCACTGGCAAGCCTGACCAGACGCCTGAAGCGTTTGCCAAGTTTTTGCCACAGATCAAAGCTCGAACAAATGCGGTGCTCAACCTCACCAGTGGCGGATCGCCGTACATGAAGATAGATGAGCGCATTCAGCCCTCCATGCGCTTCGCGCCAGAGGTTGCGTCTCTCAATATGGGTTCTTTCAACTTTGCCTTGTTCCCGATGCTGGAGCGCTTCACCGAGTTCAAACACGCATGGGAGCGTGAAGCGCTTGAAGGCAGTCGGGACCTGATTTTCCGGAACACCTTCAAAGACATTGAATACGCACTGGCAGCCTGCTCGGCCAACCAAACCCGCTTTGAATTCGAGTGCTACGACATCGGCCACCTTTACAACCTGGCTCACTTCATGGACCGAGGCTTGGTCAAGGGACCCCTGTTTGTGCAGTCAGTTTTCGGCATTCTGGGCGGCATTGGCGTGCACCCAGAAGACGTCATGCACATGCGCCGCACGGCAGACCGACTGTTTGGCAAACAGTACCAATGGTCCGTACTGGGCGCGGGTAAAAACCAACTGCCTATCGCCGCGATGAGCGCGGCCATGGGCGGCCATGTACGCGTCGTCCTT
>Ga0208916_10000622_pt1 | contig 16370 bp, 13 predicted proteins | sample DEB19_08_DNA_5_FD_184523 | JGI IMG/M metagenome (GOLD analysis project Ga0208916, IMG submission 184523) | Aqueous microbial communities from the Delaware River and Bay under freshwater to marine salinity gradient to study organic matter... | ecosystem: Environmental > Aquatic > Marine >... | reverse complement strand
GTTGCCCGCACTTTGGCATGCACGTGGGCGCTTGTGGCGGCTGCAAGATGCAGCACTTGCACATAGGCGCACAAGTGGCCGTGAAGCAACGCGTTCTCGAAGACAACTTGTGGCACATCGGCAAGGTTCACGCCGGGAGCATCCTGCGGGCGATTGAAGGTCCGGCTTGGAATTACCGTTACCGTGCCCGCTTGTCGGTGCGTTACGTGCGCAAAAAAGGCACGGTGCTGGTCGGTTTTCATGAACGCAAGAGCACGTATGTGGCGGACATTCGTGAATGCCATGTGCTGCCCAAGCATGTCAGCGCGATGCTGCTGCCGCTGCGCGAACTGATTGGCAGCATGGAAGCGCGCGAAACTTTACCGCAGATTGAACTCGCTTGCGGCGACGCGCCGGGTGATGGCACACCAGCCATCACCGCGATGGTGTTGCGCCACATGGAGCCGCTGAGCGATGCCGACTTGGCGCGCCTGCGGGCCTTTGCCGCTGATAGGCCGGGGCTGCAATGGTGGCTGCAATCCAAGGGGCCAGAGACGGTCAAGCTGCTCGACGCGGCGCAAGAGGGCGATGTGCAACTGGCGTATGCCTTGCCGGATTACGGCGTCAGCATGCCTTTTAAGCCAACCGATTTCACGCAGGTCAATCCGTACATCAACCGTGTCTTGGTGGCGCGGGCTTTGCGCTTGCTGGAGGTGCAAACAACTGAGCGCGTGATCGACTGGTTTTGCGGACTTGGCAACTTCACGCTGCCGCTGGCCACCCTTGCCGCCGAGGTGTTGGGGATTGAGGGCAGTGAGGTGTTAGTCGCCCGTTCGCAGTCGAATTACGCCAGCAACCAAATCACACGTCCGGCCGCTGGCTTGGCCCCGCTGGCGCCGACTCGCTTTGTGGCGCGCAACTTGTTTGAGATGACGCCTGCTTTGCTGATGCAAGACGGCCAAGCCGACAAGTGGTTGGTCGACCCGCCGCGCGAAGGTGCTTTCGAGCTGTTCAAAGCCTTGGTGGCGCTGCACCCGTTTGGGCCTGTGCGGTCCACGGTCTATGAAGACGGCGTCGACACCGGCGTGCACGCGATTCCAGCGGTCACACCGCCTGTCGGTTGGTCTGCGCCGAAACGAATTGTCTATGTCAGCTGCAACCCGGCCACCTTGGCGCGCGATGCGGGTCTGTTGGTCAATGAAGCCGGCTACCGCTGCGTTTCTGCCGGTGTGGTCAACATGTTCCCGCACACGGCGCACGTGGAGTCGATGGCGGTCTTTGAACGGCCTTGAATAGTTTGAAACAGCCATGAAAAAAGGGACCCTCGGGTCCCTTTTTTCATCAGCTGAAGTCAGCTTGTTGGAGCAGGCCTCAGTCGCGTTCACCACCGAAGATGCCGAGCAGTGCGAGCAAGCTTTGGAAGACGTTGAAAAGACTCAGGTACAGGCTCAAGGTGGCGCTGATGTAGTTGGTCTCGCCGCCGTCGATGATGCGCTTCAGGTCATACAAAATGAACGCGCTGAAGATACCAATCGCCATCATGCTGATGACCACCATGCCAGCCGACGAGGCGACAAACATGTTGATGACGGCGCCAACCATCAGCACCACAGCGCCCACGGTGAGCCATTTGCCCATGCCGGAGAGGTCACGCTTGATGACGCTTGACAGGCTGGCCATCAAGAAAAAGACGCCAGCAGTGCCGCCGAAAGCGGTCATGATCAAGTCGGTGCCGTTTTTGAAGCCCAGCACCATGGCGATCATGCGTGACAGCATCAAGCCCATGAAGAAAGTGAAGGCCAACAACACCGGTACGCCAGTTGCTGATTCTTTGGTTTTTTCGATGGCGTACATGAAGCCAAAAGCGCCGCCCAGAAAGACCACCAGTCCCAGACCGCCGCCCAAGTTGGCGGTGATGCCGCTGGCAACGCCAAACCAAGCTCCCAGCACGGTCGGCAACATGCTCAGGGCGAGCAACCAATAAGTGTTGCGCAGAACCCGATTCCGCTCCAAGCTCGTGGCTTGGTAGCCGTAGCTAAAGTCTTGAGTTTTATCATTCATGAAGTGTTCTCCTCGTTCTATTACAGATGGTCTGAAAAGAGCAGACCTGTTTCATTCTAAAGACTTCAGCCGTCTATGGACCACTTTCTTCGTCTCACTGCCTACATTTTGTAAGGACTCTTTTGGCTGATATGCGGGTGATTGCCCCCGTGAGTCACTGCAAAAATTGCGTATGCTTGAGCGTTTAGAACCACAGGGAGATCCAAATGCAAACCAAGTCCGTCCTAGAACTCGCAGACGTCAAGAAAATCGCGGCCGCTGCTGAAGCCGAAGCCCTTAAGAACAATTGGGCCGTGAGCATCGCCATCGTCGATGACGGCGGTCACTTGCTGCATTTGGCCCGTCTGGACGGTGCAGCCCCGATCTCGTCGCACATCGCTCCGGCCAAAGCCAACACCGCCGCCATGGGCCGACGCGAAAGCAAAGTGTACGAAGATGTGATCAACGGCGGTCGCATCTCATTTTTGAGTGCGCCGCACTTGAAGGGTCTGTTGGAAGGCGGCGTGCCCATCATGAAAGACGGCGCTTGCTTGGGTGCTGTCGGCGTCAGCGGCGTCAAGTCCAATGAAGACGCGCAGGTGGCGCGCGCTGGGATTGCCGCCATCGGTCTGTGAGCGTCGCTTTTAACGCTTAATTCTTCGGCTCGGTGATGAAGCCAATCTTGCGCAGCCCGGCTTGCTGGGCTGCCGCCATGGCTTGGGCCACGCGCTCGTAGCGCACGGCCTTGTCACCCCGAATATGCACATCGGGCTGCGGGTTTTTTGCCGCAGCCGCTTTCAGTTGCGGTGCCAGATCATTGTCGGCAACCGGCGTCTCGTTCAAGAAATACTGACCCTGCGCGTCGACGCTGAGTCGCAGTGTTTCGGGCTTGGTGATTTGCACTTCGTTGCTGGCGATAGGCAGTTCAATGTTCACTGAATGCTTCATGACCGGCACGGTGATGATGAAGATGATGAGCAGTACCAGCATCACATCGACCAGCGGCGTCATGTTGATTTCGTTCATCACCTCGTCGGTGTTGTCTTGGGTTCCAAAGGCCATGCGGTTCTCGCTCAGATGTGGGTGCCGACTGGCGCATGCGACATTTTGGCCGGACTGCCGGCACTGACACGCGCCCCAGTCACGAAGTAAGCGTGCAGGTCATGCGCAAAGCGGTTGACCTTGTGCAGCACGCCCTTGTTGCCGCGCACCAAGGCGTTGTAGCCGAGCACGGCCGGAATGGCGACCGCCAGACCCAGCGCCGTCATGATCAATGATTCACCGACCGGGCCAGCTACTTTGTCGATGGTGGCGGCACCGGCCGCACCAATCGACAGCAGCGCGTGGTAAATCCCCCAGACGGTGCCGAACAAACCGACAAACGGTGCGGTGGAACCGACCGAGGCGAGTATCGCCATGCCCGACTGCAAATGCGTTGTGAACTCGTCGATGGCTTGGCTCAGGCTGCGCGAGACCCAGTCGCTCTTGTCCAGCGTGTCGCGCAACTGGGTTGGCGTGTCGCGGTGGTGGGTTGTGGCTTCGCAGCCTTGTTCAACCATTTGACGATAAGGGTTGGTCGGGTCTGAACCCAGACTGGCCAAGCCGGCTGCCAAGTCTTTGGCGTGCCAAAAACCGTCTGCATGGCGGGCGATTTTTTTGTAACGCAGCAAGTCCAAGGACTTGATGATGATGACCATCCAGGAGGCCAGTGACATCAGCAGCAGCAACACAGCGACCGATCTGATGACGATGTCGCCTTGCGACCAGACGCTGGCCAGGCCAAATTGGGAATTCATGAAGCGGTTCTCCGGGGTTGCGTGATGTTGAAATGTTGAGACAGAGGCTGGACGGATCGGTTAATTCCGCAGCTCCCAATGGATGGGCACGTTGAAGGCCATGGTTTCGGCGACGCCGTTGCGCTTGCCCGGCACATAGCGCCAAGACATGACCGTGTCGTAAGCGGCTTTGTCAAGGCGCGGGAAGCCGCTGGAGCTGACCAGTTCGGCGCGCTGCGGTTTGCCATCCATACCGATCCAGACCTTGTAAACGGTTTTGCCGGTTTCACCCAAGCGGGCGCTCAGCGACGGGTAGGGCGGCTTCGGGTTCTGCAGGTAGTCAGCGCTGCTAGATGGCTGCTGCACCACGGCGGCCACTGGTGCTGCAGGGGCCGGTGCTTGGGTGGGGGCGGCTGACTTGGCTGGTGCTGTCGGCGTTGCTTCGCTGGCGACGGCCACAGTTGCCTGCGGGGCTGGGCCCGCAACGGCCAAGGGCTGGACGGTTGCCGGCACGGGCGCTGCAGCCATTGGCTTGATCGGCGTCGGTGCCGGTGGCTTTGCCTGCGGTTTAGGCGCCGCGGGGGGCTGCGGTTTTTTGGGTTGCACGGGGGCCGGTGGTTCGACCCATTGGGACAGCAATTCGACCGGTATCAAGATGTCGGCGGCCCTGATCAACAGACCACTTTGCAAACCCCAAATCAGGCCGACGTGCAGCATCACAACACCCAGCGCAATCGTCAGGTTGCGGCTGAGCACGGGTTTGGCTGGCATGAAAGAGGACAGAGTGGACATCAGTGCGGGTTAGCGTTCAGTTCAGGGTTGGGTGCAGGTCGGGTGCTCAGACATCCGCCCACATGCGCAGCAGGTTGTGATAACAGCCGGTGAGCTTCACCACTTCCGGCCTTTCTGTGTTCAACGGGTTTTGGTCGAGCTCGCTATTTTGTGCCAAATCTTGCCGCCTCAAGGCCGTGATGGCCAGGTCCATGTCATACAGCAGGCGGCGCTGGGCGTCAGACCTGACCATGCTTTCGACCCAGAAGAAGCAAGCCAAGCGGTCGCCGCGGTTGACCGGCTCGACCCGGTGGACTGACGTGCCGGGGTACATGACGAGGTCGCCGGCGGCGAATTTGAGGCGTTGCTCACCATAGGTGTCTTGCACCACCAGTTCGCCGCCGTCATAACTGTCGGCATCGCTCAAAAACAAGGTGCACGAAATGTCGGTGCGTACATGGCGGGCGGTGGCCGCGTGCGTGCGCACCGCGTTGTCGATGTGGTTACCAAAGGAATTCGCGCCGCCGCTGTAACGGTTGAACAGCGGTGGGTAGACCGACTTGGGCAGGGCGCCGGTGACAAACAGCGGGTTGCGCGCCAACGCGACAGAGACGATGTGTCGGGCTTGCTGGGCGGCCGGCAATTCTTCAGGCAACTGCTGGTTGTTTTTGACGCCAGCGCTTTGACTGCCCGCCGTGATGCGGCCGTCAGCCCAATCGGCGGCCAGGATGAGTTGGCGCACTTGCGCCAGTTCTTCGGGCGTCAAGACTTGGGAAATTCGCAGCAGCATGGGGGTGTCCGGTTTTAAAACTTGCTCGTCAATGTCACATGCACCGAGCGCGCGAGGCCCGGTGCGGCAAAGCCGCGGTACAAGGTGTTGTAGTAGACCTTGTCGAACAGATTGTCGATGTTGAACTTGATCGCGTTGGATTGATTGATGCGGTATTCCACCAGCGCATCAGCTTTCACATAGCCGGGTGCACGATTCTGCGTGGTGACGCTGTTGGCTGGTTTGTTTTGGCTGACCGCAGTCATGCCGCCGCCGATGCGCCACGTTGGATTGAGGCGGTAAGTGGTGAACAGTGTGGCTTGGCGGCTCGGGCTCAGCCCTGGGTTTTGGCCGACTTCGGCCTGACCGCCGGCGTTAGAACCCGCTTGGTCGATGACGGCACGCAAGAAGCCCAGACCGGCAAAAACATCCCATTGCGGGTTGATGCGGCCAGCCACTTCGAACTCCAGCGCGTCCGTGTGCCGTTTGCCTGACAACAGGTAAGAGTTGGTCGCGGTGTCGATGTCAGTGTTGCGTTCGTTGTATTTATCGGTGCGAGCGAGTGCTGTGCGCAGCGACAAATCGCCTTCGTACAACTCCCACTTGGCGCCAACCTCGAGGTTGCGACTGCTTTCGGCAGGTGTATTGGCGGACTGCGGGTCGTATTGGTAGAGGTCGCCCGAGGTGTTGAAGGAGGTGCCGTAGGCCGCGTAGTAACTGACCTCGTCGGTCGGTTGGTACATCAGGCCTAGACGCTTGCTCAGCAGCGTGTCTGAGCGCGACAGTGTCGCCAAGCCCTGACCTGATCGGTCGTACTCGCCGGTGAAGTTGTCCAGTCGAAGGCCGCCTACCAGTTTCCATTGCGGTGTCAGGTCCAGCGTGTTTTGCAGGTACAGCCCGAGCGTGGTGGCTTTGAATTGGGTGGCGATTTTTTGCGTCAGGTTACCGCTGATGGCCGTGCTGTCGGGATTGCCGACGGTGGTATTGGCTTTGGTCGTCAATAAGAATGGGTAGGTCGATCGGCTGGAGTTTTCGACGGCGTATTCCGCGCCGACCAGAATGTTGTTGTTCAGACCCAGCCAGCGCGTGTTGGTCAGGTAATCGGTCTGCAAAAAGGTGTGGTGCTCTTCGCCGGCTTTGGCGTTGGTGCTGCGGGTGACTACGGTCGATGGGCTGAAGTTGCGGGCCGTGGTGCCGGTGTCGAAACGCGACTGCGTGGCCCACATGGAGCGCGTGTAGTAACCGTCGCGCACGCTGGTTTTCAGGCTGCTGCCGTCGTTCCAGCGGTGAATGTGGGTCAGCGTCACGGCATCGGCTTGGTCCTTTTGGAAGTCTGAATCCAGTCCGTACCAATAACGGTTGGTCGGCGCTGGGGCAGGCCGGTTGTTCAGCCAAGACGTGCCCCAGTCGGGCTTGTCCTTGTAGTCGAGGTGGTAGTAGCTGAACTGGAATTCATTGGCAGTGCCAATGCCTAGGCGGTAGTCGATTGCCAAGCCGCGACGCTCTGTGCTGGCGCTGGCATTGTCACCGCGGCCGTTTGCATCCGTGGTCATAGCGTTGATGCGCAGTGCGGCATCGTCGTCGAGTTTGAAGTTGAAATCGCCTTGGTAGCGCTGGTAGCCCTGTGTGCCGACAGTGGCACTGACTTCATGCTCGGTCATCAAACGCGGTTGCTTGCTAACTTGGTTGATGATGCCGCCGGTAGAACCCCGGCCAAACAACATGGATGCAGCACCACGCAAGACTTCGATGCGGTCGACATTGAAAGTGTCCCGGTTGTACTGCGCAATGTCGCGCATACCGTCTTGGTAAATATCGCCAGCCGCACTGAAACCACGCAGGCGAATGTTGTCGCCCACACGGCCGCCTTCGCCGGCTTCAAAGGTGATGCCGATGACGTTTTCCAGGGCGCTTTTCATGGTGTCTTTGCCTTGGTCGTGCAGCAGTTTTTCATTCACCACGGTCAGCGACTGCGGGATGTCTTTGGCCAAGACCGGCACTTTGCCCGAAATGGTGATGCCGCTCTGGTAGGTCTGCTGGTCGCGCGCGCGCGCACCTGTGACAACGACTGGTGCCAAGGTCTTTCCTTCGACCTTTTCCGCTTCTGTTGTCGGCAAGGTGCTTTGGGCCCAGCTGGACACTGACATGGCCAGCATCAGGGCGCCCAAAGGCAGTAAGGCCTTTTCGGAGGCAGATTCGGAGACTATTCCGGCGGATTGGGTCGCTTGTAAATGTGTCAATGTGTTCTCGTTGGCTGGCTGTGAGCCTAGAGTCTACATTGAATACGAACGATTCGCAATTGTATTTAATGGGCGGGCGTTAAAAAAGGGCCGAAGCCCTTTGTTAACCGATATAGATTTAATTCCTCAGGCCGGCGCAGATGAGCGGATCAGGTGGTCAAAAGCGCCCAGCGCTGCCTTGGCACCGTCGCCGGCGGCGATGATGATTTGCTTGAATGGCACGGTGGTGGCGTCACCCGCAGCGAACACGCCCGGCACCGAGGTTTGCCCTTTGGCATCGACGACGATTTCACCGTGCTTGGACAACTCGACCACGCCTTTGAGCCAGTCGGTGTTCGGCACCAGACCGATCTGGATGAACACGCCATCCAGCGCAACCGTGTGGAGCTCGTTGCTGGCGCGATCTTTGTAGACCAGCCCGTTGACGGTTTGGTCGCCGGTGATTTCTGTGGTTTGCGCGTTGGTGAGCACCGTGACGTTTTGCAAGCTGTGGAGTTTGCGCTGCAGCACGGCATCGGCGCGCAGGGTTTTGTCAAACTCAATCAGCGTCACATGGCCGACCACCCCAGCCAAATCAATCGCCGCTTCAACGCCGGAGTTACCACCGCCGACCACCGCCACATGCTTGCCTTTGAAGAGCGGGCCGTCGCAATGCGGGCAGTACGCCACGCCCTTGTTTTTGAACTCGGCTTCACCGGGCACATTGATGTTGCGCCAGCGTGCGCCGGTCGAGATGATGATGGCTTTGCTCTTCAGCGAGGCGCCGCTTTCGAGTTGAACTTCGATCAAGTCATTGCCGGGGCCGCTGTTTGGAATCAGCGCCTTGGCGCGTTGCATGTTCATGATGTCGACGTCATAGGCGCGGACGTGCTCTTCGAGCGCCAAGGCGAACTTCGGGCCTTCGGTTTCTTTGACCGAAATGAAGTTTTCGATGCCGAGCGTGTCGAGCGTCTGGCCGCCAAATTTCTCTGACGCGATGCCGGTGCGAATGCCTTTGCGTGCGGCATACACCGCAGCGGCTGCGCCGGCTGGGCCGCCGCCAATGATCAGCACGTCAAAGGGTGCTTTGGCCGCAATTTTGCTGGCTTCGCGGGCAACGCCGCTGGTGTCGATTTTGGCGAGGATTTCTTCCAGGCTGGAACGTCCTTGGCTGAATTCGGTGCCGTTCAAAAAGACGGTGGGCACCGCCATGATCTGACGTGCTTTGACTTCGTCTTGAAACAGACTGCCGTCGATCATGGTGCTGCGAATGCGTGGGTTTTGCACGGCCATCAGGTTCAGCGCCTGGACCACATCGGGGCAGCTGTGGCAGCTCAGCGAGACGTAAATCTCAAATTCAAAGTCGCCTTCCAGCGCGCGAATTTGTTGCAGCACGTCTTCTTCGACTTTCGGCGGGTAGCCGCCGATCTGCAACAACGCCAAGATCAGCGAGGTGAATTCATGGCCCATCGGCAGTCCGGCAAAGCGCGGTCCGTGGTTTTCGCTGGGCCGATTGATCGAGAACGAGGGCTTGCGTTGGTTGTCGTCACGGCTTTCCGTGACGGTGACCAAGGCTGAAGAATCTGTGATGTCTTTCAACAGCGACTGCAGCTCAACCGAGGCCTTGCTGTCGTCGAGCGAGGCGACGATCTCGATCGGCTGTGTGGCGCGTTCGAGGTAACTCTTGAGTTGGGCTTTGGTGGCGGCGTCGAGCATGAAGACTCACTTTGAAAAATAAGGGAAATAAAAAAGCCCGGACGCAAGCGCCCGGGCTGGGCGCAGACAGGCGCTTAGATCTTGCCGACGAGGTCGAAAGATGGCTTCAGGGTTTCAGCGCCTTCAGTCCATTTGGCTGGGCAAACTTCACCTGGGTGGGCGGCCACGTACTGGGCTGCTTTGACGCGGCGCATCAGTTCAGCAGCGTCACGGCCGATGCCGTTGTCGTGCACTTCGATGGTCTTGATCTTGCCAGCTGGGTCGATCACGAACGTACCGCGGTAAGCCAGACCAGCGTCTTCACCTTCTTCGATCATCACTTGGAAGGCGCGGGCCAGTTGGCCACTTGGGTCGCCGATCATTGGGTAGGTGATCTTGCCGATGGTGTCCGACGTGTCGTGCCAAGCTTTGTGCGTGAAGTGGGTGTCGGTTGACACGCTGTAGACTTCGACGCCCATTTTCTGGAATTCGGCGTAGTGGTCGGCCAAGTCGCCGAGCTCAGTTGGGCAGACAAAAGTGAAGTCGGCCGGGTAGAACACCACGACAGACCATTTGCCTTTAAAGTTGTCGTTGCTGACGGGTACAAACTTGCCATTGTGGTAAGCGGTGGCTTTGAACGGGACGATTTCGGTATTGATCAATGACATGTTGGTCTTTCGTGGGTTGTTGTCAAAATTTGCCAAGGGATAGTGTAACTATGCTAATTGCTAAAAATTGATAGTTTTTGGCTATTCGGTGGGTTGGTCATCTCTATTGAATGCCCTGACAACACACGCTAAACGCCCGTCTTTGCCCCAAACGATGTCAGCCCTGAGCGCTTTCTCAATACTCCAGACGCTCAGGCCTGACTTCTTGCAAGATCGTCGTGGCGATCTCTTCAATTGACTTGCTGGTGGTCGACAACCAGCGAATGCCTTCGCGGCGCATCATTGCTTCGGCCTCATGAATCTCATGGTTGCAGTTGGCGATGCTGGCGTAGGTGGAGTTCGGCCGCCGTTCGTTGCGAATCTGGCTCAGTCGCTCGGGCGCAATCGTCAGACCGAAGATTTTTTTACGGTGTGGAACCAGCGCTGGGGGCAATTGGCGGCGCTCAAAATCTTCAGGAATCAGAGGGTAGTTCGAGGCTTTGACGCCGAACTGCATGGCCAAATAGAGCGAGGTCGGGGTTTTTCCGCTGCGGCTCACACCAACCAAAATCACATCCGAGCCCGCCAAATCGCGGTTGCTCTGTCCGTCGTCGTGATCCAATGAAAAGTTGATCGCCTCTATTCGGGCATCGTAGGCTTTGCTTTTGGAGGCGTCTGAAAAGCGGCCAACCCGGTGGTTCGACTTCAATCCCAGCTCACTTTCCAGCGGCGCCACAAACATGCCAAACATGTCGAGCAGCATGCCGTTGCACTGGGTTTTGATGACCGACAGAATTTCCATGTTCACCAGGGTGGTGAAGACAATCGGCCGGCGACCCTCCAACTCACCGGTGTGGTTGATCTGGCGAACGGCCTGATGCGCCTTGTCCACGCTGTCGATAAACGGCAGACGTACATGCCGCGCATCGAGCTCAAACTGGGCCAGGATGGCGTTGCCAAAGGTTTCGGCGGTGATGCCAGTGCCGTCAGAGATGAAAAATACGGTGCGATTGGACATGGGTGGATCTTCAGGTGTGATTTCAGGGGCGCAGATGGCCATGATGCTGAAAATTCAGCGGGACTCTACAATCGACGCCAATTATCCAGATTCTGTCGCCATGATCAGCAACCACCCCTACAAACAACAACCAGGTGGGCTGCCGGCCATGGAGGCTCTCACGGTTTTAAAACCTCCCGGAGTATTTCTATGTCTAACTTGTTTGAGGCGACCGCCCTGGTCGTACCGTTCGAAAACCTGAGGATGACTGACGTCGACTCGGTCGGCGGTAAAAACGCCAGCCTTGGCGAAATGATTTCTCAACTGCCAACCGGCCCCCAAGGCGTTCGCGTACCGACCGGCTTTGCCACCACGGCGCATGCTTTTCGGGTTTTTCTGGCGCATGCCGGACTGGACAAAAAAATCAACGGCGTGCTCGACAAGCTCGACACTGAAGATGTGCGGGCGCTGGCCGCGGCTGGTGCGCAGATTCGCGCGCTGGTCGAAGCCCAGCCTTTTCCTGCGGACTTTGAAGCCGCTATTCGCGACAGCTTTGCCGCTTTGAGCGCAGGCAACCCGCAGGCCAGCTTTGCAGTGCGTTCTTCAGCCACGGCTGAAGACTTGCCTGACGCTTCTTTTGCCGGTCAACAAGAAACCTTTTTGAACGTGGTGGGCATCGAGGACGTGCTGCACAAGATGAAAGAAGTTTTCGGCTCTTTGTACAACGACCGGGCCATCAGCTACCGCGTTCACAAGGGTTTTGCACACGCTGACGTGGCCCTCTCGGCCGGCGTTCAGCGCATGGTGCGCAGTGACTTGGGCGCTGCCGGCGTGATGTTCACCATCGACACCGAAAGCGGTTTTGAAGACGTGGTTTTCATCACGTCCAGCTACGGCTTGGGTGAAACCGTGGTGCAGGGCGCCGTCAATCCTGACGAGTTCTATGTGCACAAGCCGATGTTGCGGGCCGGCAACCGCGCGGTGATTCGCCGCAACTTGGGTTCCAAGCTCTTGCAGATGGAATTCACCAGCGCTGACGAGAAAAAAGCCACCGGCCAGTTGGTCAAAACGACCGACGTGCCGGTCGAGCTGCGCAACCGTTTCTCGCTGACCGATGCTGACGTTGAGCAACTCGCTCGCTACGCCTTGATCATTGAAGACCATTACGGCCGCCCAATGGACGTGGAGTGGGGCAAAGACGGCACCGACGGCGAAATCTATATTTTGCAGGCCCGTCCAGAAACCGTCAAAAGCCAGGCCAAGGGCAAGCCCGAGCAGCGTTACAAACTCAAAGCCACCGGCACTGTGCTGACTGAAGGTCGCGCGATTGGCCAAAAAATCGGCACGGGCCCCGTGCGCATCGTGCGCCACATCAGCGAAATGGACCAAGTCCAAGTCGGTGATGTGCTGGTCACCGACATGACCGACCCGAACTGGGAACCGGTGATGAAGCGCGCTTCCGCCATCGTCACCAACCGCGGTGGCCGGACTTGCCACGCGGCCATCATTGCGCGTGAGTTGGGTATTCCTGCGGTGGTCGGTTGCGGTGATGCGACCGAACTGCTGAAAGACGGCATGCTGGTGACCGTGAGCTGCGCAGAAGGCGACACCGGCAATATTTATGACGGCTTGCTAGAGACCGAAGTGACTGAAGTCATGCGCGGCGAGATGCCGCCGATTGACGTCAAGATCACGATGAACATTGGCAATCCGCAGCTGGCTTTTGACTTCTGCCAGATTCCGAACCACGGTGTTGGCTTGGCGCGGCTGGAGTTCATCATCAACAACAACATTGGCGTTCACCCGAAAGCCATTCTTGACTACCCGAATGTCGATGCTGACTTGAAAAAGGCGGTTGAGAGCGTGGCCCGTGGCCATGCTTCACCGCGGGCTTTTTACGTCGACAAAGTGACCGAAGGCATCGCCACCATTGGCGCGGCTTTCTGGCCAAAACCAGTCATCGTGCGTCTGTCAGACTTCAAGTCCAACGAATACCGCAAGCTGATTGGCGGCTCCCGTTACGAGCCTGAAGAAGAGAACCCAATGCTGGGTTTTCGCGGTGCAGCGCGTTACCTGAGCGCCGACTTTGCCGGGGCTTTTGCCATGGAGTGCGAAGCCTTCAAACGCGTGCGCAACGACATGGGTCTGGTCAACGTCGAAGTCATGGTGCCTTTCGTGCGGACGCTCGGTCAGGCCAAGGCCGTCATCGAGTTGTTGGGTCAGCATGGGCTGAAGCGCGGCGAAAACGGCTTGCGCATCATCATGATGTGCGAGGTCCCGAGCAACGCCGTGTTGGCCGACGAGTTCCTTGAGTACTTTGACGGATTTTCAATCGGCTCGAACGACTTGACGCAGCTGACGCTGGGTCTGGACCGTGATTCTGGTCTGGAAATTTTGGCCAAAGACTTTGACGAGCGCGACCCGGCGGTCAAAGCCTTGTTGAGCTTGGCCATCAAAGCCTGCTTACGCCAAAACAAATACGTCGGCATCTGCGGCCAAGGCCCTAGCGATCACCCTGACTTTGCGCAGTGGTTGAAAGAGCAGGGCATTGGCTCGATGTCTTTGAACCCGGACACGGTCATCGACACTTGGAAAAAGCTCGCCGGCTGATCAGCCGCCGAACTGTTTTGCCATGATTGCCGCCGCTTACTGGATGCAGCGCGGGTTGGCCATGGGTTTGCTGTCCGCTGACTGGTCGCGTCTGGCCTTGGCTGTATTGAATCGTCTGCTGGTCTTGCGACCACGCGATTTATACGCTGGGGTCAGTCGTGCCAAAGTGCTGGCTGACTTGGGTCAAAAGAACGCCGCCATCCAATCCTTGCAGCAGTTGCTGGTCGTTCATCCAAAGCATGCCGCCAGTTGGTACCAACTGGCGTATTGGCTGGAAAGTTGCGAGCGCCATGCAGAGTCAGAGCCGGCCTTTCGGTCGGCGCTGGCGATTGACCCCGGCATGGACGCGGCTTGGTATGGCTTGGCGATGCTGCTGGTCCGCGAAGAGCGACTGGACGAAGCCGTCTCAGCACTGGAGTACACCACCCGTCTTCAGCCCTTGAGCCCGCACGGCTGGTACCAATTGGCCAAAGTCCATGCGAAGCTGGCGCAGCCTGACAAAGCGCTAGAGATGATTCGCCGTTTGCGCAGCTTTGAGCCCCAGGCGGCCAATCTTTTGGCCACCGAAATCGGCCTGAGCGGTTTGAAATAAGCCGATGCAGGCCAACAGCCATCGCCGTGCTTATTGGCGAAAAAACATCCGGCTCACGGGCATCTTGATGCTGGTTTGGTTTGTGGTGACCTTCGGCATGAGCTATTACGCCCGCGAGCTGAGTTTCGACTTTTTCGGTTGGCCCTTCAGCTTTTGGATGGCGGCGCAGGGCGCGCCACTGGTGTATGTCGTCATCATCGCGTTTTACGCGCGCTGTATGGAGCGGCTAGATGTCGCTCATGGTTTTGACGAAAGCGAGCACTAGCATGTCGGCCGACGCGAAGGCGGGCGAAGGTTCGGGCCGGGCGGTGGCGTCGGGGGCCGCTTTCAAAACGGCGTTGAACCACGTTTACAAATGGTATGCGGCCGGTTTTTTCGCCTTTGTGTTGGCGCTGGCCGTGCTGGAGCAGATGGGTTTGTCGCGCCAGTGGATCGGGTTGAGTTTTCTGCTCGCCACCATCGCTTTGTATGCATGCATCGGCATCATGTGCCGAACGACAGATGCGACAGAATATTATGTGGCCGGCCGCCGGGTACCTGCTGTCTACAACGGCATGGCCACCGGCGCGGACTGGATGTCGGCGGCGTCTTTCATTGGCTTGGCCGGCACCCTTTACCTGACGGGTTACAGCGGCTTGGCTTTCATCATGGGTTGGACTGGTGGCTATTGTTTGGTGGCCTTTTTTCTGGCGCCCTATCTGCGTAAATTTGGGCAGTTCACCATCCCCGATTTTTTAGGCGAACGCTACGGCGGCACTGTTCCGCGCTTGCTGGGCGTCATCGCTGCCATCTTTTGCTCCTTCACCTATGTGGTGGCGCAAATTTACGGTGTCGGCATCATCACCGCGCGGCTCACGGGCGTGGCTTTTGAGCTGGGTATTTTCCTCGGTCTGGGCGGTATTTTGTTGTGCTCCTTTTTGGGCGGTATGCGCGCTGTCACGTGGACGCAGGTGGCTCAATATTTGGTGCTCATCGTGGCGTATCTGTTGCCCGTGGTGTGGCTGTCCGTCAAGCAGACGGGTGTGCCTGTGCCGCAGGCCATCTATGGTTATCAGTTGCAAAAAGTCACTGCCCGCGAAAAAGAGCTGGCCCTTGACCCGAAAGAGTTGGAAGTCCAGCAAATATTCAAGCAGCGTGCGTCTGAACTGGCCGCCAAATTGCTAGACCCTCATGCTGCGCTGCTGGCAGACCGGGTTCGTGCGACCAAAACGCTGGCAGAGCTGAAGGCGTCGGATGCGCCCTTGGGCTTGATCTATGCCGCCGATCGGGCGCTGGCCAACTTGCCTAAAACCACCGACGCTGCACTCAAAGTCTGGATGCTTGAAAAAGCCGAAGCCGATGCCAAGTCGCGGCCGCTCAATGGCATGCCGCCGCATGCACAGCAATTCGCCGGAGATCCGGCAGGCGACGCCAGCGCGCGGGATGAATTCGACGTGTCGCGGCGAAATTTTTTGGCCTTGGTGTTTTGTCTGATGGTCGGCACCGCCGCTTTGCCGCATATCCTGATCCGCTACTACACCGTGCCGAGTGTCAAGGAAGCTAGGCGATCAGTGGCGTGGTCCTTGCTATTTATTGTGCTGCTTTACATCACCGCGCCGGCTTTGGCTGTGTTGGTGAAGTACGAGGTTTTTACCTTGGTGGTGGGCACGCCGTTCAACCAGTTACCCGACTGGATCACGGCGTGGAACAAAGTCGACCCAAGTCTGCTGTCGGTGGTGGACATCAACAAAGATGGCATCTTGCAGCTCAATGAGATGTCGATTGGTGGCGACATCATCATGCTGGCGGCTCCCGCTATTGGTGGCTTGCCTTACGTCGTCTCTGGGTTGGTGGCTGCTGGCGGCTTGGCCGCGGCCTTGTCGACGGCAGATGGCCTGCTGCTGACCATTGCCAGCTCGCTCAGCCATGACGTTTACTACAAGATGATTGACCCCAATGCATCGACCGCACGCCGCGTGACCCTGTCCAAAGTGCTGCTGTTGGTTGTGACCTTGGGGGCTGCGTACGTGGCTACCCACAAGCCCGCCGACATTTTATTTTTGGTCTCTGCGGCATTCTCATTTGCCGCCGCGGCTTTCTTTCCGGCTTTAACGCTGGGCATTTTTTGGAAGCGGGCGACGGGTATCGCCGCTTCTTTGGGGATGGTGGCGGGACTCGGCACAACGCTGTATTACATGGTGCTGACCCAGCCTTGGATGCGCAGCCTGTTTGATGTCACTCGGCCGATCGAGCTGTGGTGGGGGATCCAGCCGATTTCGGCGGGCGTCTTTGGTGTG
>Ga0208916_10000621_pt1 | contig 16370 bp, 19 predicted proteins | sample DEB19_08_DNA_5_FD_184523 | JGI IMG/M metagenome (GOLD analysis project Ga0208916, IMG submission 184523) | Aqueous microbial communities from the Delaware River and Bay under freshwater to marine salinity gradient to study organic matter... | ecosystem: Environmental > Aquatic > Marine >... | reverse complement strand
TCAGAATCTTGGACAGATTTAGCAGACAATTCAATCACTTGGCAAGAAGCCGCGTAGGTTTGAAATGAAGAATACTGAATCATTGACTCAGCAGCGATTAAAAGAAGTGTTGAACTATGACGCTGAGTCTGGCGTTTTCACATGGGCAATTGATAGACCAATGGCTCCCAAAGCGGCTAAAGGAAAAATTGCGGGAAGTGTTGATGGTCATGGGTATCGAATTATTTGTGTTGATGGAGTGAGACACGCTTCGCATAGGCTTGTTTGGCTATATGTTTATGGGTTTTATCCAAAAGAAGTTGATCATCAAAACCATATACGAACCGATAATAGGTTTGTTAACCTTAGAGCAACTGACAGAATAGGAAATGGCAAAAACATTTCAAAACCAATTGATAATACATCTGGTGTTGTCGGTGTTTCTTGGACTAAAAGATTAGGCAAGCGAAATGACAAATGGGAAGTCAGAGTTTGTGGAAAATTTCTAGGATATTTTGACGATTTCTTTGAGGCTGTCTGCAAACGCAAATCAGCAGAATTGCAATTTAACTTTCACCCAAATCACGGAATTTGATGGAGATTCATAATGGCTGACTCAACTACAACCAATTTATTACTTACTAAACCAGAAGTAGGTGCAAGTACAGACACATGGGGTACAAAGGTAAATTCAGACCTCGATTTAATCGATGCATTATTTGATGCTGGGCCTTATTTGAAAATTGCAAAAGGGGGTACTGGTGCAGCTACTCTTGATGGCGCTGGTATTGTCACTAAAACAGGTACTCAGACATTAACAAACAAAACATTAACAGCACCTGTTATTTCAAGTATTGTTAATACTGGTACTTTGACTCTTCCAACAAGTACAGATACCCTTGTTGGCAAAGCGACAACTGATACTCTGACAAATAAGACATTGACAAGCCCAGCAATAGGTGGAACTCCAACAGGTGTAGGCGTTCTTACCTCTGGCACTGCGGTTGCGTCTACCAGTGGTACAAGCATTGACTTTACTTCTATCCCGTCTTGGGTAAAGCGGATTACTGTGATGTTAAATGGAGTTAGTACTAATGGCGGCGATAATTATTGGTTACGTTTAGGTACAGGTGGAACCCCCACTTATGCAACAACTGGCTACACATCCACTAGAACAAGTTTAAGTTCTGGAGCAGCAACTAATGATGTAACTACAGCATTTGAAATTATGGTTCCTAATGCTGGCGCAGGCGCTGCAAATGGACAAGCAGTTTTTACTAATGTTAGCGGCAATATTTGGGTTTGTTCTTCTACTATAGGAATATATGGTGACACTAGGGTTACTGTGCAAGGAGGCAGCATTACCCTTGGTGCTGCTTTAACCGCTGTACGCTTAACTACTAGCAATGGAACAAATACCTTTGACGCTGGTTCAATCAACATCCTTTACGAGTAAACACCATGACACATAGAATCGTAGTAAATGTAGAAACAGGTGAAGTCACTCAAGTTGAGTACACCGCTGAAGAACAAGCCGTGCATGATGCAGCAGTGGCACAGCAAGCGGTAGAAGCTCAAGCCGCAGCAGTAGCCGCAGCATCAACCGAGTCAGCGTCATGAGCCTAGAAACAGACTTTTACTCGCACCAAGCATCTTGCGATCAAAGATACAAGAACATTGAAGAGAAGCTGGAGTCTGGTAAGGCTCGCATGACGCGGATTGAGTACCTGATCTACATTGTCATCGCTTCAGTTTTGCTCGGGCCAGGCTTTGCTGCTCAAATGGTTTCCAAGCTGCTGGGAATGTAAAGCAATGTGGACCCCATATCCTTGTGCTTATTGGCCGCTGGAATCTGTAAGCAGATTCAGGCAGGATGCGATTTGTACCGTGAGTGCAAAACTCAGTTTGTTGAGATAAAAAAAACAAGTGAAGAAGCTATTGCAATTGGCAAAGAGGCATACGGGTTTTGGAAGCAGTTACTGCAATTCTTTTCCGGCAAGCCAAAACAGCAGCAACAAGCAAAACCGGTAGCAGCAAAGAAGAAAGAGAAGTTTGTTGAGGTAGATGAAGAGGCAATACTGAATGACGTTGTAGATCAGCTCATTCAGTTTTTCCACTTGCAGCAGCAGCTGGCAGACCATATCCGATCTGAGGAGGAGAAGTCCAGAACAGTCTACGATCCTGACGCTAATCTGTTTGAGGCGGCCATTAAGCGTGTGAGAGCGCAAGACCAGATGCAAAAACTGGTGGAGGATATCAGAATGGCGATGACGTGGAATGCGCCGCCAGAACTTGGTGCCTTGTACAGCAAGGTCATGGAGATGCGTGAGATTGTTGGTGCTGAACAGGAAGCCGCCAGGCTGGCGCAGGAGTCAAAGGCTGAGAGGAAGCGATGGCAACGTCAGCAAAGGGAAGCAAGCCAAAGGTTAAAAGCCGGATTGTCGGTATTGACCTTGATCCTTATCGGTTACCTATGGCTCCTGTTTCTCGTCCTGACGAACCAGAGGATCACATGATGGGAGCAGTCGGCTGGATAGTTTCAGTAATTCTCGTTGCCTTGATGCTGCCACTGTTGGCGTTTATGCTGTTGGATACCTTGGAGCAAAAGCAAGAGGTAAGACAACAGCTTGAAAAGGTGGAAAAATTACGCCGAGAAATTGAGAAAATTGAGAGGAAAAATCGTGACAAGACTCCTGCTTCCATTACTGATAATCCTGTCTTTGACAGGGTGCGAAGACCGCTTCAGATATCCATGTCAAGACTCAAAGAATTGGGATAAGGAAGAGTGCAAGCCGCCAATCTGTACGGCCACAGCGACCTGTCCTGAGATGCTTGTTAAACCCGAACCGGAGAAGAAGTGATGCCAACTATTGTCATGAATAAACAAACTCGAATGACTGCCGAAGAGATTGAAGCAAGGGTCTGGGCTTTTGTAATTGTTTGTCTGATATTGATTCTGCTTGGATCGGTAGCCATGTTTCTCTACGCATTAACCTACGTCACACAGCCCATGTCATCTATGGCCCCAATCGACAAGGTGTACACCCAACAGATTTCCACCATCATGGTGTTTATTACTGGCGTGCTTGGCGGTGTTGCTGGCCGGTCTGGTGTCAAGGCAATAGCCACGGCATCCGCAAAGGCCGAAGCAATTGACAATGATGAGCCGCCCAAGCCATGAGTTTGCTTAACCCTTGGGTGATTTTGAGTATCCTGATCGCCATTGGCTCTGCCGCTGCCGGTGGATACTCCAAGGGTAAGGACGCTGAGTATCAGCGCCAGCAGCTGGAGATTACCGCGCTGAACGCCAAGGCTAGGGAGACTGAGAAGGCTATGGCGCAAGTGGCGCAGACATACGGTGACACATTACGAAAGGCGAATAATGCTGCAAAGGTTAAAGAGACAAAGCTGCGTGCTGATATTGCCACTGGCGAGCGCAAGCTGTTCATTCCTGTCAAAGCCGCCGAGTGCGCCGTTTCAGCCGCCACAGATACCGCCGCTGCCGGTGGAGATCACAGCGGAACAGCATCAGCCGAACTTGACCGAAAGACTGCTGACGATCTTGTCGCCATCGCCGCCGAAGGAGATGCCGCCATCCGAAAGCTCAACGCCTGCATCCAAACCTACGAACAAATGAGGAACATGAAATGAATCTATCACCAAGTTTTACCCTTGAAGAATTAACCCATACCGATCACCGCGAGTTTGATAATCTGCCAAACGAAGAGGAATTAGCCAATCTGTACCGCTTGGCTGAATTCTTGGAACAGGTCAAGGTTGTGCTTGGCGGTAAACCGATTATTGTGAATTCTGCATTCAGATCAAAAGCTGTTAATGATGCAGTGAAATCATCTGATAAATCACAACATAGACGTGGCTGTGCTGCCGATATTCGTGTGCCAGGCATGACACCAGACGAAGTCGTTAAGGCCGTCATTGGCTCTGATCTGGAATACGATCAGGTCATTCGTGAGTTTGACCGCTGGACTCATATCAGTATTCCTAATACTGAAGATGCCGATCCTCGCGCCATGGCTTTGATCATTGACAAGACCGGCACAAGAGCGTTTGCATAATGGCGCTAAACCTTGGTCAGCAGATCACGACACCAGCGCCGCCGAACATTGGCTCGCCTGGTGCGTCCTATGACGAGAGGTTTCAGTCTCAGTCATTCGGTTCGCTTAACACTTACTTCAGCAAGCTGACGGCGCTGTTTGCGGCGCTGTTTGGGCCGCGTGGTGGCAAGTGGATCAACAGTCCATATGGCGCGTTCCAAGATGGAACAGACCAGACTGCGGCCAACACCACTACGGCCTATGCCATCACCTTTGATACTACTGACTTCAGCAATGGCGTGACATTGTCTAATTCATCAAGACTAAATGCATCTCAGGCTGGAATCTACAACATCCAATTCAGCATCCAGTTTACCAATAGCACCAACGCATCTCAAGATGTTGATGTGTGGTTTCGTAAGAACGGTACAAACATTGACAAGTCAAACAGCAGATTTGGATTTGCGCCAAGGAAAGGTGTTGGCGACCCATTCCACATTGTTGCTGCGCTGAACTTTTTTACAAGTTTGGCGGCCAATGACTATGTGGAGATTATGTGGCGGCCAACAGATGTTGGCGTGCAGATTGAACACTACGCGGCCAGCAGTTCACCGACTAGGCCAGTAGTGCCATCAGTCATTGCCACTCTTACATTCGTGTCCAATTTGTCAACAGAAACCGCATAATAAAGCCATGGCACTCATACCCTTAAAAATTCCACCAGGCGTGTACCGCAACGGCACTGAGTATCAGTCTGCCGGACGCTGGTATGACGCTAACCTTGTGCGCTGGTACGAAAACACGCTACGTCCTATTGGCGGTTGGCGCAAGAAGTCAGAAACAGCACTTACAGGGAAGTGCCGTGGTTTGCTCACATGGCGTGACAATGGCGGCACTGCTTGGGCTGCCTTTGGTACGCATTCAAAGCTATACGTCATGAGTGGCACAACTGCTGTTGTAAAAGACATTACGCCAACCGGATTTACTTCTGGTATTGCTGACGCTACTGTCATCACCGGTTATGGCTATAACACCTATGGCACAGCTGCATACGGTATTCAGCGGCCAGCATCTGACACATTTACGCCTGCAACGACATGGAGCCTTGACGCATGGGGTGAATATTTAGTTGGATGCTCAAGCTATGACGGCAAGCTGTACGAGTGGCAGTTGGGATTCACAACGCCTACGCTGGCCGCAGTCATCACTAATGCGCCAACTGGTTGCGCCGCAGTTCATGCAACGGCTGAAAGATTCCTGTTTGCGCTTGGTGCATCCAGCAATGGCCGTCTGGTGAAATGGTGCGATCAAGAAAATAACACGGTATGGACACCATTAGCCACCAATCAGGCCGGTGACTTTGAAATCAACAGCAGCGGCTCACTGAAGTGCGGTAAGCGCGTCAGAGGCATCAATTTGCTATTTACTGACGTTGACGTGCATACCGCCAGTTATATCGGCCTGCCCTATGTCTACGCCTTTGAGCGTGTAGGCTCAGGCTGCGGTGTGATATCAGCGCAATCTGTGGCCGCCATTGATAGTGCCGCGATATGGATGAGTCGATCAGGATTCTGGATATTTGACGGTTATGTCAAGCCTATGCCTTGCGATGTCTCTGACTACGTCTTCCAGAATCTGAACTACAACCAGGCCAGCAAGGTTTACGCTGTACATAATTCAAAATATGGTGAAGTCTGGTGGTTCTATCCATCAAGTTCCAGCAATGAAGTTGACTCCTATGTCACCTACAACTACCGTGAAAACCATTGGAATATTGGCGTGATGGGGCGTACTGCTGGCACAGATCGAGGCGTGTTTACCAATCCTTTGATGGTGGATTCATCAGGCTACATCTACGAGCATGAAGTGGGATATGCCTATGACTCTGGCTCTGTCTACGCTGAGTCTGGCCCGATGGAGATCGGAAACGGCGACAACATCATGTCTGTGCGTCAGGTGATACCAGATGAGCAAACGCTTGGCGAAGTTCAGATTTCATTCAAGACGCGCTTTTATCCGATGGATAATGAGTACACCTATGGGCCATACTCAGCCGCAATCCCAACTGATGTCCGGTTCTCTGGCCGTCAGGTGAAGATCAGGTACACCGGTGCCGTGCTGGAAGATTGGCGGGTTGGTGTCAACCGGATTGAGGCAGTAACGGCGGGTAAGCGTTGAGCGAAGAGGAAGAGTTTGAGAGACTGCGCCATCATGTGGCAGCAGCCTTAGAATACTCTGGCGGCACTCATAAAGTTGAGGACATTGCTGAAGGGATCAGGCGGGGACAGTTTCAACTCTGGCCCGGCAAGAATTCAGTGGTGGTTACCGAGATCATTGTCTACCCGCAGTTAAAGGACTTGCACTACTTCCTTGCTGGCGGCGACCTAGATGAACTCCGATTGATGCGACCTATTATCGAATCATGGGGAAAAGAAATAGGTTGCAGCCGAGTGTCTCTCGCTGGCCGTAAAGGCTGGGAGAGAACATTTTTAAAGGGCGAGGGGTACGAACCAAAGTGGTTCATTCTGTGCAAGGACTTGTAGATGGCATATAGACAATTACCGAATGGCTTGCTGGATATATCTAATCCGGCATCCACTATACAAGCAATGAAACAGGATGTGATTGAGCAGCCTAATAACTTACTATCTGTTGATCCAAGAACATTAAATTTATCTACTGGCGGTGGTGCTGGCCCAATGAGTGATGCGGCATTTGGCGCACAGATGGCAAATGGTGAGTCAAACGCGCAAAGCCTTGGAAATACTGGCGAGTCTATTGGTAAGGCGGTAATCGCAATGCTTTCACAGCCTCCTGCCTTTGTTCAATTAATGCAAGCACTGCTTGGGCCGAATGGGTTGGGAATTGGAATTGGTACATCACCTGGCGCACCAGGTACTGGCGTTGGAATGGGTGGTACTGCCGCCAGCGGTATGTCAGGCATGGGAATGACTGCAACTGGCCCAACAGGTCAGACTGCTGCTAACTCAGGCTCTGGCGAGGGTGGCATGAGTGCTGGTGGCGGTGGCCGTGGAGGTGACGGCGGTGCATCGTCCGGCGGTGATGGTGGTGGTGGCGCTTCTGCTTCTGGCGGTGACGGCGGTGGGGCATCAGGTGGAGCCGGTGGCGCTGGTAGCGGTGCTGGTTGCTGTTTCATCATGTTGGAAGCACGCTACGGTGATGGAACTATGGATACCGTGGTGCGCCGATACCGCGATGAGAAGATCACTGAGCGCAACAAGCGCGGCTACTACAAGCTGGCCGAGGTATTCGTTCCGCTGATGCGTGAGTCAAAGCTGTTCAAATTCATGGTGGCAAAGACATTTGCTGATCCACTGGTGTCCTATGGGAAATGGCACTATGGTCAGAATAAACATGGCTGGCTATTCAAGCCAGTGGAAAAATTCTGGATGAAGGTGTTTAATGTGCTTGGCACTGATACACAATTCATTCGTGAAAACGGTCAAACGGTTTAAGGGGTAATGTATGTCTAAAGGCGGTTCACAAACGACTTCAACAAGCATTGACAAGGATGTCAAGGCTAAGTACTTAGAGCAAGTAGGTAAAGCTGAAACAGCAGCCGGTAATCTTGGAGTACAAGAGTTTGCTGGCTTTGATCCTATGTATCAGGCGGCTGAAAAAGCGTCCTACGAAGCAAGCATGAAACCCTTTGGTGCTGAAGACATCATGGCGTTTCAAAATCCTTATGAGCAGGATGTTGTCAATACATCGCTTAAGGATATTGAAGAGGCACGCCAGATGCAGGCTCTGAGCGATGCACAGCAAGCCACTGGCGCAAAAGCCTTTGGCGGTTCACGCCAGGCTGTGCAATCAGCACTCAGCAATGAGGCGGCGCTGAAGACTGCGGCCAGAACGTCTGCTCAGTTGCGCTCTGCTGGATACGGCCAATCGGCTGCACTGGCTCAGGCTGCACGCAACATGAATCAGCAGGGATATCAGACCGCCATGAATTTAGGCTTAGGCCGACAGTCACTGGCACAGCAGCAGCTGGACGCACAAAGGAATCTGGCTCTGCAACGCCTTGGCATTACTCAGGCTGCCATCTCCGCGCAGCCAGCAAACCTTGGTCAGACAATGACTCAGCCAACGTCACGCAATGTCGGTGCTGGTGCCTTGGGCGGTGCAATGGCTGGATTCCAACTCAGCGGTGGTAACCCATTGGGTGCGGCATTTGGCGGTTTGTTGGGAGGATTCGGATGACCGACTACCTAGAGTTATTGCGAAAAAACAATCCTGCCAGCGGCTTGCGTAAGCCGGTGATGGGTGAAGGACTTGATTTGTATGGTGGCGTAAAGAACGCAAACCTTGGCATGACTATGCCGTCACCTGATTACGGTGATGGCCTTGGCGTTAAAGCACCTTAGTCATTCGGTCAGATGCCTGCTGCAAAACCAAACATGAATGCTGGTCTAGCAATATCTCTGCTGGGTGCTGGGCAAGAGAAGTCCGCTGGTATGCAAATGCCGCAGCTGCCAGGTGGTAGCAATCTGACCTACGAGCAATTGATGAAGATGTACGGTATGACCGGCTTACTTGGATGAGGTTAAGCATGACAAATGAAGAAAATGATTTGTTAACCAGTAAATTCATGCAAGATGAATTTGCAAGAACTGGTCATTATCCATATGATGAATTAAGAGATCCATCAAGATATATGGATGTTTTAAATCCAATTTATCCTTGGCACATGATTGAAGGTGAATCAAGAATTCCATCATATAAAGGTAATTCAAATCCTAGTCGTATAAATCCTAGTGATTATTCACCTTTGCTTTTTCCTCGGCAAACGTCACCAATCAATCAAGCAGAATTTACGCCTCAAACCTTTGGGGGTGGAGTTGTATTGGATACTGAACCTTACGTCAGTGATCGAGATAGAAGAATACAAGCAATTGATCAGCGCATTGCAGATGCGCCAATGGCAATAAAACCTTACGTCAGTGACCGCGATAGAAGAATACAAGCAATTGATCAGCGCATTGCAGAATCACCAATTCCAATTGAACCTTATGTGAGTCCCAAAATGGCAGATACACAAACAAACTCTAGTTTTATGGATAACCTTGGCGGCCTGTTGTTTGGCGGTGGAGGTGATGGCATGGAAGGTTATCTGTCAGAGAAACAGCAAAAGGCCATCCAGAATCAGGCCATGATGCAGGCCGCTGCCTCTCTGCTTAAATCAAGCGGTAGGACAACGCAACCCATTTCAATAGGTCAGGCATTGGGTGAGGCATATGGCGCGGGTACAGCGGGTTATCAGCAGGCGCAGCAAGGTGCTATCCAGCAGCTGATGATGCGACAGAAACTGGATGAGTACAAGAGACAGATGGCGATGCAAGATGCAGCGCAAAGAATCATGATGGGTGACACTGGTACAGCACCACCAGGAACTCAGATTACGCCACAGCAAGCCATATCTGCACCAGTATCAGCAGAATTGCCTGCTGGCCCTACTGTTGCACGCGCTGCAATGATTGGTCAAGTTATGCCTGGCGAAGCGCAAAGCCAGCAAGATGCAACATATGACAGATACATGAAGTTATCTCAGTTGTATTCAGTCTCTGATCCAGCAAAAGCAAAAGCATATCAAGAACTTGCAAAGACGATTAAGCCTACGCCAGAGGTTGTTGGTGAGCCTTATCGCACTGCTGATGGAAAGACTTATCAGCGACTTAAAACTGGTGGAAGAATTGAAGTGCCTGCTGCTGAAGCGCCAGCAGTTGAGCCTATTGGAGAGATGAAAGAAGTCACAGATGCCAGCGGCCAGCCTGTACTCGTTCAGCGTTATAAGGATGGATCAATCAAAACGGTTGAAGGTTTTGGTGTGCCGCGTGAGTTGGTGCAAGTCAATCTTGGCGGCAAAATCATATTTGTTGACAAGAATAAGATCCCAGCAAATGCTACTTATTTGACAGGAATGTCACCAGCGGAAGAAGCTCGACTGAAGATTGAAAAAGCAAATCTTGGTATTGCGCTGAAACGATTGAACTTGAGCGAAGCTGAATTCCAGCGTGGTCAATATGATCGCATGGAGAATGAAGACGGCGTGTTCTATGTTCCTAAAACGCCTGGCTTATCTGTCATTCCAATTAGCGGCCCTACTGGTGTACCACTCAAAGGCAAAGCACCGCCAAAGCCAACTGAAGGCGAAACAAATGCGGCTGGATTTGCTAACCAAATGGAAAATGCCGAGGCTATTATTAAGAAGTTGCCTGCTGGAGCGCAGCCAGGTATTTTTAGTAGCATGGCGGGATCAGTTCCATTTGTTGGCAATATGGCACAGCGTACTATTCAGCCAGCACAGACACAGCAATACAAGCAAGCCGCAGAGACTTGGATTCGTTCTAAGTTGCGTAAAGAGTCCGGCGCAGCAATTGGTAAGGATGAGATGGAACAAGAATTCCGCACATACTTTCCGCAAGTTGGTGACAGTGATACTGTTATTACACAAAAAGCTGCGGCTCGTCAGATTGCAATTGATGCGATGAAAAAATCTGCTGGAAAGTCATATACGCCGTTAAGTAGCGGCCTAAATTGGAATCCTGCAACACAACAATGGGAATGAGGTGCTGAGATGCCGCAAGTCGTTAATGTAATTGGTTATGGCCCTGTCACATTCCCTGATGGAATGTCAAAGGAAGAGATGGCAATGGCACTCAGAAAACTGCCACCTTTGCCGCAGGCTGCACCTGAACCGCCAATGACTGATGAACTTGGCAGCCAGATAGGTTTGTCTGTGCGACCCATGGCGCAGTCTGTATTAACTGCTGGCGGTATGCTGCCGCTGGTGGTTGATCCTGCTGTCAATTTCTTCAATCTGGCAGCAGGCACCAATGTGCCGACAATGACTCAGGCAGTGCCTAGAACGCTATCAGCGATGGGATTGCCTGAGCCACAGACAGCGCAAGAGCGAGTGGTGCAGGACATGGCAACGGCTGGCTATGGCGTGGCTGGCGCGGCTAATATGGCTCAAAAGGCATTGCCTATGGCGCAGTCTCAGACGGCGCAAAACTTCCTCAAGATGCTGGCTACAAGCCCTACAGCGCAAGCGTCAGCGGCCACAGCAGCAACGCTTGCCAGCGGTGCATTGCGTGAGGGTGGTGCGCCTCCTTACGCGCAATTAGGTGGTGCGATGCTGGCCGGTATGGTAGCCCCTGGTGGGCCAAGTTTGCCGTCAACGCAACGCGCTTTATCCGCGCCAGTGTCTTTAGTGCAACCGTTCACGCAAGCAGGAAGAGAAACCATCATTGGAAGTCTGCTGAACAGGCTTGCAACAAATCCAGAACGAGCAAGGCAGAATCTAAGCCGAGCCGAGCCGCTTGTGCCAGGCGTGCAGCCGGTGACTTCAGCCACAGCATTTGATCCTGGCTTGGCCTCCGCAGAAACCGCAATCAGGGCGCTGGATCAGTCCGGTGCATTTGCTACGCGACTGTCTGCCAACCAGCAGGCATTGCTTGATGCATACCGCCGTCTGTCTGGTAAGCCTGGCTCAGTCCCGCTGGCTGAGGCAAAGCGCACAGCAGTCACAGCGCCTATGCGTGAGGCTGCATTTGAGGGCGTGACGGTTAACCCTGACACATTCCAAAGCGGCATCAAACTGGTGGTCAATCAGGCCATCAACAACGTAATGACTAGCCCTGTTGGTGTGCGTCAGGACGTTGAAACGGCCATGAAGTTTGCGGCAGATCGAGTTGCGCGCGCAAAGTCTCCGATGGAGTTGTACGAAATCCGCAAGGACTTGGCCGGTGCAGCGCAGGGTAAATACAACCAAGAAAACCCAAGCCTGCGCCTTGCAAGCGGTCAGCTAAAGCAAGTCATTGCCGCCGTGGATGACGTGATTGAGGCATCAGCACCAGGCTTTAAAGCCTACATGGACAAGTACTCCAAGATGTCCGGCCCCATTGACCAGATGAAGATGCTGCAAGAGATTGAGCGCCGTGTCACCACCGGCCAGCCCAACCTGATGACGCAAGAGCCGGTGCTGGCTGCTGGTAGTCTGCGCCGCCAGCTGGCAAACAAGGCCGAGGAACTTGATCTGAAGTTATCAGTGCCGGCACAGACGCGCTTGGACAACATCATTGATGAGATTAACCGTGGCATGGCGGCTACAGCGCCAGGCGTGCGTGCGCCAGGCTCTGACACGTTCAAGAACATGAGCATGGGTAACCTGATTGGGCGAGTGTTCAGCGAGTCAATGGCAAGTAACACCACACTGCGAACAATGACACGCCCTCTGGACTTCTTGTACAAGCTGCCTGATGAGCAGATTCAGCAGCTGCTGGTGCAAGCAATGCTTGACCCTAAGATGGCCGCCATGATGATGGCAAAGGCGAACATCACCAAGGTGCAGCCTCTGGCAACATCATTGCGTGATAAGGCGACTCAACTCGGTTATGGCACTGCGATTGGTGCCGCACAAGGACAGTAAATCATGGCAACCAGTTACTACCAAGACCCATACGGCGCACCGGACTACTCGGCAGAGGGTATGCCTAGTCTGTTCTCTCTGAGTAATCTGGAGTCATTAGCACGCGGTAATTTTGCAGGTTTGCTTGGCCTGCCAGAAGATTTGCGAAAAGCACTATTTACTGAAAAGATGCAAAGAAATATGGATTTTCTTTCGTCACAAAGTGGAGTCCCTCAAGTTCCATATTTTTTACCTAGCAGCGAAGAATTAAAACAACGCACACCGCGCATGACTGCGCCAACGCCACAAGCTGGCCTGATTGAAGATATTGGTAGTTTCCTGTCGCCAGTGCCTGCGGCTGCTGTTGTACCTTTGGTGAAGGGTGTAGGCAAGGTTGGCAAAGCCGGTTTGCGTATGGTTGGCGAGCGCATGGCTGAAAATGTTGTGATGGGTAAGCCAAGTCTTCCTGGCTTGCTGGCTGAACCAGCATCATCACTGTTTGCGGTTACACCAGGCAAAAAACTGCCGGCAAAAGGTTTGCTAGAAGAAGTGCCAATAGTTAGAACGCCAGAAGAGCAGGCCGTCATAGATAAATTCGGACAGAAGCAAGTACAAGAAAAAGCAAGGGCTAAGAAGGTTGAAAAGATGGCACTAGAGAGTGCATCAATGAGTCCAGAAGCTCAAGCCGCCTCCACATTTAAATCACAAGGTAAGCGACAAAAAGTAGAAGCAGACTACTATCGAAAGATGGCCGAGGCATCTGGAGATGAAGCTGTATTAAAAAATGTAAGAGAGGGACGGCACTTAAAACAGACAGCAGGAGGCTATGTTGGCGCTCCTCGTACAGTGACAAGCGGCCAAGGATTGGGTGCAATGCGCCGATCTATGGATGCTGATTTTAATGATGCTGTTGAAGCTGTGCGCCTAGCTGATGAGGCTCGACTTGGTACTTGGTACGACAGAGCAAAACAAGGCATTGCTGAAAGTTCAGAACCCTATCAACTTAATAGAACACTTGAGCAGCATGGCGTTTATTCCGCTGGTGTTAGTCCAGAATCAGAATCTGGATTCGCATTAAAACACTTGAATAGTCGTGTAGCTGGAATTCCAGAAATGGCATATCGTGGTGCTCCAATGAGAAATTTGGACACTGCTGTGACCGAGGGACGGCCAGCAAATATGGGATTCAAAATTGGTGAATACGCCAATAAGAATGACCCAAGAATACCCAACACAGGTTTATTTGGAGTGAACGATTTTAGGCGTGCTCAAGGAATGGGCTATACAGACCCACAGGGTAATCCATGGAAGGCTGGAGTATCAGAGACAATGCACCCATTCATGGATGCTGAAACAGCACTTCAAGTTGATAGAGCAAACAAAGCCGCAGTTGGTGGAAGAACTAATTGGGGCGGTCCACAAATTCAAGAAGTGCCATGGGTTTACGGCAAGGGACAAGATTTGTATAGTCGTGGACTAAACAGTAGATATGCTGGAGATCAATTAGAAGGCATCAAACAATCATTGCGTGATGCTAATAACACCGCACGCGATTACTTCTACAAGCATATTGCCTCTGCCACTCATGAGGCTATACCTGGGGCAAACACAGGTCATTTACCGCAAATGATAAATGCGCCGTTTGAAGAAAAGTTAGCCTATGGAAATATTGGGCGGTGGGATGTACCGGCGCCAGAGTACGCTTTGAGTGATATGGGGACAGTTGGTGCTGGAAATCGAGATGTAATTTACAGTGCATTGGGATACCGTCAAGTACCAACAATTGACGCTACTGGAGCATATTTTCCAGAAGGATCAAAAATTGCAGAACACCAACCGGTTAAGATGGCGCGAGTATTAGCAGACTTTCCAACAGGTGGTGGAGGTTTACTGTCCATCCCAACGCAGCAGACAATGAGCTTTGCAGAACGGTTTCGTGCATTGATGGATGCAAATGAAGCGTTTGGGTTTAACTTACCAAATACTATGGCTGACGTTAAGGGAAAGAACTCATTGGTACTTGATACTAGAGCGTCAGCCCCTAAATCTTTAGATGAGCCCTATACAGGCGTAATGCCAAGTGACAAACAAATGGCTGCGCTTACTGCGGCATTGAATGATACTGGTTATGGCATTACACCAACAAGTCGTGGAGCAACAATTTTCCCATTTGATTCAAAAGCAACTGCTGCCGATGCAAGAAAATTGATGAAAAATAAGGGTAGTAAATTGCAAAAAATTTACCCTTCAGATATGAAGCCATCGCTTAATACATCCGGTTATGGGCCAGGCGTAGGAATATACACACCGGAGGGGTTCAGAGCCACCGAGCCTTTTAGCGGAAGAGCGACAATGGGCTTACTGAAGGAAGCATCATATCTTCCACCTGAAGTAGCCCTTAACTTGGGTGAGTCAGAGGGCGTTAGAAGCTCCATCAAAGGTAAGATGAAGCGTGATGCAGCTCTGCCTAATGCTAGAGCTGACATTCAAGAAACGCGCCGATTTTTTAGCGAGGCTGATTGGCCTAAAGCAGTTGCTTTGATACGCCAAGGCTATTCCCCAGCTGCTGCACTTACTGCTCTTGGCTATTCAGCGTCTAGTATGGCTCAAGACAAGCGTTGACTATTTCGCTTGTACCATGACTCAGCCCCAAAAGTCTGAGCTCTTTGCAAAGCAGATTCTTTCGCTTGCAATGCTTGTGCCGAAAGCTCATGGGCGTTAGCCAATAGCTCTTCCATCAACTCAGCGCACTCATCAAAATAACTGCCTGGCTCTATGCTTTTCAAGAACTCAATTGCTTCATCATATTTATCCATCATTTATCTCCAAACAGTGCAGCCACCAGCGGATCGCGGCGTGGCTTGAGTCTCTTACATCTTTCCCTTGCCAAGCGGAAAGCCTTATCGTCCAATGTCTCACGCGCTCGATGCCTACGCAAACGCTCCACAGGTGTCAACGGTAGCGGTCTGGCGGCATCAGTGCCAATGCCGTACCTATACACGGCCACTAGGATGCGTCCTGATCTGCGCCACTCTTGTATGTGTACGGTGCCAGCCATCCGTAGCCGCTTGATCATCTGCTGCGCTGACCTCTCGGTGCAGTACACCTTGGCGGCCAACTCTGGCGCTGTGCAGCCGGTGCGCTGTAGCAAGTCAATTACTTTCGGAAGTCTTGCTGATTTCATGCTCGCGCCTGTCGTGTCTGTTGGCCTCTTCCTTGTCGGTAAAGACTTTGCCGCACTTACTGCACCGCCATAGTCTGCTGGTGGTGACCAGCGTCTGACGTTCACCGCGCAGGCCGTGCTGCTTACCGGTCATTGTGCGTATCGTTTCAATCAAGTGTTGCGCTCCTAGAGTTTGGCTTCAATTGTTCTTAAAAATGGATGGAAGTCAGCATCTTCAATTTTCCAAAAGTCACCGTTCCACTTGCCTCCACACTGTATAAATGTGTCTTCCATTTCCTCATCCGTCAGCGGCTTGCGCTGTGGTGGAGTGGTGTAAAGAGGCTTCCAATACGGCAATCCGTCAGAATCTAAATCAGCAAAATCATCTGGTCTGCGCTTCCGAAAGTTTGACCCGTTCATAAACTGCCACGCCACAGGCTCTTGCTCTGGCTGTGCTGCGGGTGGTGTGGCAAGTCGTGCAACCAACTGGGCTACCTTTTCCTCGCGCATTTCATCCCATTGATGGACGGGAATTTCAGGGCCGTAAGCCAAACCAAAGGCCAAGGCCTCACGAAAAAGTGCTGCCGCCACAAGCTCTTGCTCTGGCTGTGCCAATGCTTCTTTACATTTATTAATGGCAGCTTTGTACATCGACAAATATTCTGGTCTTTCATATACTTCAATTAAGTCTTGGTTGTCTTCCAAAAACTCAAGTGCCAGCTTCAAAACTTCTTGTGTCATTGTG
>Ga0208916_10000620_pt1 | contig 16383 bp, 14 predicted proteins | sample DEB19_08_DNA_5_FD_184523 | JGI IMG/M metagenome (GOLD analysis project Ga0208916, IMG submission 184523) | Aqueous microbial communities from the Delaware River and Bay under freshwater to marine salinity gradient to study organic matter... | ecosystem: Environmental > Aquatic > Marine >... | reverse complement strand
CGCGATCAGTCCGGCGCTGAGTGGATTTTTCCTGGCGCGAGCGGGTCGCTTCGACATTGGCCGCCGCTTGCGTGCGTTTTATCTCCAACTCGGCAGCTTTGCTCTTGCTACTTTCCTGCTTGGCCTCCATATCGGCTTTATTGCCAGCGGCCTGCTCAGCAGCATCACCCTGAATGATTTCTTTCTGCTTGGCACGCTCGATCAAATTAGCAGCATCTTGCTGGACTTTGATCTCTTGCTCTACCTGCTGCTGCCTTTGAAGAGACTGCTTCTCTTCGGTCTTCAACAGCTGATCGGCCGCATTGATCTTGCGCTCAAGCTCATTCATCAGAACTTCCTGGCGCCGAAGATCAGCCAGGGCCTTGCTTCGAGGCGGTTGGAGCTTTTCAAGGCAGGCATTCGAAAAGAACTTGCGAAAGCAAATGGCCTGTTCTGCCTTGAATGTCGATTCGATTTTCTGCCGTTCAGTCGTGATGCGGGTGCGCTCTGCATTGCGCTCCAGTTCCCCTGGATCGATCTCAGTCTGAGAAAAGGCACTGCCAACCAGTCCGATCCACAGTAGAAGTAGGCAAAAATATTTCATGTGAGCGTTGTATCGACATCCCGGCGTTCCAGCGCCAGATATTCGGTCGATTGCATTTCATTTAATCGTGAAACTGTACGCGGAAATTCATGCGCCAGCGGGCCTTCGGTGTAAAGGGCTTCGGGCTGCACTTCTGCCGACATGATCAGCTTGACACGACGGTCATACAAGACATCGACCAACCAAGTAAAGCGCCTTGCTTCCGAGGCCATACGGACGGGCATGTGCGGCACGTCACTCAGGAGCACCGTATGAAATTGACTGGCGAGTTCTAAGTAGTCATTTTGTGACCTCGGTCCACCGCACAGCGTCTTGAAGTCAAACCAGACCAGACCACCAGCTTTGCGCCGTGCCCGAATTTGCCGAGACTCAATCTGCAACACCGGGTCTTCGTCGTGCGTTTCAGCCAAGCGGTTAAAGGTATCTGTCATCTCAGTATTCGCTACGGCACCAAGTGGCGTGTGATACAGCTTGACTTGTTCCAGTGTGCGACGTCGGTAGTCGGTGCCGTTGTCGACGCTCAACACCTCCAAATTCGATTTCAGTAAAGCAATCGCAGGCAAGATGCGATCACGGTGCAGACCATTTGGGTAAAGCTCATCCGGCGCAAAGTTGGAGGTCGTGACGAATCCCACGCCGTTGTCAAACAAGGCAGCCAGCAGCCGATGCAGAATCATCGCGTCCGTGATGTCGGCCACGTGAAACTCATCAAAGCAGATCAAGCGGTAGCGCAGAGAAATCCTGCGACCTAACTCGTCAAGCGGGTTCACCGTGCCTTGCAGGTCGCGCAATTCGCGGTGCACTTCGCGCATGAACTCATGAAAATGCAGGCGCGTCTTACGCTTGAGCGGTACAGCGTTATAAAAGCAATCCATCAGAAAGCTTTTGCCTCGGCCAACACCTCCGTGCATGTAGACACCACGCGGAATAGCAGGCCGGTTGATGAGCTTCTTGAAGGCGTTAGAACGCTTCTCCTTGAATCCGGCCCATTCGGTCGCGCAACGCTCAAGCGCGTCCACCGCACGCAGTTGCGCAGGATCACTCACATAACCCCGCGCCTGCAACTCTGCCTCGTAGGCCGCATGGACCCGCATACTCTTGGACTGGCTGGACAAACTCAAAAACTCAGAAGACTCAAAAATTGAGCGTGCGTTTGTCAACCGCCAAGGCCGCTTCCTTGGTGGCTTCGCTGAGCGATGGATGCGCGTGGCAAATGCGGGCAATGTCCTCACTGCTGGCGCGAAATTCCATGGCTACGACACACTCTGCGATCAGTTCGCTGGCCATTGGGCCGACGATGTGCACGCCAAGAATTTCATCACTGACGGCATCCGCGAGCATTTTGACCATGCCGGTGGTGTCACCCAAAGCGCGCGCCCGGCCATTCGCCATGAACGGGAAAGTACCGGCCTTGTAAGCGCGACCTGCCGCCTTGAGCTGTTCTTCGGTTTGACCGACCCAAGCGATTTCGGGGTTGGTGTAGATCACCCAAGGGATGGTGTTGAAGTTGACATGGCCGTGTTGACCTGCGATGCGCTCAGCCACGGCAACGCCCTCTTCTTCGGCTTTGTGTGCCAGCATTGGGCCGCGCACCACGTCACCCACAGCCCAGACGTTGGGCAGGTTGGTTTTGCAGTCGCTGTCCACCACGATGGCGCCACGCTCGTCAAGCGCCAAGCCGACAGCATCAGCAGCGAGACCGATGGTGTTGGCCACGCGGCCAATTGAGATGATGAGCTTGTCGACGTCAAGCGACACCGCTTCGCCCTTGGCGTTGGTGTAGGCGACAGAAACGCCTTTTTTACCCGACTTGATCTCGCCGACTTTGACGCCGAGCTCGATCTTCAAACCTTGCTTGACGAAGGCCTTGTGAGCTTCCTTCGCGATCTGCTGGTCGACCGCGCCGAGGAAGGTCGGCAGGCCTTCGAGCACGGTCACTTCGGCACCTAGACGGCGCCAGACTGAACCCATCTCCAAGCCGATCACGCCCGAACCAATCAGGCCGAGTTTTTTCGGCACGGCACCGATGCGCAAAGCACCGTCGTTGGAGAGGATGTTGGCTTCGTCAAACGGTGTGCCCGGCAAGGCGCGTGCATTGGAACCTGTGGCAATCACAACGTGCTTGCCAGAGATAGTTTCTTCAACGGTACCCGCCACTTTGATCTCGTACAAGTTGTCTTTGGCGGCGACGAAAGAGCCACGACCATGGAAAAAAGTCACCTTGTTCTTTTTGAACAGGTAAACGATGCCATCGTTGTTTTGCTTCACCACGGTGTCCTTGCGGGCCACCATTTTGGCAACGTCGAGGCTCAGTCCTGAAACGTTGATGCCGTGGTCAGCAAAATGATGACCAGCCTGCTCAAAATGTTCAGAGGACTGCAGCAGCGCCTTCGAGGGAATACAGCCAACGTTGGTGCAAGTGCCGCCCAAGGCCGGCCCCCCCTTGGCGTTTTTCCACTCGTCGATACAGGCCACGTTGAAGCCCAGCTGCGCCGCACGGATGGCTGCGATATAACCGCCAGGACCGCCACCGATGACGATCACGTCAAATAGTTTAGACATTATTTCCTTTTAATCAATTGGGGGCAGAGCAAAAATGCGTGGCATTTCTTGGTCTGTCCCACAAGTCTTCAAATATCAAACAGCAGACGCGCTGGATCTTCCATCGCCTCTTTCATAGCGACCAGGCCCAAGACGGCTTCGCGGCCGTCAATGATGCGGTGGTCGTAAGACATGGCAAAGTAGTTCATAGGGCGAACCACGACCTGACCGTTCTCGACCACGGCGCGGTCTTTGGTCGCATGCACGCCCAAAATGGCCGACTGGGGTGGGTTGATGATCGGGGTCGACAACATCGAGCCGAAGGTACCGCCATTGCTGATGGAGAAGGTGCCGCCGGTCATCTCTTCGATGCCGAGCTTGCCGTCACGTGCCTTGGCACCGTATTCGGCAATTTTCTTCTCGATGTCCGCAAAGCTCATTTGGTCGGCATTGCGCAAGATAGGCACCACCAAACCACGCGGTGAACCGACGGCGATACCGATGTCAAAGTAGCCGTGGTAGACGATGTCGTTGCCATCAACTGAAGCGTTCAAGACCGGGTACTTCTTCAAAGCGTGCACAGCCGCCTTGACAAAGAAACTCATGAAACCGAGCTTGATGCCATGCTCTTTTTCGAACTTTTCTTGGAACTTCTTGCGCATCTCCATGACCGGGGCCATGTTGATTTCGTTGAAGGTCGTGAGGATGGCATTGGTCGACTGCGACTGCAACAAACGCTCAGCCACGCGGGCGCGCAGACGGCTCATGGGCACGCGCTGCTCAGGTCGCTCGCCGAGGTTCATGGCCGCGGGAGCGGCCACTTGCGGCAGCGCAGTCTTAGGCGCACCGGTCGGAATCACAGCGGCCGCAGGCTTGACGCCACCCGCAACGGCAGACAGAACATCGCCCTTGGTGACGCGGCCATCTTTGCCAGTGCCAGAGATAGAGCCAGCGGCCAGACTGTTGTCTGCCATCAGCTTGGCTGCGGCTGGCATGGCCACGCCGGCCATGCTGGTCGATGCCGGAGGCGCTGCGGAAACAGCCACAGCGGGCGCAGCGACTGCAGCAGGTGCAGAAGCTGCGGCCGGCGCAACGGCAGCGACCTTGCCATCGGTGTCAATACGAGCAATCAGTTGCTCAGCCAGCACCGTGGCACCATCGCCAATCAGGATTTCTGACAGCACGCCAGCAGAGGGTGCAGGCACTTCAAGGACAACCTTGTCGGTCTCGATTTCGATCAGGATTTCATCCGCAGCGACGATGTCGCCGACTTTCTTTTTCCATTGCAGCATAGTGGCTTCAGCCACGGATTCGGATAACTGCGGAACTTTGACTTCAACGATAGCCATTTTTTATCTTTCGAGAATTGGTTCTGAATGAGGAGCGAGTGAGCTTCTACGGGGTCACATTACTTGGACAGGACAAAGCCTTTGAGCTTGCCAAAGGCGCCTTCAACCAACGCTTTTTGCTGCTCTTGGTGCAGGTGCGAATAACCCACTGCCGGCGACGCCGAAGCCGCACGGCCGGAGTAACCGAGTTTTTGCCCGGCCACCATGTTCTCGTGGATGTAGTGCTGCACGAAGAACCAAGCGCCTTGGTTCTGCGGCTCGTCTTGCGTCCAGACCAATTCCGTGGCGTTCGGATACTTCTTGAGTTCAGCTGCGAAAGCCTTGTGCGGGAACGGATAGAGCTGCTCCACGCGCAAGATGGCGACATCATTGGCGGCCAACTCTTCGCGCTTTTTCACCAGATCGTAGTAAACCTTGCCCGAGCAAGCCAAGATACGTTTGACCTTGTCGGCCTTCAACACCTTGTTCTCAGGAATCACGGTCTGAAAGCTGCCCTTGGTGAACTCTGACACCGGTGATGTCGCGTCCTTGTTGCGCAGCAATGACTTCGGCGTGAAGATGATCAGCGGCTTGCGCAGATCACGCACCATTTGACGACGCAACACATGGAAAATCTGGCTCGCCGTGGTCGGCTGCACGATCTGCATGTTGGTGTCTGCCGCTAACTGCATGAAGCGCTCTAGGCGTGCTGAGCTGTGCTCAGGGCCCTGGCCTTCATAGCCGTGCGGCAGCATCAGGGTCAAACCATTAACACGACCCCACTTAACTTCACCGGAGGCGATGAACTGGTCTATCACCACTTGCGCGCCGTTGGCAAAGTCACCGAACTGGGCTTCCCAGATCACCATGGTGTTGGGGTCGTTAGAGGCATAGCCATACTCAAATCCGAGCACAGCCTCTTCCGAAAGAATCGAGTCGATGACCACGAATGGCGCTTGATTCTCTGTGACGTTTTGCAAAGCGACGTAGCTGCCAATATCCCACTTCTCACGCTTTTGATCGTGAATCACCGCATGGCGGTGTGTGAACGTGCCGCGGCCGCTGTCTTCACCAGACAAGCGCACCGGATAACCGCTAGCCACCAGGGAAGCGAAAGCCATGTGCTCGCCCATACCCCAATCCACAGGAATGTCGCCGCGGCCCATCGCGGCACGGTCGTCATAGACTTTTTTAACCAACTGGTGCGGTGACACGGATTCAGGAATTGTGGTGATTCTTTCGGCCAGTCGCTTCCACTCAGAAGTGGGTATCGAGGTATCGCCGGCATCAGTCCATTTCTTGCCCAAGAAAGGGGCCCAGTCAACGGTGTACTTGGTTTTGAAGTTGGTCAGCACCGACTCACCAGTGTGCTTGCCAGCATCCAGCGCAGCACGGTAGGCCTTGACCATGTCATCGCCCAAAGTCGCGCCCAAACCTTGCGTCGTCAACTTGTCGGCGAACAGCTTCCGGGTACCCGGATGAGCCGTGATTTTTTTGTACATCAGCGGCTGCGTCAGCGCTGGCGTGTCTTGCTCGTTATGGCCCAACTTGCGGAAACACACGATGTCCAGCACCACATCTTTGCGGAAAGTCAGGCGGTACTCCAGAGCCAACTGAGTCGCCAGAACGACCGCTTCAGGATCATCACCATTCACGTGCAAGACCGGCGCTTCAACCATCTTCACGATGTCCGTGCAGAACACGCTGGAGCGCATGTCACGCGGGTCAGATGTGGTGAAACCAATCTGGTTGTTGATGATGATGTGCACCGTCCCGCCCGTGAAGTAACCACGGGTTTGGGCTAATGCAAACGTCTCTTGATTGACACCCTGGCCGCCAAAGGCGGCGTCGCCGTGCACCAGCACCGGCAGCACTTGTTTGCCCAGCGGATCAGCGCGGCGATCCATGCGAGCCCGCACCGACCCCTCAACCACCGGGTTGACGATTTCAAGATGCGATGGGTTGAATGCCAATGACAGGTGAACCGGGCCACCCGCAGTGCTTACATCAGAGCTAAAGCCCTGGTGGTATTTCACGTCTCCTGAAGGCAGGTCTTCAGGTGCGGTATGGTCAAACTCAGCAAACAAGTCTGCAGGCAGCTTGCGCATGGTGTTCACCAGCACGTTCAAACGACCGCGGTGGGCCATGCCGATGACAATTTCTTGCACCCCTTGCGCGCCAGCAGATTGAATCAATTCATCCATCGATGCAATAAAACTCTCACCGCCTTCAAGCGAGAAGCGCTTTTGCCCGACATACTTGGTGTGCAGAAAACGCTCCAGCCCTTCAGCTGCCGTCAAGCGATCAAGAATGTGCTTTTTCTTTTCCGCCGTGAAATTCGGCTTGCTGCGAATGCTCTCCAGCTTTTGCTGCCACCAGCGTTTTTCAGCTTGGTCCGTGGCGTACATGTACTCTGCGCCCAAAGTGCCGCAATAGGTTTCACGCAAGGCGTTGAGCAGCTCGCGCAGCGACATGCGGTTTTTGCCGAAAAACGTATTACTGGTGTCAAAGACGATTTCTTGGTCAGCGTCGCTGAATCCGTAAAAAGCAGGGTCCAAATCAGGAATGTTGGGGCGCTCGGTGCGCTTCAGCGGGTCCAGATCAGCCCAGCGCTGACCAACGTTGCGATAAGCCGCGATCAACTGCTGAACGGCGGTGCGCTTACGACCCATTTCAGCATCCGCACTGGCCATGACAACTTTGGTGCCACCAGCCTTGGCGCGCTCAGCGAACGCATTGATAACAGGTTGGTGCGGAACGTCTTTGGCGTTCGAACCATCAGCCGCAGGGACGTGCTGCAAAGCGTCGAAATAGTCGCGCCAGCTGTCAGGGACGCTGCCAGGGTTGGCTAAGTAATTTTCGTACATCTCCTCAACGTAAGGCGCATTGCCTCCGAAGAGATACGTATTGTCTTGATAGGTGGTGTAAATGGACGCAGCTGCTGACGCAGGTGTCTGTGGATTGGAACTCATGAGAACGCGGACCTCCGTTTCCCTTTGGGAAACATTAGCTGGTTAAAGCTTGTTAATTAACCTTCCGCAGCACGGCTAGACCGATTCGCGGATGCGACTGTGGCAGGAAGGGCCTTCAGAAACAACCAATATTGTGCCACTGAACGATTACACGGAGTTGACAGGTGCGACTCAGACAGAGGCCACTGCGGGTCACTGGCCGTTTGTGCCTTCCGCTTCCATCGCGATCTGGGTACAAACCGTGCGGCACAGATTGGCAACACGCTCATCGATGATGCGGTAGAAAATCTGCACGCCTTCGCGGCGCTTGCCCAATACACCGGCTTGGTAAAGGGTGTTCAAGTGCTGCGACATGTTTGGCTGCGTGGTTGCAATTTCGCTGAGCAGTTCACTCACGTTCTTTTCAGCCTGACACAGGCTACTGATGATTTTCAGTCGCATGGGCGCAGACATCACGCGAAAAACTTCTGCGGCCAACTCGAACACTTCATCGGGTTCAGCAATATCAACTTGAATTTTTTGAATTGAACGCTTAACCATGACCTTAGACTTTCTACAAATGACTAGGCGCCGCATCGCGAACCATCATTCCAACCATCACTTTTCGATACGTCGTGACGCTGATATGGGCCTGTTGCGGAATTCCCGAATGGTCGACAATTCAACTTGCATTCAGGCGACATAGCCTGGGTTCGGCTCAATGCCGCTGAGCTTGGGTGTGTTCAAACGGCGCGGCGCAACCTTACCGCCGCTGGCTTTAAGCCAAGTTTCCACCACATCCCAGACCATCTTGTTGCCTTGGCTGCGAGCCTCTTCGGCCACAGGCGCCCAGCCGGCGACTTTGTACTTTTTATCGGCCTCGATGGCTTTGCCGTTCAGCTGCATATTGTCGATTCGCTGGCCCATGCCTGCGCCCGGCTTGCAACTGTACTGCAGACCACCGACCCGAACCATATCCCCGCCCTGCTGGTAATACGGGTCAGGATTGAACAGGTTGTCAGCAACGTCTTCCAGCACGGTCTTGATGGTTTCCCCCGTCATTTCCGTGACCGTGGCGTACGAATAGGTCGTCGCGGTCATGTCCATCAGCCATTCACGGGTGATGGTCTGCCCCGGCAGCAGCGTGGTGCCCCAGCGGAAGCCCGGAGAAAAAGCGATTTCAGCGCCCTGCACGTCCATCAAGGCATCAACCAGCAACTGGTCGCCGGTGCCGTTGAAGTTACCGCGTCGGTAAAGCGTGCCTTCGGTCACGGCCAGTTTTTCGGCCAGCTTGACTTCATAGGGCGCGCGGACCTTGGTGATCAATGCGTCCATCTCCTTATCGGCCGGCAGCATGTTGGCAAACACCGGCAGCAGCTTGTAGCGAAAGTCCACCACCTTCCGGTCTTTGACCTCCAGGTCCAACACACCCAAAAACTTACTGTTCGAACCTGCGTTGGTGACGATGGTCTTACCGCCCTTGTTGGGCACAATGCTGGCGACTGGCATGCCGTCGTGCGTGTGGCCGCCCAAAATAGCGTCAATACCGCTGACACGGGTCGCCATCTTCAGGTCGACGTCCATGCCGTTGTGACTCAGCAGCACGACGACTTGGGCGCCTTTGCCCCGGGCTTCATTCACCATCAGCTGCATGTTCTCGTCTTGGATACCAAAGGCCCAATCCGCCACCATGTAGCGCGGATTGGCAATCGGCGTGTACGGAAAAGCCTGACCGATGATGGCGCACGGCACACCATTGATTTCACGGATCACGTAGGGTTTGAAGACGGGGTCACCAAAGTCTTGAGTCCGAATGTTTTGCGCCACAAAGTCGACCTTGCCAGCAAAGTCTTTGTCAATGATTTCCTTGACGCGCTCCATGCCCAGCGTGAACTCCCAATGCCCGGTCATCACGTCAACACCCAGCAACTTGGCCGCTTCGACCATGTCTTGGCCTTGCGTCCACAGGCTGGTGCCAGAGCCCTGCCAAGTGTCCCCGCCGTCCAGCAACAGTGCGCCGGGACGAGAGGCCTTCATGCGCTTGACCAACGTTGCCAAATGCGCAAAACCACCGACCTTGCCGTAGCGCTTGGCGGCGTTTTCGTAATTCAAAAACGTCAGCGCATGCGCCTCCACCGTCCCTGGCCTGATCTTGGTGGCCTGCAACAAGTACTCACCCACCAAGTGCGGCAACTGGCCTTTCATACTGCCCAGCCCAATGTTGATACTGGGCTCACGAAAGTGAATCGGCTTTAGCTGTGCATGGCAATCGGTCATGTGCAGAAATGACACTTGCCCGAACTTGGGAAAATCGTACAGCGCGTTGGACGCTGTGGCGGCGTCAGCCTCCGCATAAGTTCCCAGCCCCATGCCAGCAGCTGCGCCCGCACCCAAGACCTGAAGCAATTCGCGTTTGGTTAGATTCATAGATTCGCAATCACTGAAGTAGTGGCATTTAAAAAACCCGGACTTGTCCGGGTTTTAAGTGCTCAATGTTGAAAGTTACTGGTCACTGATTAACTGGCGACTTGGGGTCTAGCAGCAAGCCGACGATGTCGCGAACCTGACCTTCAGTCAAAATGCCGGAATGGCCCGCACGCGGCATATTGGAACAAGCGTTATAGGCCTTGGAGTTCCAAATCTTGCCCCATGTGTATTCAAGCATCGGCTTGGCTTCAGGGCTAGCAGGATTGGTGACGCCTCGCAACTTACCGTAGTTGTACAAGCTAGGGCCAATGGTGCCAAAGGAAATTTCTTCCTTGCTCATCTGGTGGCAGTTGTAGCAATTGCCTCCATTGGCCGCACCGGCCGTGTCAGTCCAGGTCATACCGCGACCGCTCTGGGCAATTTTCTCGCCCTCTTTCCAGTCCCCCAAAAACTTACCGTCACTGGGCCACTTGATCAGCTTGAAGTTAGCCGCTTCCAAGTCGCGCGCTGTTTTATCGTCCAACGGTTTTCCGGCCACATCGGCGGCGCTGCAAAGGCGATTTACATCATCGGATTCAAGCACCGCCGCTTTGACCATGCCTTCGTCACGGAAAGACGCTTTGACAATGTCATTGGTGATCTTGTCGAGTTCGGCCAAGCTGGGTGCTGTAGCGCAGCCTGCCGTGACGGCCGCCACGGCAAGAAGAGACAGGGTGATTTTGTATTTGGTCTTCATATCAGTCTTCCAGAATTAGCGCTTGAGGGCGGGAGCCACAGAGACTGCACCCTTGCCATTCACACCCAGATAAACGCCAAGGGCCACCGTTGCATCACTGCCAAAACCCGGAAATGGAAAGCGCTGCTGGCGATAACAGTCATTGAGCCGCTGCTGCATGCCCCACATCTGACCGTTAGATACACGGTAAGCCGGCCAAGCGGCAAAACCGATGCCGTCACCCGGATTTTTCGTCAAGTTGGGCAAGTCCTGCAACCGAATACGCTTGCCGTCGACACCATGACAGGAGGCGCACGCAAAGTCATGCGCGCCTGCACGCTGAAAAAACAACCGCTTGCCGACTTCATAAAACACTTTTTCCTGCGCGTGGGCTTGCGGCAAATTAAACTTTTGCCCCTTCGACTCGGCGGCAATCCAAGTGGCCAGCGCGGTGACGTTGTTTTGCTCGCCTCGACCAAAAGGGGTTTTGGCAATCTCTGCCGCATTGAAACCCTGCAAGGTTTCCATACAGCTGACCAGACGAGACTCTAAATCCTGAACGCGCTGGGTGTCGGCGAAATACCGTGGTAGTTCAACGAAAACCCCTTTGACGATGCCGGGGCCTTTGCCCAAGTCACATTGCACCAGCGAGACTTTTTTCGGCCCGCGCGGGGTCTTCCAAAGGTCCTCCCCCTTGGCTTCAAAGAGTTCGGCCGGGTTGCCGTCTTGCATCATGGCGCGGTACTCTTCGATCGCTTCAATGGAAGACTTTTGCGCCCAAGCCGCAGAAGCCAACAAGCCAGACAAGGCCAGCGCCAAGGCGATCAGTGGAACTGATTTGATAATTTTCATGAGCGCCTCGTGAGGTCAAATTGTGTAAGAAAACCGGGCGTTGTCACGCTCCGGCCCGAACCGATCAAGGATCAGGAAACAGTCGCCTCGTCGGTGCGGCTGTCGCCCCGATTGTCTTTCCAGTTCACGACGACCTTGTCGCCAGCCTTAGCGCCTTTAACGACGAACTGAAGGAAAGGGTTCTTAGCGACAGCAGGACCCCATTCCGCGCTGAAAACCTGTTTGCCGTTGTGGCTAGCGGTCACATCTTGTATGAACCAAGCTGGGATGATCTTGCCAGCAGGGTCTTTGCGTTGACCGCTCTCCATCTCATGCGCCATGAGCACGCGAACGGTTGCCTTGCCTGCGGCTGCTTGGGCGCGAATGCGCATCGGATCTGCCATGTTGAAGCTCCTAAATCTGAAATAAGGTGGAAGTAATTGATGTAGAAATCAGCCGCCGCAACCACCCAAGGTGACCTTGACTTCTTTTTTAGCGAACAGCGCTTTGCCATCAGCCATGATGGCGACCGCATACACATCTGAGGATTGGCCCATCTTGGCGCGCGTTGAAAACGCGGGATCAATGCTGTCTGTGACATCGAACATGGCCACCAAGGCTGACGGATTTTTTTCAACCAGCAACAGCAAACGCTTGACACCCGGTAGCGAAGAGCTGACGGCCAAGGGCACGACCGCGCCGTTTTCAGCGATATCCGGGGCGGTGATGGTGACGTCCTTGCTTTCGGCCAATGTGCCGCCGCCATAAGCCTTGATGGCATCTTGCAAGCTCTTGGCCTCAAAAGCACCCTTGTTGAAAGCCCAAGCGAATTGCGGGAACAATCCTGTGCCAGCCAAAAGGCCAGCCACAACGGCGGTGTGCTTGAGGGTTTGTCTGCGTGACTGCATTCGATTCTCCTGATTAAAGTGCATGGTAATTTAGTATTCAATGCGTGTCAGCGGTGAAATCCCTGACACCTTGCGAATTTCTTAAAGCGCTCTCACCGACCGGCACCAGTGGCCAGCCAAACTGCAATCACTTTGGCATCGGCATCGGATAGCGTCTGGGCTGGCATGGGGATCGCGCCCCAAATACCTGAGCCTCCAGACTTGATTTTGACCGCCAAATAGTCAGCCTTGGCTGCGTGCTTTTTGGCAATATCCACAAAACTGGGGCCTAAAATTTTCTTATCAACCGCATGGCAAGTCGTGCAATTGTTCTTTTGCAAAAGGGTCGCTACAGCAGTTACCGCTGACGATTTGGTCGCGCCACCCTGAGCAGCAGAAATTGTAGCGGCGGGTGCAACACCCTTCTGACCTTCAGGGCGACTCGTGTCGACGCCATGTTGAGCGCCAATCACACGGTTTTGCTCGGCAAGATTACCGTGAGCATTGCGGGCAAAGTCAGGCAGCAGAGACGCCACGCTGGGTTCTGTTGCGCAGTTTTTCATGCAGGCCGTGCTGCGCACGTCAGGCTGGCGGGTCCCGTTGAATTCATGGCCAGGCCACATGGCGTGCCGCGTGGTCATCCCATTGCGGTTGGGCATGCGGGCTTGCACTTCAGCGATATTTTTGTCAGTCAAGGTGTAGTCATCAGGAATGACGCCGCCAAGATTAAGCAAAAAGGCCGTGACCGCATAGACTTCTTCGGTGGTCAATGACTTCGGCTGGTTCCAAGGCATGGCCCGATTGATGTAATCCCACAGGGTCGAGACCGTTGCCAGTTTCATCAGCATGGTGCGACCCGTCGTGGGGTCCAGCAACTTGGCGACCCGACCGGTCTTGACATCCGCAGGTGTCGTGCCGCCAATCAGTGGAGAAAAAACTTCATTGGACTCACCAAAAATACCGTGGCAACTGGCGCATTTACTTTCCCAGACATCTTGTCCTCTGGCCACAGAACCGGAGCCAGCCGGCAGTCCCTTGAAGTCGGGCCGAACATCAATGTCCCAAGCCGCCACCTCTTTGGGCGTTGCAACACGGCCAATGCCAGCGTAGGGATGGGGTGTTTGCGCTGCAACCCAACCGGCAAGAACCAGGAAGGCTGCGGCCACAAATGCATCACGAGAGTTGAACATTTTTGACCTCGCCATTTTCTTGCACCAGCCATGACTGAATCGCATTGTTGTGATAAATCGAACGGGTGCCGCGCACCGCCCTCAACAGCTTGTAGGTCGGCTGCACGTAGCCGGTTTCATCGGTGGCGCGGCTTTGAATGATGGCGGGTTTACCGTCCCAGACCCAATCAAGGTTGAAGCGACTCAGCGCCTTTGACAGCACCGGTGTTTCGAGTCGAGCCTGACGCCAATTGCGACCACCATCGACCGACACATCGACCTTTTTAATCTTGCCTTTGCCCGACCAGGCCAGCCCAGTGATGTTGTAAAAACCTTTGTCAAGCAAGACCTGACCACCCGAGGGTGTGGTGACCACGCTTTTGCACTCCTGCAAGATGCTGTACTGGCGCTGCATACCGTCAGGCTGTAAATCCAGATAGTGAATCGCTTCATCTTTCGAGGCGTAAGGCTTGTCGCCAAGCTCGACACGGCGCAAGTACTTGATCCAGCTCACGCCTTGCACGCCGGGCACCACCAAGCGCAAGGGGTAGCCGTTCTCAGGCCGCAGCATTTCACCGTTTTGACCATACGCGACCAACACTTCGCCCGACAAAATCAGACTCATCGGAATGGTACGGGTCATGGATGAACCCTCGCCACCTTCGGCCAGCACGAACTTGCCGTTCTTCAAATCAGCGCCGGCGATTTCGAGCAAGGTGATGAGCGGCACACCCGTGAACTCGCTGCAAGAAATCATGCCGTGGGTGTACTGGCAGGTCGGCACCGCCACGTTGCCCCACTCAGCCGCAGTGTTGGCGCCACATTCAATGACATGAAAGCGCGAGACCGAAGGCAGCCGCATGATCTCGTCCATGGTGAACACATGTGGCTTGCTGACCATGCCGTTGACCATGAAACGGTGCTTCGACGGGTCGATGTCCCACCAGCCCTGATGATGCCGCTCGAAGTGCAACCCACTCGGGGTGATGATGCCAAACAGCGATTGCAGCGGAGAGAACGACACCGAGGCTTGCGCGGTCTGGGTCAGGCCTGGGCTTTGCCGGCGCTGCACATTCGTTTCGTATTTTGATGGTTTTCCATAGCCGTCGGTGACAACGCCCTGCCCCAAGCCCGTGCTGTGCGCAGGCAGGTTGAGGATGTTCGGGTCACCGCCTTCAGTCGGCACCGGATTGCTCTGAGCCAGCGCGACAGGCGTCGCGATGCCCGCAGCAGCGGCTGCAAACGCGCCACGAATGAAATCACGCCGGCCATTTTTAGCCTCCGTCACGACGGACTGAATGCCAGCCCGATCGAGAAAATTCTCGGGCGCTTTTTTAATCCGACCTGATCCCAGGCCTGTCATCAGGTCTTCATGCTTCACGGGGACTCCTTGGAGCTTTGGCACTTCAGCTTTGTTTTTAATATTCGCATTAACTAATATATAGGATTGAGTCATGTCTTTTCATTGGGGTTTACACCAAGGGAGCGCTGGCCAAACAAACACCCAACAAACTCACTTGAACCGGTAATAGTCCCTGTTCAACACCGCACTGATGGCCGTCACCTCCTCAGGAAACAGTGCCAAATTAAGTTCCATATTGCACTGTTCAATCATGCCGCGCAGAGCACCAGGTGAATTGATACGACCGGCAGGTCGGTAGATGGCCGAACCGTCGCCGCCATGTTTTCGCTGGTGGCAGGAAGCGCACTGGTTATCAGCGATTAATTGCGCACCAAGCTGTAGGTCTGCCCCGACAAAAATGGCAGGGCCTTGCGCCAAGGCGGAAACGCTGGCAAGTGTGAGAAGTACAAAAATCAAAGATTTGCAGGTCATTGTCTGTGTGATTGCATTCGGGCCGTCAGATGTAAGGGCTAGCCGATGAATCAGCTAACACCCTGACCTCCAGTATGCCGCTACTTGACCTCACGCTCCATCAGCAAATACGTGTTGTAGGCATTCATGCGATTCACAGCCCCGAACAGCGGCAGATGCTCGAAGCGCGACCAGTTAACAGCTTCGTAGGCAGAGTCAAAGGGCTCCATGTTTGTCGCTGCATCAGCCATACAGTTGCGCAAATACACGAGGTAATCACGCGTCAACGCCATGTCACTTTTCGCTTCATTGGACAGCGGTCCATGACCGGGCACAACCAAGGCGGTGTCAAAAGTCAGCAAGGTTTCGAGTGACTGAATCCAATGACCGCTGTCAGCTTGACCGACATAAGGAATACGGTTGCGAAACACCAAATCACCGGCAAACAGCACTTTGTCCTGGGGCAGGTAAATCACCAAGTCTTCAGGCGTGTGAGACGGACCGACAGGCTGCAAGAGGAAGCGCACCCCCCCGACAGTCAACTCGGTTGGGCCGTCGATCCACTGATCTGCGGGCACCAACCGAGTGGTCTCGTCAATCCACGGGAAGAGCTCTTGCCGTGAAATTTCCATGCGCAAGCGGGCGCTGTCGGATTGCAAATACTCGCGCGCTGCACCATGCGCCACGATTCGCGCGCCCTGCGCCTTGAAGCTCTGCAGGCCATAAATATGGTCGGCATGGTAGTGCGTGACGATGACGTGGGTGACCGGCAAGGGGGTCAGCTTGCGAATCTCAGCCAGCAGATGCTCAGCCAAAGCCGGTGATCCCAGCGCATCAATGACAACCACGCCCGCAGGCGTGATGACAAAACCGGCGTTGGAAATGAAGTTTTGATTGGCGCTGGAGCCCATGGCCGATAGGCCTTCCACATACCAAGCGACTGTGGAGACGCGCTGGGCGGTCATGTTGACGCCGTTAATACCAACACTTGGAACAACGGCCTGTGGCACCTCCACGGACTGAGCCTGCACAGCAGGCCAAAGCCCCAGCGCCAAAACCAACAGCAGCGCCCGATGCGTGAAAAACTGCATGCCTCCCCATCCTCATGATTGATTAAGACTTATCTTGGACAGTGCCA
>Ga0208916_10000619_pt1 | contig 16401 bp, 13 predicted proteins | sample DEB19_08_DNA_5_FD_184523 | JGI IMG/M metagenome (GOLD analysis project Ga0208916, IMG submission 184523) | Aqueous microbial communities from the Delaware River and Bay under freshwater to marine salinity gradient to study organic matter... | ecosystem: Environmental > Aquatic > Marine >... | reverse complement strand
AAAACTCAGCGAGGCCAGCATGGTCAGCACCACCACGCCGCCGAAAGCCGCGATACCGACGCCGGCCGTGATCTCGGCAAAGCCCTGAATGCGCACCAGCCCGGCCAGCAGCGCCACCACAAACACGTCCAGCATCGACCAGCGACCGATCAGCTCGATGACGTGGTAGAGCCGAGTCCGCTCAGCCCGGCGCCAAGTGCTGCGCTTTTGCGCCATCACGACCAGCAGCAAGAGTGCCGTCAGCTTGAAGAGCGGCACCAGAAAACTGGCGACAAAGATGATGACCGCCAACCCATAGGAGCCAGAAATCCAGAAGAAAATCACGCCGCTCAGAATCGTGTCGTTTTGCGTGTTGAACAGCGTGCGCGTCACCATCACCGGCATCAGGTTGGCCGGCAGGTACAGCAGGCAGGCCGCTATCAGAAAAGCCCAGGTGCGTTGCAGGCTGTCTATTTTGCGTGCCTGCAGCGGCACGCTGCAACGGGCACAGGACTCGCCCAGCGACACCTGCTCCCAGACCGTACCGCAATGGCGGCAACCGATGAGATTGAGCGCGGCGGCGGACTGCGTCGCAGGAGCTAAAGACGCGGCCTCAGGTGTTTGCTGCGTCATCGGTCATGGCCTTCACGGTGTTGGCTCTTGCCAGCAGCGCCCAGCATTTTCCAGAGGCTGCGAGGATCAAAGGCGGTCACCACTGTCAACAACACCGTCAGCGCCATAAAAGCCCATAGCGCAGGACCTGGCAACACGATGGCCATGCTGGAGAGTTTGATGAGCGCGATCAATACGCCCAGCAGGAAGATTTCGATCATTCCCCACGGCCTCAACAACTGCATCGCCCGCACCAACCACGCAAAGCCCGCCGCACGCTGCTGTCTGCGCAGAGGCACCAGCAGCCAGAGCAACATCAGCATCTGAAACAACGGGAACAGCAGCGTGGTCACCAGCACCAGCAGCGCCACCAGCCCCATGCCTTCGCTGGCCAATGCAATGACCGCGCCTAACAGTGTCGTCTGGCTGTGCAGGCCGCGCAGCTCAATCTCGACGATGGGAAAGACGTGGGCGATGGTGAAAATGATCAGGCCGGCGACCGTCAGCGGCAGCATCCGGTCGTTTTGCTTGCCGTGATGCCTGTCGATTTCAAGGCCGCAACGCTGGCACCAAGCCACTTCGTGTTCTTGCAGTTCCACCCGAGCGTGAACGGCGTCACAGCTTGCGCAAATGATGGCGTTAGGGACTTTTTTCATGCGCAAAAAGTCCGCAGATATAACGCCATACCGTGAGGGCAGGCTGCACTGTCGCATTCGGAGGGACTGTTCAGGTGGCCCAACATCAGGGCGGCTTGGTTTGAATGAGTAATGTCGGATACGTTACATTGAATCGTCAATGTGCATCACTTAGAGGTATCAAATACATTCGGAATTAAATGTTTTGATACTTTTAATGCTGAGTTTGGCTTGGCGCTGAAGGTTGCGCGGTGTAGCCAGCATGAGAGCCTCAAGTTGGTCACTCAACGTGACACCACATGCTACAGGTACATGCTACAAAACAGTGATTGCTCATCCGAAAAAAACCTAAGTCCTTGACGTGATTCACTATTTCCAAAAATAGGTGACGAGCCCGACCCCGGCACTGGCTCCACAGTTAGGGCTGCTTGGTTCCCCATCTGACCCGGTTGGCCGCTTCACCATGCGGGGAGGCCCGTCATTGAGAATTGTAATGGACTTGCCGCTCGCGCACAGCCCAACCTGTTCATCGGCAGGGTGATTTTTCGGGCACTTTAGAATGCTGCGATGTCCTACCTCGTCCTTGCTCGTAAATATCGCCCCAAGAATTTTTCGGAAATGGTCGGGCAGTCGCACGTGGTGCAGGCCTTGAGCAATGCCTTGGGCACGCAGCGCCTGCATCATGCGTATTTGTTCACCGGCACGCGCGGTGTGGGCAAGACCACGGTGTCGCGGATTCTGGCCAAGTCGCTGAACTGCACAGGTCCGGACGGCACGGGTGACATCACGGCGACGCCTTGCGGTGTGTGCGAGGCGTGTACCGACATCGACAGCGGCCGTTTTGTCGACTACACCGAGCTCGATGCGGCCTCGAATCGCGGCGTTGACGAGATTGCCCAGTTGCTGGAGCAAGCGGTTTACAAGCCCGTTGTGGGTCGCTTCAAAGTGTTCATGATTGACGAGGTTCACATGCTCACCAACACGGCTTTTAACGCCATGTTGAAGACGCTGGAAGAGCCGCCGGCTTACCTCAAGTTCGTGCTGGCCACAACCGACCCCCAAAAAGTGCCGGCCACGGTGTTGTCGCGCTGTTTGCAATTCAATTTGCGGCCGATGGCGCCTGAAACCATTCTGGAGCATTTGGTCCAGGTGCTGGCCGCTGAGGACGTCGCGGCTGAGCCGCAGGCGTTGCGCTTACTGGCCCGCGCCGCCCGTGGCTCCATGCGTGATGCGTTGTCGCTCACCGATCAAGCGATTGCTTTTGGCTCAGGCGCCTTGGTTGAAGCAGGTGTGCGACAAATGCTCGGCAGCGTTGACCGCAGCTATGTGTATCAGTTGCTTGACGCCTTGGCGCGTAGCGATGGCAAAAGCATTGTTGAAATGTCCGAGGTCTTGCGTCTGAATGGCTTGAGTGCATCTTCCACGTTGGAAGAAATGACCAGCGTTTTGCAACGCATGGCGGTGCTGCAGGCGGTGCCCGGCATCGGCGCAAGTGACGATGCGAGCGACCCCGATGTGTCTGAAACTGCGCGTCTGGCGCAGTTGCTGCCGGCTGATGAAACCCAGTTGCTGTACAGCTTGTGCTTGCATGGGCGGGGCGAATTGGGGCTGGCCCCCGATGAGTATGCGGCGTTGACCATGGTCTTGCTGCGGCTGCTGCCTTTCAAGCGCGTGACGGGTACAGCGGAAGCGAGGGGTGCCGTCGAGCCCCCAAAAAAGCCGCAGCCTGAGCCGCGTCTAGCGGTGGCTGTGCCGGCTCCGCCGCCGGTGATTGTTGCGCCGCGCGCTGCTGCCGAACCCGTTCCCGCGCCGGTTGAGCCAAGAGCGACTGTGGCGGAGGCCGAGTCAGTCCTAACGACAGAGACTGTCCCGATCCCGGTGTCCGTCGCTCCTAGCGTGAACGTGGAGAAAGTGGCACCCCTGCTGGCCACGCCGCTCGGCGACCATTGGGCGGCACTGGTGCAAGCGCTTGCCAAGGGTGAGCTGATCGCCGGGCTGGTGCGCGAGTTGGCGCTGCAGTCTGAGTTGCAGTCGCAGGACGATGGCGTTTGGACTTTGCGGGTCGAGCGCCAGTCGCTCAACCACGCTGGCGCTTGCGACAAACTGCTGCAAGCCATTCAAAGCCTGCATGCGCTACCAGATGCAGCCGCTGCGCCGGCACTCACTCGATTGATGGTGGACGTTGGCCCTGTGGCCGACACGCCTGCGCGCCGCAACACCGCGGCTCAGACAGAGCGCCAGCGGCAAGCCGAAGAGGTGATTGAAAATGATCCTTTTGTGCAAGACATGGTGCGCCAGTGGGGCGCCCGCGTGGTGCCCGGCAGCATCCGTCCGCTGGCCCCGACATTGGCATCCACATCGACTTCGGTGTTGGCCAAGCCGATATGATAAAGACACGCTTTCAAGACCCCTCTTAAGACCCATTTACCAAGGAATCAAAACATGTTCAACAAAGGACAACTCGCCGGTCTCATGAAGCAAGCGCAAGCCATGCAGGACAACCTGAAAAAAGCCCAAGATGAGCTGGCCTTCATTGAAGTCACCGCAGAAGCTGGTGCCGGCTTGGTCAAGGTCACGATGACCTGCAAACACGACGTCAAACGCGTCGAAATCGATGCCAGCTTGTTGGTGGCTGACGACAAGGATATGCTGGAAGACTTGGTGGCCGCAGCCTTCAATGCCGCAGTGCGCAAAGCGGAAGACTTGAGTCAGGAAAAAATGGGCAAGATCACCGCTGGCATGCCGGCGCTGCCCGGCGGCATGAAAATGCCCTTCTGATGATGTGTTTGGAGCTGGTCGTTTTCAATGGCTGATTCAAATGCGCTGGAGGGTCTTACTCAGGCCTTGCGTCGCTTGCCCGGTGTTGGCCTGAAGTCGGCGGCACGCATGGCTTTTCACTTGCTGCAAAACGACAAGCCCGGTGCCCTGCAAATTGCCAAGGCACTTGAGCATGCGGTGCACAGCGTCAAGCATTGCGCGCTTTGCAACACGCTGACCGAGCAAGAGGTCTGCATCACTTGTCAAAATCCGCAGCGCGACCGCAGTCAGCTGTGCGTGGTGGAGACGCCTGCTGATCAAGCCGCACTTGAGCGCACGCTGGCTTACCGCGGCTTGTACTTTGTCTTGATGGGCAAGTTGAGTCCGCTGGACGGCATTGGACCGAACGAGATCGGGCTGAAAAAACTCTTCGACCGCGTCGTCCCCAGAGACGCGCAAGGCGAGCACTTCCCCGCCAATGAGCGCGAAGTTCAAGAAGTGATTCTGGCGACCAATTTCACCGCCGAAGGCGAAGCCACCGCCCACGTGATTGCGCAAGCCTTGAAAAGCCGCGGCGTGCAGGTCACTCGGCTGGCGCGCGGTGTGCCGGTGGGCAGCGAGCTCGAATATGTCGATCTGGGCACCATCGCCCATGCACTTGTAGACAGACGTTAAACGTGGCTGAAAGGCGCTAAAAATCATGCTTCCAAATTTCACAACCGCTTATTGGTGTGTGCTGGCAATGGCCTTATTGCCTGTGGTCTGCGCAGGCATCGCCAAGTCCGGCATGATGCGCACGCCGCCGGGTGAGGGCGGTTACGACAATGCCGACCCGCGCAGTTGGCTGCTGCGCCAGACCGAATGGCGCGCGCGGGCCAACAACGCCCAAGCCAACACCTTCGAGGCACTGCCGTTCTTTTTTGCGGCCGTCATCATTGCGCATCAGCTGCAGGCTTCGCAGGGGTATGTTGACGTATTGGCGGTGGCTTTCGTTGTGTTACGTCTGGCTTATGTGGCAGCGTATGTAAGCAACAAAGCCAATCTGCGGAGTGTGATTTGGATGCTGGCTTTGCTGGCCAATGTCGCGCTGTTGTTCGCTGGATTTCGCTAAGCCAGAGTACAAACCCGCACGGGATCATCCCGATGCGGGTTTTTTGTTGGCTGGTTACGCTTGGCCCAAGATCAAGAACTCAAGGGGGCCAGCGTATGACGCGACCAGACGGGATAACCCGCCGGCAATGGGGTGGCGCAGGACTTTTATTGGCCAGCTCGTTGGCCGTGCCTGCGCTTCTGGCCCAGACCAAACTGGAGCGCACGCGCATCGTCATGGCGGTCGATGGCAAGGCTTCGCTTGGCTTTCTGCCCTTGACGATTTCAGAGCAACTCGGCTACTTCAAGGCTGAAGGTCTTGACCTGGAAATCAACGACTGGGGTACGGGGGACCGGGCCTTGCAGGCCATCGCCAATGGGGCTGCTGATGTTTGCGCAACGGCCTTTGCAAAAACCATTGAGCTGCAGGCTAAAAATCAATGGTTTCAAGCATTCGCTCTACAGGCGCGGACACCGCAGATCGCTTTTGGCGTGTCTGTGCGCAACCTGCCTCACTTTAAAACAGGGGCCGAACTAAAGGGGCGGAAAATAGGGGTCTCGGCACTCGGTTCAGCCAGCTATTTGACCGTCTGTCAGGTTCTCGTGCGCTTTGACCTGAAGCTCAGCGACGTGATTTTTGTCGAGGTCGGATCAACAGCGAACGCGCTGGCCGCCCTGCGCTCTGGGCAGGTTGACGCCATCAGTCACACCGATCCGGTGATCAGCATGTTGGAGCAAAAAGGGGAGGTCAAAATCATCGCAGACGCCCGGACGCTGAAGGGCACGGCCGATATTTTTGGCGGCCCGATGCCGTCTGCCTGTCTCGTCACCGGCGGAGAATTTATCCAAAAAAATCCGAACATCTGCCAAGCCTTGGTGAATGCCATCGTGCATGGCTTGAAGTGGCTTCAAACCGCAGGTCCCGGCGACATCATCAAGACCGTGCCAGAGTCGTATCTGCTCGGCGACAGGGCTTTGTATCTGGCGACTTTCGACCAACTGCGTGAGTCGATCTCCCTGGATGGATTGATGCCTGAGAACGGCCCCCGCACAGCCTTGCGCACCCTCGCGAGTTTCAATCCCGACATCAAGGCAGACAAGATCGACTTGTCCAAGACCTTCACGAATGTATTTGCGCGCCGGGCTAAGGAGCGCTTCAAGGCCTGATCCTCAGGGCCTCACAGGTGCAGCTGTATTTGCTGCGGTAGGCAACTGCAAGCCTAAAAAGCTGGCGAGAGCAGCTGTCGTCAGCGATCCTTCATGCGTGATCAATGCACCCGTTTGGACGTTCGTGGCGACGATAGTGGGAATCGATGCGAAACCAAAGCGGGTCATGAGCTGGGTGTTTTGCGCGACAGCAGCTTTTGACGGGTCAATGTCGCGTGAGGCGCTGATGCCGCCTGACTTGGCCGTCATCGACGCCTCATGCGCATCCATGGCGGCTTCAGGGTCTGGCATGGCCAGAATCGTGGCACCTTGTGATGTGCTTGAGGCGTTGAGAATGCCGACCGGAATCCAGAGGAAACGGATCTGATTTTTCAGGGGCTTGGCGGCTTCCCAAAGGGCTGTGCAGTGCGGACACTGCGGGTCAAAAAAGACGAAGGCCGTGCGGGCGCTCATTGGCACGCCAACGCTGAAACCTTTTGCCTCTGCTTGTATGAGGTCGATTGACACCGGCGTGGCGCCGGCTTGCTTGGCCGAGGGCGGAGTTGACTGATCTTTACAGGCCCCCAGAAGGAGGGTGGCGGCAACAGTGGCGGCCACGAAAAGGGTTTTCAGCATAGCGTTTTGAGATTGTGTTTTCAACGGGAAAGCTTAGGTGATAACTGTGTGCGAAACACAGCTCAGCCTTTTAATTCGACTGGATTTACGGAGCGATACAAACTAGCGCTGCAAGTTACTTGCGCGGCGCTCTTTTGACGACCTTGACTTTGTTGCTTCGGTTGGCGCTGGCCTTGACAGGCAAAAACAACACCAGCGACTGCCCCATTTGGAAGCGAGTGTGCGCGGTGACTTGGTTCCAATCGGCCACTTCGAGTGTGCTGACGCGATAACGCCGCGCCAAGGTTGCTACGGTCTCACCCCTGCGGGCCTTGACGTTGACACGCCGGGTGACCAGCTCGGGCGCCAAACTCATGTGGCCGTTGTCGGCCACATGGCTGGTCACGTCGTTGATGACTTTGGCGGAGCGCGGCACCAGCAGGGTTGAGCCGGCTTTGACCAGCATGCGTGGCGGAATGCTGTTAATCGAGCGCATGTCGGCCTCGCTCATGCCGGTGCGACGTGCCGCTTCGCCGGGGGCCATTGTGCTGGGCACGGTCCAGGTTGTCCAGCTGGCGTACTGGCCCAGCGTGTAGGCTTCAAAGTTGCGCTGAAAAACCTTGGCACTGTCCCATGGGAGCAAAATTTGCGGCGTACCCGCAGCCAAAATGACGGGCCGGCTGGCCGCTGGATTCAGTGCTTTGAAGTCTTCCAACTTGACGTCGGCCAGTTTGGCGGCGAGTGCCACGTCGATGTCGCGTGAGATCGTGACTTCCTGAAAATACGGGTGGTTTTCGATCAGTGGCAGTTCGGTTTTGAAGGTCTCTGGATTGCCCACAATGTTTTTCACGGCTTGCAGTTTGGGCACGTACAAACGGGTCTCAGCTGGCATGTTCAGGTCGGTGTAACCTGTCCCTAAACCGGCTTTTTTGTTGCGTGCAATGGCTCTGCCGACATTGCCTTCGCCCCAGTTGTACGCCGCCAAAGCCAAGTGCCAGTCGCCAAACATGGTGTTGAGTTTTTGCAGGTAATCCAGTGCTGCACGGGTGGAGGCCAGTACGTCGCGCCGGTCATCCCGAAAAATGTTTTGTTTGAGGTCGAAATAAGTGCCGGTTGCCGGCATGAACTGCCACATGCCAGCGGCCTTGGCGCTGGAAACAGCTTGCGGGTTGAAGGCGCTCTCGATGTAGGGCAGCAACGCCAGTTCGGTCGGCATGTTGCGGCGCTCTAACTCTTCAACGATGTGAAACAGGTATTTGCTGGAGCGCTCGGTCATGCGCTGGATGTAGTCTGGCCGGCTGGAATACCACTGCTCACGGTCGGTCACCAAGTCGTTTTCCAGGTTGGGCATCGCATAGCCCCGGCGGATTCGGTCCCACAGCTCGATGGGCGCTTCGAGTGAGGTCACAGACTGGGAGGTTTCATCCATCGGTGAGATCGATTTGAGGGTCGAACTTGGGGACACCGGCGGACGTGACGGTTTGCTGCTGACACGATTTTCAGGGGGCTTTGTGGCTATAGCCGGAATGGTCTGTGTACTGGCCATGATGGGCCCAGTGACTGTGGCCGTTGGTTCCATTGAAACTGTGCTTGCACAGCCCGCCAAGATGGCCATGGTGCCCGTCAATACGAGGCTTGATGCGCTTGAGCGAAGACCACGAAGGCCGGTGAAGGGGTAGCTTGCGATGCGCTGAATTATTGTCATGAAAGAGGTCGTTTCAGTGCCGTTGAGCAGCGCTGTGAATTGTCGGAAGGCAAGACCATCAACGGGGCTCGCCAAGTAGGAAGGCGTGACTAAAATCAGCAGCTGTTTGAAAACATTTGAAAAAAACACATGCAGTGGTCTGGATGAGCTCTGAAATTATAGGTTTGACGGATTGGTTGAAAACACCGCCCGGTGACTACCTGCTGGCGTGGGAGCGTGAGCGTTTCGATCATGCAGTGAGTGATATTTTTGGTTTCCATGCCTTGCAGCTAGGTCTTCAGGAAATGGACACCTTGCGCAATAACCGCATGCCTCATCAATGGTTGGCGCTGGATTCACTCCAAGACATGACTGTAAACGCTCCTGATGAGATTTTGAACCTGAACTGTAAGCAACCCCAGAGTGCCCGGCGTGTTGCGCTTTTGACACATTCAGCGGCCTTGCCTTTTCCTGCGAACAGTTTGGACTTGGTGGTTTTACCGCACACGCTGGAACTCAGTCATGACCCGCATGCCACGTTGCGCGAAGTCGAGCGCGTGTTGGTGCCTGAGGGGCGCGTCGTCATCAGCGGTCTGAATCCCGCCAGTTTGTGGGGTGTGCGCCAACAGCGCGACCACCTTTGCCGGCGGCTGGGCTTCGGTGATTTGTTTCTGCCTGAAAACGGTGAGTTCATTGGTCATTGGCGCTTACGCGACTGGCTTCGCCTGCTCAGTTTTGAGGTTGAGTCCGCACAGTTTGGTTGCTACCGGCCGGCCATCGACAATGCCCGCTGGCTCGGCCGTTTCGCTTGGATGGAAACGCTTGGTGCGCGTTGGTGGCCGATCTTTGGCGCGGTGTATTTTTTGGTGGCGACCAAGCGCGTGCGTGGCATGCGCCTGCTGGAACCGGCTTGGAAAACCCGTGCTGCGCGAGCGGCAGCGCCGGCGGTGGTGGCCAATCGTCGCCCAGCTCGTTCGGATGCTTCGGTGAGCTCATCGTTAGAGCGTTGAGCGAAACTTGCGGCCGCCCCTCTTCCCCCTTTCTCCATTTCCTTTTACGAAGACAAATCATTCATGACAGAAGTCCAGACTCCGGCCGCGCCGGTGGTGATTTATACCGATGGCGCCTGCAAGGGCAACCCTGGCCCCGGCGGTTGGGGTGCGATGCTGAGCTCCGGTGGTACCGTCAAAGAGCTTTTCGGCGGCGAACTTGGAACCACCAACAACCGCATGGAAATGATGGCCGTCATTGAGGCGTTGTCAGCACTCAAACGCCCCTGCCAAGTGACGCTTTACCTCGACAGCGAATATGTCCGCAAGGGCATCACGGAGTGGGTTCACGGCTGGAAAGCCCGTGGGTGGCGCACGGCGGCCAAAGCGCCAGTGAAAAACGTCGACCTGTGGCAACGCTTAGATGCCTTGGTGGCTTCCGGCGGCCATCAAATCGACTGGCGCTGGGTCAAGGGCCATGCGGGTGACCCCGGCAATGAGCGAGCCGACACCTTGGCCAACAAAGGTGTTGACATGGCCTTGGCCGCGAATCGTTCTGCAGTCCGGCTTTGAAGATTTTGTAAACGGCAGGTAAATTGGTGCTCAAGTGGTCATTTTGAGGCGCTTAAGCTCAGCGCAAATGATACGGCCTGTTACATTGATACCTTAACTCATCCTTACTAAAAGCGGAAGCTTTTCTCATGGTCTCAAAAGTAATTTACCCCGTGGTGGCTGCAGTCGGTATCGCCACGCTTGGCGCGGCCGCTTGGTGGTATCAGAACCAGCCAGCCAAGTCATTGGCCGAAACGCCTGCGGCATCGGCCCCGGCTGCCGGCCCTTCAGGTGGCTCTGGCAAACCGTCTGTCGAAGTTGCCCGTGTAGAGGGCAAGACCTTGGTCGACGACACACAAGCAGTGGGCTCGCTGCGTTCGCGCCAAGGCGTGGTTTTGCGGCCCGAGATCAGTGGCCGGATCACGCAGCTCAACTTTCGCGACGGCGACCGTGTCAAGGCCGGGCAGTTGTTGGTACAGCTCGACGACCGCTTGCCGATGGCCCAGGTGCAGCAGGCGCTGGCTGAGCTGAGCATTGCCGAGGCCAACCACAAACGCAACCAAGACTTGGTGGCGCAAAACTTCATCAGTCGCCGCACCGTCGACGAAAGTGCTGCCGCTTTGCAAGTGGCCGAAGCCAAGCTGGCACTGGCCCGCGCGACCGCCGCGCGTCTGAAGATCCTCGCACCATTTGACGGCTTGGCCGGCATCCGCCTGGTCAACGTCGGCGACTACCTCAAGGATGGTGCTGACATTGTCAATATCGAGGACATCGAAGCTATTTACGTGGACTACCGGTTGCCTGAGCGCTTTCAGTCCAAAGTCCGCCGTGGCCAGCTTGCAACGGTGGAACTGGATGCCTTGCCGGGCCGTAAGTTCAAGGCTGTTCTGCAGGCCATTGACCCGCTGATTGATGCCAATGGCCGTTCGGTGGGCGTGCGCGCCTGCATTGACAACCGCCGCCTGCAATTGCGTCCCGGTATGTTTGCAAGGGTTAACACCGTTTTTGGCCAGCGTGATGACGCTCGCGTGATTCTTGAAGCTGCCATCGTTCCGCAGGCCGGCAAGCAATTCGTCATCAAACTGCAGCCTGGGCCAGACGCTCAAGGCTTCGTGACGCAACGGGTTGAAGTCAAGGTCGGGCAGCGCATGCCGGGCAAGGTCGAGATTGTCGACGGTCTGGGTCTGGGCGATACCGTTGTGATCGCTGGCCAGCAGCGTGTACAGCGTGACGGCACTTCTGTGCGCGTGCTGGAGATGGCCGCCACGCCAGCGACACCTGCTGCATCTGCTGCACCAGCGGCCGCAACCACGGCTCAGCCAGCCAAGGCTTTGGCGCCGCTGACAGGGCCAGACCCTTGCCGTGCAGGCATGGCTGACACGGCCAGCCCGACGCGCAAGTCTCAATCGCCAGCCTGAACCATCACCCGCCTGAATTTCACAGACCGATAGCCGGAACCCCTGACCATGCAAATCGCTGAAGTTTCCATTCGTCGGCCGGTGTTTGCCACTGTGCTGTCGCTGTTGATTGTGCTGATTGGCGCTGTCAGTTTCAACCGACTCACAGTGCGTGAGTACCCGAAGATTGACGAGCCCGTGGTCACCGTCAGCGTGCGCTACCCAGGCGCTTCGGCAGAGGTCATCGAGTCCCAAGTGACCAAGCCGCTGGAAGACTCCATTGCGGGGATTGACGGTGTGGACGTGATCACCTCGATCAGCCGTGCCGATCAGGGTCAGATCAGTGTCCGCTTCCGTCTTGAAAAAGACGCCGACTCAGCCGCAGCCGAAGTCCGCGACCGAACTTCCCGCGTGCGCAACCGCTTGCCACAAGCAATTGAAGAGCCGGTGATTGCCAAAGTCGAGGCCGACGCGTTTCCCGTGATTCAGATCGCTTTTTCCAGCGACTCCCTGACCCAGCTTGAAATCAATGACTTGGTGAATCGGGTCGTCAAGCCACGCTTTCAGACCGTCACCGGTGTGGCCGATGTGCGCATTTTTGGCGAGCGTAAATACGCCATGCGGGTTTGGCTTGACAGCGACAAAATGGCCGCTTTTCGCCTGACCAGCCAAGATGTCGAAGATGCCATCCGCCGCAGCAACATGGAATTGCCAGCGGGTCGCATCGAGTCCCAGCAGCGCGAGTTCAGCGTCACCTCGCAGACCAACTTGATCCGGCCGGCACAGTTCGGTGAGATTGTGGTGAAAACCGTCAACGGCTTTTCAGTTCGGGTACGTGACGTGGCGCGGGTCGAAGAAGGCGCTGCCGACGAGCGCACCGCTGTTCGCCTGAATGGCCGTTCAGCCGTGGCTGTTGGCGTGATCCGGCAGGCCACCGCCAATCCGCTGGACTTGTCAAAAGGTGTTCGGGCGGCCTTGCCCAAGCTGCAAGCGGATCTGCCCGCCGACATGGTGATCGACGTGGCCAATGACAATTCGGTTTTCATTGACCGCTCTGTTAAAAATGTGTATCGCACCATCGTCGAAGCGGTGTTGCTGGTGGCACTGGTCATTTTTGTGTTCTTGCGCACCTTGCGCGCATCCATCATTCCCATCGTCACCATTCCGGTGAGTCTCGTCGGCACCTTCGCGCTGATGGCATTGGCTGGCTTTTCGATCAACACATTGACCTTGTTGGCTTTGGTGTTGGCGATTGGTCTGGTGGTCGACGACGCCATCGTCATGCTGGAGAATATTTACCGGCACATTGAAGAGGGCATGGATCCGTTTTCAGCCGGCATCAAGGGGGCCCGTGAAATCGGCTTTGCCATCATCACCATGACCGCGACGCTGGTGGCGGTGTATGCGCCACTGGCTTTCACGCCGGGCCGCACCGGCCGGCTGTTTGTCGAGTTTGCGCTGGCACTGGCCGGCGCGGTGGTGGTGTCTGGTTTTGTTGCGCTGACGCTGACGCCCATGATGTGCACGCAACTGCTGAAGCACAACCCGAACCCGAACCGATTTGACCGCGGCATGGAGCGTCTGCTGACAGGTTTGTCTGACAGTTACGGTGCTTTTCTGCGCTGGTTGGTGACCATGCGTCACCTGCCTGCGGCCAATGCCGGGCTGGGCGGCATGATCAAGGCTTGGCTGTTGCAGGCGCGCTGGCTGGTGTTGCTGGTCATGCTGATCAGCGCGGCTGCGATTGTCTTGGTGTTCCCGACCATGAAGCAAGAACTCTCGCCGATGGAAGACCGTGGCGTGATTTTGGCCAACGTCAATGCGCCTGACGGCGCAACGCTGGACTACACCGACCGTTACGCCCGCGCGCTGGAAAAAATGGGTCAACCCTTCAAAGAGTTCGACCGTATTTTTGTCAGCCTAGGCAACCCCACGGTGGCGCAGGCCAGCGTGGTTTACCGCACTGTCGACTGGGACGACCGCAAACGCACGACGATGGACATGGCGCGTGAACTCGGACCCAAATTCGCCAGCTTGTCGGGTGTGACGGCCTTTCCGATCACACCGCCTTCATTGGGCCAGGGTTTTCGCGAGCGACCCCTCAACTTCGTTATTCAGACCTCGGAAAGTTACCAGAACCTGAACGGCATGGTGCGTAAGATGCTCGACGAAATTGCCAAGAATCCAGGCATCGTCTCGCCGGACGTTGACTTGCGCCTGAACAAGCCAGAGCTGCGCATCAGCGTTGACCGTGAGAAGGCGGCTGATCTGGGTGTGAGTGTCGAGGTGGTTGCCAAGGCGGTTGAAACCCTGCTCGGTGGTCGCAACGTGACGCGCTACAAGCGCGATGCCGAGCAGTACGACGTGATCGTGCAGACGCAGGCCAGCGGCCGCAACACGCCAGAAGACATTGACCGCATTTACGTGCGTGGCCGTAACGATGCCATCATCCCGCTGTCGGCTCTGGTGAAGGTGCGCGAAAGCGTTTCGCCGCGTGAGCTCAACCACTTTGGTCAGCGCCGCTCGGTCACCATCACGGCCAATTTGTCCAGCGAATATTCGCTGGGCGAAGCCTTGCGCTTCATGGATCAGACGGCAGCGAAAATTCTCACGACCGGCTACAGCACCGAACTCAACGGCACCTCGCGTGAGTTCCGCAAGTCGCAGGGTGCGCTGGTGATTGTTTTTGTGCTGGCGCTGGTGTTTATTTTCTTGGTGTTGGCGGCGCAGTTCGAGAGCTTTGTTGATCCGCTGGTCATCATGCTGTCGGTGCCGCTGTCGATGATCGGCGCCTTGTTGGCGCTGAAATGGAGCGGCGGATCACTCAACGTGTATTCGCAGATTGGTCTGATCACGCTGGTCGGGTTGATCACCAAGCACGGCATCTTGATTGTCGAGTTCACCAACCAACTGCGCGGTCAGGGGATGGACATGATCGACGCGGTGGTCAAAGCCTCAGCGCAGCGTCTGCGGCCGATTTTGATGACCACCGGTGCGATGGTCTTGGGGGCTTTGCCGTTGGCGATGGCCACGGGCGCGGGTGCGGAAAGCCGCATGCAAATCGGCTGGGTCATTGTGGGCGGTATGTCTTTGGGCACACTGCTGACAATCTTCGTGGTGCCGACAATGTACACGCTGTTTGCCCGCAAGGCGATTCCGGGCGCGAGCACGCAAGTGGCCCATGAGACACCGGCTGCGGCTGGCAACTGAACTTCGCCAGTCGATTTAGATCGCGCCGTCAAACATCATCACGTCCAACAGATCGCCGACGGCGACGTTGCCTTGGTCGTGGTGCAACATGATGAGGCCGTTGGCTTCTGCCATCGAACTCAATACACCCGAACCTTGGTTGCCGGTGGTGCGCACTTGCAGCGAACCATCGGCAGCAGTTGAGACCCAGCCGCGCTGGTATTCGGTGCGGCCCGCTTTTTTGCGCATCGGCTCTTGGCTGTGGGCTTTGAGCAGCGGCGCAGGGCTGTCGGTGCAACCCATCATTTGCAGCAACGCCGGTCGAACAAAGGCTAAAAAAGTCACCATCACGGCGACCGGATTGCCGGGCAGTCCGAACAACACGGCACCGGCTTTGTCGCTGGACTCTGATGCAATTCGGCCAACAGCCATCGGCCGACCGGGTCGCATGGCGATGCGCCAGAAGGCCACATCACCGAGCTTTTTCATCATGGCTTTGGTGTAGTCGGCTTCGCCGACGCTGACGCCGCCGCTGGTGATGATCGCGTCAGCCTGAGCTGCCGCAGAGCGGAAAGCGGCTTCCAGCAGGGCGGGATCATCTTTAACCACGCCCATGTCAATCACCTCGCAGCCGAGCCGCTTGAGCAGGCCAAAGGTGGTGTAGCGGTTGCTGTCGTACACAGCGCCTTCACGCGGTGGCTCGCCCAGCGACAGGATCTCGTCGCCGGTTGAAAAATAAGCCACTCGCAAGTGACGCCAGCAAGGCAGGCTGGGCAAACCCAGCGAGGCGGCTAAGCCGAGTCGTGCCGGCGTGATGACTTGGCCTTTGAGCAGTGCAGGGTGGCCTTGCGCCAAGTCCTCACCGCGAAAACGTCGGTTGTCACCGGGCTTGAGCAGGCCCGGCGGAATGACAATCAATTCAGCTTCGCCGGTCAGTGGCGTGACTATTTCTTGCGGCACCACGGTGTCAAAGCCTGCCGGCATGATGGCCCCGGTCATGATCTTCACGCAGTCACCCGCGCCTGCTGTGCCGACCCAGGCTTTGCCGGCCAGCGCCGTGCCAACGACTTTGAGTTGCAGCGGGCCATCGGCTTGCAGCTGGCTGCCATCAAAGGCATAACCGTCCATCGCTGAGTTGTCGTGCGGCGGCACGTCCATCGGGGAAATGACATCGGCAGACAGTACCTTGCCCAGCGCGTCAAACAGCGGCAGGTTGCTGCTCTCGGTCACGGCTGTCACCAGCCGTTGCAAGAAGTCCAGCACCGCGTTGGCGGGCAGCGCTTGCGGGTCGTAGCCCTGAAGTTCGGCGGCGATTTGCGCAATGGTTTTCATGGGCTTGGCGTCAAGAGGGTTACAACAGCTTTGCGGCTCAGCGGCTTTCGAGCTGGTGCAATTCGGCGAGCGTGTTGGCGTTGACAAATGCTTTTGGGTCGTCGCCGGGCTGGTCAAACGGCACCAGCACGGTTTTGTGCTGTGCTGTCCAAGCATCGATTTTGCGGCCACCACCATGGGTGAAGCGAACCACGCTTTCGAGCAGTTCGGAGCGCATCAGGCAAAACACGGGCTGAGCACGCAACTGGCCATCTTCTTCACGCGCCGCCGCCATGGCGATGTCAGCGTCTTCGGCTTCCAGTGCAGCCGCAAGGCGTGCAACAAGGTCGTGCGGGAACAGCGGCGTGTCGCAAGGCACTGTCATCATGAACGCGGTCTCGCAGCGCTCCAAGCCCGTCAAAAAGCCCGCCAGCGGTCCGGCGAAG
>Ga0208916_10000618_pt1 | contig 16456 bp, 18 predicted proteins | sample DEB19_08_DNA_5_FD_184523 | JGI IMG/M metagenome (GOLD analysis project Ga0208916, IMG submission 184523) | Aqueous microbial communities from the Delaware River and Bay under freshwater to marine salinity gradient to study organic matter... | ecosystem: Environmental > Aquatic > Marine >... | reverse complement strand
GCCATGGTAGCGATACAGCCCAGGGCATAAAAAAAGGCGACTCTGAGAGTCGCCTTTTTAAGTTCCGGAGCGGCGTGATGCCGTACCAGTGACTGTCGCTGTGACCGCTTTACTGCGGCCGCTGCGTTGTGGCCTCTTCAAAAGGCAGCGTCATGTTGCTCAGATCACGCTTGGTCTCTACCAGCACCAGTGGGCTTGCTTGAACGGCCACCGCAGGGGCTCGTTCGCGTGGCACGTGGACTGGGCGCGGCTCGGCAGCTATGGCAGCTTGCGTTTCAGCGATCTTGCTGGTGTTGGAGTTGACCCACTGCAGACCCGAGGCGCTAGCGACCTGAGCCAAGTCTTGCAAAGGCAGGTCATACGACGCCACTTGCGGCAGTGCGCGTGTGGCTGGCGCGGGTGCGCTCACCACTTGCGGTGCTGGCGCGGCGACGGGTGCTTGCACAGGCGCTGGCACGATGATCGCTGCCGGTACTGCTTGTACTTCAGTGACCGTCATCACCGGGCTGACCAAGACAGAGGGGTTTGTGCGGGTCTCGGCGTTGAACTGTTGCACTGGCGCAAGGGCCGGGGTGCTGGCGTCAGCAACTTGCTCTGGTGACGACTCGGCACGGTCACCACGTTCACGGCGCTCGCGACCATAACGGTCACGGCTGCGGCGTTCGCGGGGTGCGCGTTCTTGGCTGTCTTCTTGGCCAGCAGCCGGCTCGTTACCTTGCGCTGCGACGTCTGTTGCGACTGTTTGCTCAGTGCGTTCGGCACGGACGTCAGCTGCGTTGTTATCGGCAAACGCGGCTTGTTGGCCACCGTCAGCGACCGGCGCATCATCACGACGTTCAGGGCGACGACCGCCGCGTTCACGGCGACCTTCGCGAGGCTCGCGTGCTTCACGGGGCTGGCGCTCTTCGCGGCCGGCTTCTGGTGCTGTCACTTCACCGCGTGCAGCGGCGGCCATGGCGGCCTGATTGGCCAGTGCCAGTTCTTCTTGGGCTGCGTCGCGGGGTGCGCCGGTGCGTTCAGCACCACGCTCACCACGGTCTGTGCGTTCGCGGCGAGGGCGCTCACCACGGCCTTCACCGCGGGGCTGGCTCTCAACGCGGCCTTCGTTGCGACCATCAGCGCGCAAGTCTGGGCGAGCTTCACCGGAGCGTTCTGCACCGCGGCCGCTTTCGCGACCACCTTCAGAGGGTGCGCGTTCCGGGCGGCCTTCTTGGCTGCGTTCGCGACGTGGGTCAGCGCGGCCTTCGCCTCGCTCAGCACCGCGTTCGCCTGTGCGTTCAGCGCGGCCTTCTGGGCGACCTTCGGTGCGTTCACTGCGACCACCACGACCACCGCGGCGACCATCACGGCCACCACGTTCGCCGCGCTCTGAACGCTCGCCGCGTTCATTACGCTCATCGCGACGGCCTTCGCCGCGTTCGTCTTTTTTCACATCTTTACCCGGCGCTACAACCGGTGCTGCGTCGTCGCCAGCAAACAGGTTTTTGAGCCAGCCAAAGAAGCCTTTTTCAGCTGCAGGCGCTGCTGGTGTGCGCGCGGCCAGTGGTGAGCGCTGCTGAGCCGCAGGTTTGGCCGCGACTTCAGGTTTTGGCACCACGATCGGGGCTGGCATGTCAGGCAGCACACCTTTGATGATCGGTTCTTGCTTGTTGTGCTTTTCTTGGCTGCGGCGTGTGACCAAAGTCGGGTCTTCAATCTCTTCAGCCATTTTGTAGCTGGCTTCGATGTTGTCCAGACGCGGGTCATCGTGCTTCAGGCGCTCAAGCTTGTAGTTCGGTGTCTCGAGGGTTTTGTTCGGCACCAGCAGCACGTTGATGCGCTGTTTCATCTCGATCTTGGCGATTTCTGAACGCTTTTCGTTCAGCAGGAACGAGGCCACATCGACCGGCACTTGGCACAGAACGGAGGCCGTGCTGTCTTTCATCGACTCTTCTTGGATGATGCGCAAAATTTGCAATGCCGAGCTTTCGGTGTCGCGGATGTGGCCAGAGCCACCGCAACGCGGGCAAGGAATCGACGCGCCTTCGGACAGAGCCGGGCGCAGACGCTGGCGGCTCATTTCCATCAGACCGAACTTGCTGATGGTGCCGAACTGCACGCGGGCGCGGTCTTGACGCAGTGCGTCGCGCAGGCGATTTTCGACATCGCGGCGATTGCGGCTTTCTTCCATGTCGATGAAGTCGATGACGATCAGGCCGCCCAAGTCGCGCAAGCGCATCTGGCGGGCCACTTCATCAGCTGCTTCGAGGTTGGTGCGGGTGGCGGTTTCTTCAATGTCGCCGCCCTTGATGGCGCGAGCAGAGTTGACGTCAACCGACACCAGTGCTTCAGTGTGGTCGATGACGATGGCGCCGCCGGACGGCAGTTGCACGGTGCGTGCGTAGGCCGATTCGATCTGGTGCTCGATCTGGAAACGCGAGAACAATGGTGCGTCATCGCGGTAGCGTTTGACGCGGTGCTCATGCTCAGGCATGACGTGTGCCATGAACTGACGGGCTTGTTCGTAGACGTCGTCGGTGTCGAACAGAATGTCGCCGATGTCGCTGTTGAAGTAGTCCCGAATGGCGCGAATCACCAAGCTTGATTCTTGGTAAATAAGGAAAGCGCCCTTGCCATTTTTGCCGGCGCCTTCGATGGCGGTCCAGAGCTTGATCAGGTAGTTCAAGTCCCACTGCAGTTCTGGAGCGCTGCGGCCAATGCCGGCGGTGCGCGCGATGATGCTGGAGCCGGCTGGGTATTCCAGTTGGTCCATGGCTTCTTTGAGTTCGGCCCGGTCGTCGCCTTCGATACGGCGGCTGACACCGCCACCACGTGGGTTGTTGGGCATCAGCACCACGTAACGACCCGCCAAGCTGACGAAGGTGGTCAGGGCTGCGCCCTTGTTACCGCGTTCTTCTTTTTCGACCTGAACCATCAGTTCCTGGCCTTCACGGATCACATCATTGATGCGCGCCTGATTGACTGGAACGCCGGCAGCAAAATAATTGCGCGAGATTTCCTTGAACGGCAGAAAGCCGTGACGGTCTTCACCGTAGTCAACAAAGCAGGCTTCCAGCGAAGGCTCGACGCGCGTGACGACGGCCTTGTAGATGTTGCCCTTGCGCTGTTCGCGGCCTTCAATTTCAATTTCGTAGTCGAGGAGTTTTTGTCCATCAACAATGGCCAACCGGCGTTCTTCGGCTTGGGTGGCGTTAATCAGCATCCGTTTCATCGGAATTCCTTATCGTTCTTGCCCCGAGAATTTTCTCGAGCATTCAACTGCCCAAATTGGGCTAACGATGCCTGAAGCTGACGTGATGCGAACGTGGGGAATTGCCGGAGAGCTTTTGACGTGCTCTGCAGGACTGCTCAACAAAGAGCGGTCAAGCGAGAAGTCTGGGCGTGGGCGCGTGGATGGGATGAGCAGGGGCCAATCGGATATTTGCTATAAATAAAATAGCAGAGCGTGTCCGTGATGCAGGGGTTGCAGGTGTGTTTACGCCTGAGAGCGGGGCCAGAAGGCGCCGCAGGCATAAAAAAACCAGTCCAACCAGAGTTGTCATCAGGAGGCTACCCGTCAAAAGGCTTGATCTCATCAAGATCCGTGCACAGCCCGTGGGGCTATGCACTTGGTATTCCGTTGTTATTTTCGCAAAACGTCGACTTGCGCACTGTGTTGGCCCTTCGCGGGGTGCCTCGCACCCTGGCTTTTCAGGCAAAACAGTCATCAGCATCGACCTTCTAGCGCGGCACTGCGGCAAGCGTGGACTTGTGGTGGACTAAACTGCCAGACAAATCAACTACTTACAGCGCATCGCTAGTGAAACACATTATAGGGTCAGGAAATCCTCCGGCCAAACGATCAAAAAACGCCCCACGCGGCGCCGGCAAACCCTTGGGTTCGCCCGCCAAAGTGAGGTCTGGCGGCTCGCGTCAGTCGCCTGCGCAGCTGCAGTTAGCGGCCGCGCCTAGGCGCGTTTTCTTGCCTCAGCCGGTGGCGGTTGAACTTGCTGAGGCCATTGAATCGACAGTCTTGCCGCAAGCCACGCTGGTCACGGTGACGGAAGACTATGCTGGTCAGCGGCTCGACAACTTTTTGATTCGCCAGCTCAAGGGCGTACCCAAAACCCATGTGTACCGAATCATTCGCAGCGGCGAAGTGCGCATCAACAAAGGCCGGGTGCAGGCCGACACGCGGGTCGCTGCGGGCGATGTGGTGCGACTGCCGCCGGTGCGCACATCAGAACGCGCCGACCAGAAAGCGCTGGCGATGGCGACCGAAATCGCCCGCCACGGTGCAACGTCCAGCGTCGGCGGTTTGGCACCGTCGCGCGAGTTCCCAATTTTGTTTGAAGACGACCACGTGCTGGCCATCGACAAACCGGCTGGCGTGGCAGTGCATGGCGGCAGCGGCGTCGCCTTTGGCGTGATTGAGCAAATGCGCATGGCTAGGCCGGGACACGATTTTCTGGAGCTGGTGCACCGGCTAGACCGGGAAACCAGCGGTGTCTTGTTGATTGCCAAAAAACGAATGGCTCTGAAAATTTTGCAAGAGCAGTTCCGCGAGCGCGAAACCGACAAGGTGTACTTGGCGATGGTTGCGGGCAACTGGCCGCCCAAGTTGAAAGTGCTCGACAAGCCGCTGCAAAAATACCTGCAGCCGGACGGTGAGCGCCGCGTCAGGGTGGTCGACAAAGAGCATCCGGACGCCATGCGCGCCGTCACATTGGTGAAGGTGCGGGCAGCGCTGCCGGCGTCCAAAGACCAGCCCTTGAGCGATTTTAGTTTGCTCGAAGTCACCATCAAAACTGGGCGCACGCACCAGATTCGCGTGCACTTGGCGACCGAAGGTTATCCAATTGCCGGCGACGATAAATACGGCAACTTTGAGTTGAACAAAGGCTTGCAAAAGCTGCCTGCTGGGCAAGCGCTCAAGCGCATGTTTTTGCATGCCTGGACCTTGAAGTTCACCCACCCCTCGAACGGCAAGCGCATCACGCTACTAGCCGAACTCCCACCCGAACTTGACGCACTGGTTGCCCATGTCCCGCCCCCTGAATTTTGATTTGATCGCCTTCGATTGGGACGGCACGCTGTACGACTCGACCCAGTTCATCGTGCGCAGCATTCAGGCGGCCGTCGTGGATGTGGGCGGCGCCAAGCCCAGCGATGAAGCCGCGTCTTATGTGATCGGGCTGGGACTGATGGAGGCGCTGGCCCACGCCGCGCCTGACGTGCCGGAGTCCCGCTACCCCGAACTCAACCAGCGCTACAAGCATCACTACATGCAGCGTCAAAACGACATCAGTTTGTTTGATGGCGCGTTGACGTTGCTGGCTGAACTCAAAGAGCGCGGCCATATTTTGACGGTAGCGACCGGAAAGTCCAGACGCGGCCTTGACGAAGCCCTGCAGGCGGTCGAGCTCAAAGGGCGTTTTGACGGTTCGCGCACAGCCGACGAGACCGCCGGCAAGCCACATCCCCGCATGTTGCATGAGCTGATGCGAGAGTTCGATGTACCGCCTGAGCGGACCTTGATGATCGGCGATACCACGCATGATTTGCAGATGGCCCTGAATGCGGGTTGCGCCAGTGTGGGTGTCAGCTATGGCGCGCATGAACCCGACGCCTTCGAGGTGCTCAAGCCGCGTGCGGTGCTGCATTCGGTGAGTGAGCTGCAGACTTGGTTGCAGACCCATGCCTGACGCATTGACCGTTGACCCCGTCCAAGCCTTGTGCAACGCCGCCGACCTCGTGGAAGGTGGTTTGGCGGTTCCTTTTGATGTGGTCTATGCCGGCCAGACCTGTCGGGCTTTTGCCGTGCGGTTTGAGGGGCAGCCGCAAGCCTATTTGAACCGGTGCACCCATGTGGCGATGGAGTTGGATTGGCAGCCGAACCAAATTTTTGACGACCGTGGCCAATGGTTGTTGTGCGCCAGTCATGGCGCGGCGTACCACCCTGAAACCGGCGAATGTGTTGGCGGGCCGTGCCGTGGCGGGCTTGTGAAAATCATTCTTTCGGAACGTGACGGTGTGGTCTTTTGGCACCCTGCGTACAACCTCAAACCTATCGCGTTTTAAACTGATCATCATGAACGAAAACAACACCCAACCCGTCAACAACGAAACTGTCGCAAGCGCTGCAGTGGCTTCGCAAGAGCGCGGCTGGGAGCGCGCAACCCTGGAAAAGCTGGCCTTCGCCGCTATCAATGAGCAAAAATCGACGCGTCGCTGGAAGACTTTTGTGCGCTTGTCATGGTTGCTTTTCTTGATTGCGCTGGTCTGGCTGGCCTTGCATCGGGGCGCATCGCCCACCAGCGTCAGCACGCCGCACACGGCGGTAGTTGAGATCAAGGGTGAGATCTCTGACGGCGCCGATGCGAGTGCTGAATTTGTCAATGCGGCGCTGCAAGCGGCTTTCGCAGACGAGGGCTCCAAAGCGGTGGTGTTGTTGATCAATTCGCCAGGCGGCAGCCCGGTTCAGGCGGGCATGATGAATGATGAAATTTTGCGACTGAAAGCGAAATACAAAAAGCCGGTGTATGCCGTTGTCGAAGAAACTGCAGCCTCCGCAGCCTATTACATCGCTGTGGCAGCCGATCAGATTTACGTCGACAAGGCTAGCATTGTGGGCAGCATTGGCGTACTGATGGACGGCTTCGGTTTCACAGGTTTGATGGACAAGCTTGGGGTCGAACGGCGGTTGATGACGGCGGGTGAAAACAAGGGTTTTCTGGATCCCTTCAGCGCCCAAAGTGAACGTCAGCGCACTTACGCGCAGACCATGCTGAATCAGATTCACCAGCAGTTCATCACCGTGGTCAAAAATGGCCGTGGCGATCGCCTGAAGGAAACGCCTGAGATGTTCAGCGGCCTTTTCTGGAGTGGTGAGCAGGCCGTTACTTTGGGTCTGGCAGACCAGTTCGGCTCCCTCGAATTTGTCGCTCGTGAAGTCGTCAAAACAGAAGACATCATTGACTACACCCGCCGCGAAAACGTTGCCGAGCGTCTGGCCAAGCGCTTTGGCGCGGCGATGGGCGAGGCTGCCATGAAGGCGACCTTGCGCAGCGTGCCGGCCATTCGCTAAAAGCCCGGCTGCTCAAGCAGCCTCGGCGTTTCGGTTTTTAGCGACCGATGCAAAACACCGTTGGCAGCGCCAGCGGTGCGCCCGGTTTTTCATCGCGCTTGCTTTTCCATGCGCTGACCTGCGCACTGCGCGACCATGCGGCATCAAGTGTCAGGCCGCAGCTCAGCGCCAGCCGGGTGTTGCCGTTCAAAGTTTGCAGCAGCGCACCCAGCAACACCGTGTTGCGGTAAGGCGTCTCAATGAACATCTGGGTTTGCCCCGTCTTCAGCGCGATGGATTCGAGCTCGCGGATGCGCTGTGAGCGCTCACCAGCGTCTTGCGGCAGATAGCCGACAAACGCGAAGTTCTGACCATTCAGCCCGCTGGCGGCCAGCGCCATCACCAGCGACATGGGGCCCGCCAAAGGCACAACTTGCAAGCCTAAATCGTGCGCGGCGCGCACCACCGATGAGCCGGGGTCTGCAATTGCGGGCATGCCGGCTTCGCTGACCAAGCCCATGTCATGGCCCTGCAGGGCGGCTTGCAGCAAGGGGCGCGCATCAAAGTTGCCGCCGTGATCGCCTTTTTTATGCACTTCGCGTGGCAGTTCCTGAATTTGCAGCGCTTGGATGGGCTGGCTCAGCGGGTGCAACTCATTCACGCGTTTCAAATAAGCGCGGGTGCTGCGGGCGTTTTCCGAGACCCAGAAGCCCAGCTTCGCGGCAACCTCCATCGTGCCTTGCGGCATGACTTGCTGCAGCGGTGCGGCGTCGTCGCAGCCGAAGTCCAGCGGTGCGGGGACCAAGTAGAGTTTGCCTTTGCTGCTGTGTGTTTTGGTGGTGTCGTTCATGCGGTTACTTTCGACTCAAACAGCCGAATGCCGGCAGCTTCGATCAGGTGGCAGGTGCGGATCAGGGGCAGGCCGATCAGCGCGGTCGGGTCGTCGCTGTCAATCGCCTCCAGCAGTGCTATGCCTAGCCCTTCGCTCTTGGCGCTGCCGGCGCAGTCGTAGGGTTGCTCGGCCTGTAGATAGTTTTCAATGGCCTCGTCGCTGAGTTGGCGAAAGCGGACTTTCACGGCGGCCAAAGCCGCTTGTTCAAAGCCGCTGGCCTGACACACCACGGCAACAGCGGTTTGGAAAATCACGATGCGGCCGCGCATTTGGCGCAGTTGCGCGACGGCGCGCTCATGCGTGCCGGGCTTGCCCAGCGACACGCCGTCCAAGTCGGCGACTTGGTCAGAGCCGATCACCACCGCTTGCGGGAAGGCGCTGGCCACTGCGCGGGCTTTTGCCAAGGCCAGGCGCATCGCCAGTGCCGCAGGTGCTTCACCGGCCAGCGGCGTCTCATCGACATCGGGTGCAGCAACGCTGAAAGGGATGCGCAGGCGTTGCAGAAGTTCTTGGCGGTAGCGGGAGGTGGAGCCCAAAACAAGGGCTCGCTGCGAGGGTAAAACGGCCTTAACGGCATCAGGGGAGGGGAGAGTCATCCCCTGATTCTCTTACACTGATAAGCATGTCCAGAAATTTCAAGGCCCAAGGGCTGAACCTCCAAGAACTGGCCCAAGATGGTCAACCGTGGTCTGAGACCACTTTAATCACAGATCTCCAGCGTCTGGCCGCCGAAGCTCAGGGCTTAACGCCCACCGATGCGGTTCAGTGGCAAGTGACGGGTGAATTGCGCCCACAAGCCGGCGCCGAAGACCAAGTTTGGCTGCACTTGACGGCCGAGGCCAGCGTGCCCTTGACCTGCCAGCGCTGCATGACGCTGGTCTCGTCGCTGGTGGTGGTCGATCAGTGGTACCGCTTTGTCGAGAGCGAAGAGATCGCCATGGCGGAAGACGATGAGGCCGAGGAAGACTTGCTGGTAATGGCGCCGCAGTTCGATCTGATGGCTTTGCTGGAAGACGAATTGTTGATGGCTTTGCCTCTGGTGCCTATGCATGAGACCTGCCCAGTGACGCCGGTATTTAGTGCTGGCGACGCAGCGGTGGAGGCGGCTGAAGCCAAGCCGAACCCGTTCGCCGTGCTCGGGCAATTGAAGAAAAGCTGAGCGCTCGATTCGACGCGCTATAATCTAAGGCTTCGCGTACTGATGCACCGCCTGACCGGCCCCTGAAAATGGCCAGTCACCCAAGGATGGTCTGCTGTAGTGCGTAATTACCAACCCTACACCCCCTCAGGAGCGGATTATGGCCGTCCAACAGAACAAAAAATCACCTTCCAAGCGCGGTATGCACCGCTCGCACAATGCCTTGAACGTTCCAGGCATTGCCGTAGAACCAACAACGGGCGAAATCCATTTGCGTCACCACATCAGCCCAACCGGCTTTTACCGTGGTCGCAAGGTTCTGAAAACCAAGTCAGAAGCGTAATTCACGCTTCTAAAAACGGGCCCGCACTTATCCTGCGGGCTTTTGTTTTGCTGCACACCCCTTTATTGATTGCACCGGTCTCACCATGATCAGGATCGCTGTTGATGCTATGGGAGGGGATTTCGGTCCCTCAGTGACCGTGCCGGCCAGCTTGGCTTTTCTTGACAGTCATCCCGACACGTTCGTTTTGCTTGCCGGACTGGAGTCCGTTCTGTCAGAGCAGACGCAATTTGCGGCCTTGCAAGCTCACCCGCGCTGCCAAGTGGTGGCTGCCTCAGAAGTCGTGACGATGGATGACTCCATTGAAGTGGCCTTGCGGCGCAAAAAAGACTCGTCCATGCGCGTCGCTGTGCAGCAGGTCAAAGACGCTGTTGCCGATGCTGCTGTTTCGGCGGGCAATACTGGCGCGTTGATGGCGATTTCACGCTATGTGTTGAAAACGCTGGACGGCATTGACCGCCCAGCCATTGCCACCCAACTGCCGAATGCTGCTGGCGGCGCCACCACCGTGCTCGACTTGGGCGCGAATGTGGATTGCAGCGAGCACCATCTATTGCAGTTTGCAGTGATGGGCTCGGCGTTGGTGTCTGCCGTGTCGGGCTTGTCGGCGCCCAGCGTTGGCTTGCTGAATATCGGAGAAGAGGCCATCAAAGGCAGCGAAGTCATCAAAAAAGCCGGCGAATTGCTGCGAGCTGCGTCGCAATCGGGTGATCTGAATTTTTTCGGCAACGTAGAAGGCAACGATATTTTCAAGGGAACGACCGATATCGTCGTGTGCGATGGTTTTGTCGGTAACGTGGCCCTGAAAGCCAGCGAAGGCTTGGCTGGCATGATTGGTGGCTTCATCAAGGCTGAATTCTCCCGAAATATCTTCACCAAAATAGCTGCTTTGGTAGCTTATCCGGTGCTATCTGCATTTAAAAAACGCGTTGACCATCGTCGCTACAACGGTGCTGCTTTGCTCGGCTTGCGCGGTCTGGTGTTTAAAAGCCACGGGTCAGCAGATGCTTTTGCCTTTGAGCGGGCGCTGAATCGCGCTTATGATGCAGCCCGTAACAACCTGCTGGGGAAAGTGAAAGAGCGAATCGCCCATGCCGCACCTTTGCTGGCCCATGCCTCAGCAGTGAGTCCGGTCGATGTTGCAGCACCAGTCGTATTGACTGCTGCGCTTTCACTGCCGCTGCAGAACCCTGTCCACTGACGATTCCTCGTCTCTTCAAGTGAGTCCTGAATGAGCCGTTATTCCCGCATCACGGGCACGGGCAGTTATCTGCCGCCGCGCCGTCTGACCAATGCCGATCTGGCCGCCGAACTTGCCGCCAAAGGCGTTGAGACATCGGATGACTGGATCGTTGAACGCACCGGTATCCGTGCGCGCCATTTTGCTGAGCCAGGTGTCTGCGTCAGCGATCTGGCCTTGCACGCCTGCCGAAATGCGCTCGAAGCTGCTGGCCGCGACGCCAGTGAGATTGACCTCATCATTGTGGCGACGTCGACCCCAGACATGGTGTTCCCGTCAGCTGCCTGCATTTTGCAAAGCAAGTTGGGCAATGTCGGTGCTGCGGCCTTTGATGTGCAGGCCGTTTGCAGTGGTTTTATCTATGCCCTGACCTTGGCCGATTCACTGATCAAGACCGGCACGGCGACCAAAGCACTGGTGATTGGCGCGGAAGTGTTTTCGCGCATTCTTGATTTTTCAGACCGCACCACCTGCGTGCTGTTTGGTGATGGCGCCGGCGCTGTGGTGCTGGAGGCCTCTGATGTGCCTGGCATCTTGGCAACCGACATTCATGCCGATGGCAAGTACGCCGGCATTTTGTGTGTCCCAGGCCACGTGTCCGGCGGTCAAGTCACGGGCAGCCCGATGCTGACCATGGACGGTCAAGCCGTGTTCAAGCTGGCTGTGGGTGTGCTTGAAGACACGGCGCGTGCCGTGCTGGACAAAGCGGGCAAAACCCAAGCTGATATTGACTGGCTGATCCCGCATCAAGCGAATATTCGCATCATGCAAAACACGGCCAAAAAACTCAAACTAGCGCCAGAAAAAATGATCGTTACGGTGGACCAGCATGGCAACACCTCGGCGGCGTCTATTCCACTGGCCTTCGACGTGGCGGTGCGCAGCGGCAAAGTCCAACAAGGCGACACGCTCTTGTTAGAGGGCGTTGGCGGCGGCTTCACGTGGGGCGCGGTGCTGCTCGATTATTAAGATGTACGCAGGCTGGCTGATCGAGTTCAGCACTGGCCATGCAGAGACTTTGCGGAGACTTTTTTTGAAACCATTTGCTTTTATTTTTCCTGGTCAGGGTTCCCAGTCTGTCGGCATGCTCGACGCATGGGGTGATCACCCAGTGGTGGCTCAGACCTTGGCTGAAGCTTCAGATGCTTTAGGCGAAGACCTCGCTCAGCTGATCAAGCAAGGCCCTAAAGAAACATTGGCTCTGACCACCAACACACAGCCGGTCATGCTGGTTGCTGCCGTGGCAGCCTACCGTGTGTGGTTGGCTGAAACAGGTGCGGCGCCTGCCGCTGTGGCGGGTCACTCTCTGGGCGAATACTCGGCCTTGGTCGCGTCCGGTGTGTTGACTTTGACGCAAGCCACGCCGCTGGTGCGCTTTCGGGCTCAAGCCATGCAAGATGCCGTCCCCGTCGGTGTCGGCGCCATGGCTGCTATTTTGGGCATGGAGGCCGCCAAGGTCATTGAAGGCTGTGCGGAGGCCGTGCGCAGTTTTGGCCCGAGTTCGGCTGAAGTGGTTGAGGCCGTTAATTTCAACGATGCCGGGCAGACCGTGATTGCCGGCAGCAAGGCGGCTGTCGACAAGGCCTGCGAAGTCCTCAAGGCCAACGGTGCCAAGCGCGCTTTGCCGCTGTCGGTGTCAGCGCCTTTTCATTCCAGCCTGATGAAGCCGGCAGCCGAGAAACTCAAAGAAAAACTCGCCACAATCGTCTTGGCAGCACCGCAAATCCCTGTGATCAACAACATCGATGTGGCGGTACAGACCGATCTCGATCTGATTCGCGACGCGCTGTACCGGCAGGCTTTTGGCCCGGTGCGCTGGGTTGAATGCGTGCAAGCTATCAAGGCCCGAGGCGTGCACACGCTGGTGGAATGTGGGCCCGGCAAGGTGTTAGCCGGTATGGTCAAGCGCATTGATGCCGAGCTCACAGGGGCAGCCCTTTTTGACCCTTCGAGCCTCACGGATGTGAAGACTCTCTTAACGAACGACGCAGCATGACTGATAAAAAATTTGAAGGCCAGCTGGCGCTGGTCACCGGCGCCTCGCGCGGTATTGGCGCTGCCATTGCGCTGGAACTCGCCAAGCGCGGCATGAAGGTCATCGGCACGGCTACCACCGACGAAGGTGCCGCCAAAATATCCAATACGCTGTCGATTTTCCCGGGCTGCGAAGGCAAAAATTTGAACGTCACTGACGCTCCTGCCATCGAAGCTTTGATCGACAGTTTGGTCAAGGAACATGGCGGCTTGCAAGTGCTGGTCAACAACGCCGGCATCACGCGCGACATGCTGGCCATGCGCTTGAAAGACGACGACTGGGATGCTGTGCTCGACACCAATCTCAAGGCTGTGTTTCGCATGAGCCGCGCTGTGATGCGCACCATGATGAAACAGCGTTACGGCCGCATCATCAGCATCACTTCGGTGGTGGGCGCTTCTGGCAATGCCGGCCAAGCCAATTACGCAGCAGCCAAAGCGGGCGTCGCCGGCATGACCCGTGCGCTTGCCCGCGAGTTGGGCTCACGCGGCATCACCGTGAACTGTATTGCACCCGGTTTTATTGAAACTGACATGACCGCGAACCTGCCTGAAGAGCAACAAAAAGCCTTGCTGAGTCAGATCCCGCTGGGTCACTTGGGCAAGCCGCAAGACATTGCGCATGCGGTCGCGTTTGTAGCGAGTCCCGAGGCTAGCTACATCACTGGCCAAGAGATTCACATCAACGGCGGCATGTACATGTAAGCAGGGTAAACCCCTAAAAATCAGCCGGTTCGCATCCGTCCGGCAGGCCTGTCGAGATTCACGTCTCGAACCGGCTAAAATCACGGATTAATTCAACAACCCTTAGAGGGAACTATGAGCGATATCGAATCACGTGTTAAGAAAATCATTGCTGAGCAACTGGGCGTTGAAGAAGGCCAAGTTACCAGCGAAAAATCGTTTGTGGCCGATCTGGGCGCAGACTCTCTTGACACAGTCGAGCTGGTGATGGCACTCGAAGACGAGTTTGGCATTGAGATTCCAGACGAAGATGCAGAAAAAATCACGACCGTCCAAAACGCGATTGATTACGCTAACACCCATCAAAAAGCCTGAACTGGCTTCCCCCCTGACTTTGAAAGGCCGCTTGCGGCCTTTTGAGTTTTTCTTGAGGATTTGCGCATGAGCCGTCGTCGCGTCGTCGTGACAGGTCTGGGGTGCATCAGCCCGGTGGGTAACACCGTGGCTGATTCCTGGAACAGCCTGCTTGCCGGAACATCCGGTATTGATCAGATCACGCACTTTGATCCGAGCACTTTTTCCTGCAAATTTGCCGGTGAAGTCAAAGGCTTCAACATCACGGATTACATCCCTGAAAAAGAAGCTCGTCACATGGATCGCTTCATCCACTTGGGCATGGCAGCAGCCATGCAGGCGGTGGTTGATAGCGGATTGCCAACGGGTGATGATCTGAGCTATGAAATGGCCACACGGATCGGTTGCAATATCGGTTCGGGAATTGGCGGTTTGCCGATGATCGAGCAGACGCATACCGAACTGATGAACAAAGGGGCGCGGCGGATTTCACCGTTTTTCGTGCCGGCGTCCATCATCAACATGATCTCTGGTCATGTGTCTATCAAGTACGGTTTCAAGGGCCCCAACATTGCGGTCGTGACGGCTTGCACAACCGGTCTGCACGCCATTGGGCTGTCGGCACGGATGATCGAGTACGGCGATTGCGATGTGATGGTGGCTGGCGGCGCTGAAGCGACGATCTCCCCTCTGGGTTTGGGCGGCTTTGCGTCGGCCCGTGCGCTGTCAACCCGCAATGACGATCCCAAGACTGCTTCCCGTCCTTGGGACAAAGACCGCGACGGCTTCGTGCTGGGCGAGGGTGGCGGTGTGCTGGTGCTCGAAGAGTACGAACACGCCAAGGCTCGCGGCGCTAAGATTTACGCTGAGTTGACCGGTTTTGGCATGAGCGGCGACGCTTATCACATGACCACGCCAGATGAAGACGGTCCGCGTCGCTCGATGACCATGGCGCTGAAAAACGCCGGCGTCAATGCCGACGAAGTTCAGTACCTCAACGCGCACGGCACCTCGACCCCACTGGGTGACTTGAACGAAACCAACGCCATCAAGGCGGCCTTTGGCGAGCATGCTAAAAACTTGGTCGTGAGTTCAACCAAGTCGATGACGGGTCACTTGCTCGGCGGTGCTGGCGGTGTCGAGTCGGTGTTCACCGTGCTGTCGCTGTATCACCAGAAAATTCCGCCGACCATCAACATCTTCAATCAAGATCCAGCTTGCGATCTTGACTACTGCGCCAACACAGCACGGGACGTGAAGATTGAGGTGGCGGTCAAAAACAACTTTGGTTTTGGCGGCACCAACGGGTCGCTGGTGTTCAAGCGGGTTTGAACCTGACCCCATACAACGCCCCATCGGTTTTATATCCGTTGGGGCGTTCGCGTTTTTTGGGCGGGTTATTGTTGGTCGGCTGGTTGATCGCCGCTGGCGTCACGCTGTGGTGGTGGCAAGCGTCGGCGGTTGCCGACTGGCGTCCACTGCTGGGCTGCGCAGCTTCGTTGCTCGCGGCTTGGGCGATGGCGACGGGTTGGCGGCGCTCACCGGCGGGGCGCTTGCAGTGGGATGGTCAGCGCTGGCGCTGGGAGAGTTCGGTCTACCGGACGGGAACAGCTCTGGAACCGCCAGCGGTCGTGTTGGATGTTCAGTTCGCGCTTTTGCTCAGGCTCGACAACCAGGCTGGCGCCGTGTGGTGGCTGTGGGCCGAACGCTCGGCCTTGCCGGCCCGTTGGCTCGACTTGCGCCGCGCTGTTTATGCAAAGCACAGACCCACAACTTTGCAGGACTCTGAAGCGACTGAGCAGGCTCTTGGCGAGCTTAAGGCTACAGTGGAGCATCCCCACTCCGCGCCTGCCCGACATCTTTGATGAATCCCGACCAGCCCTCCACTTCCGTCAGCAGCGGCGACAGCGATGCCCTGCTGGTAGAGCGGACGGTTGCCGGCGATCAAAAGGCCTTTGAGCTGCTGGTCATCAAATATGAACGTCGTATTCAGCGCCTGATTGGCCGGATGGTGCGCGACGTCGACTTGGTTGAAGACATTGCGCAGGAAACATTCATTCGGGCTTACCGCGCGTTGGCGCAGTTTCGGGGCGACGCCCAGTTTTACACTTGGCTGTACCGGATTGCCGTGAACACGGCAAAAAAATTCTTGATGGACCTCAAGCGTAACCCAACGGTTTCTGAAAATTCGTTCAAAACAGCCGACGACGATGAAACTTCGCCGGTGGAAAACGAACTAACAAGCCCGGAAACGCCTGAAGCCGTGTTGGCCAGCAAGGAAATCGCTGAAATGGTCAACAGTGCAATGGACGCTTTGCCAGAAGAGCTGCGGCAAGCGATCACCCTGCGTGAAATTGAAGGCCTGACTTATGAAGAAATTGCAGATGCCATGAATTGCCCCATCGGAACCGTGCGGTCACGCATTTTCAGGGCCCGTGAAGCGATCTCCTTGAAGATCAAACCTATGCTGGAAAACCAGTCGGGAAAACGGTGGTGAGTGTTGGTCATCGCTGCTCTTTAACCTGAAACCTTGAACCCTCTTCGAAGCTTATGAAGACAACTCAATCCGACGTCGTTGTTGGCGACAGTATTTCAGCGCTGGCCGATGGTGAACTGCGTGGCGAAGAATTCGCCAGGGCGCTGGCTGCCTGCGAGCGCGACCCAACCATGCTAACCAGCTGGCGCAATTACCACCTCATCGGCGATGTGCTGCGCTCGCCTGACTT
>Ga0208916_10000617_pt1 | contig 16456 bp, 15 predicted proteins | sample DEB19_08_DNA_5_FD_184523 | JGI IMG/M metagenome (GOLD analysis project Ga0208916, IMG submission 184523) | Aqueous microbial communities from the Delaware River and Bay under freshwater to marine salinity gradient to study organic matter... | ecosystem: Environmental > Aquatic > Marine >... | reverse complement strand
GCGGTACCCACGTGGGCCGCACCGGCGACATCGGCCTGTTCAAGATCGTTGGCGAAAGCGGTGTGGCGGCAGGTGTGCGCCGTATTGAGGCCGTGACGGGTACCAACGCGCTGGCATATCTGCAGTCGCTAGAAGCCACTGTGCAGGCGGCTGCGTCATCGCTCAAGGCCAGCCCAGTTGAGCTGCAAAGCCGCATCGGCCAAGTGTTGGACCAAGTGCGTGCGCTTGAAAAAGAAGTGACCGCGTTGAAAGGCAAGCTGGCTTCCTCGCAAGGTGACGAGTTGATGCTGCAAGCCATCGACATCAACGGCGTGAAAGTTTTGGCTGCACGCCTAGAAGGCGCTGACGCCAAGACACTGCGGGACACCATGGACAAGCTCAAAGACAAGCTCAAAACAGCGGTCATCGTGCTGGCTGCTGTCGATGGCGACAAGGTGCAAATCGCCGCCGGTGTCACCGCTGACAGCACGGGCAAAGTCAAAGCCGGTGAGTTGGTGAATTTTGTGGCGCAGCAAGTCGGCGGCAAGGGCGGCGGCAAGGCCGACATGGCCATGGCCGGCGGCACCGACCCTTCGCGCGTCAGCGCTGCGCTCGATTCTGTTCAGGCCTGGGTGGCCGAACGGCTTTGAGCCTCGATTTGACGACCTTGCAAAAGCCTTCGCGCCGGCTTTGCCTGCAAGGGATGGCGGCGGCCACGTTGGCCAGTGCTGCGCATTGGGCTTCGGCCCAAAACGCCTCGCAGTCGCTGACCGGCCCGGCCTTTGTGGTCTCGCCTTGGGCGGGCTCTTTGGCCGCACTTGATGTGCTCGACATCACCGGCAAGCGCTGGCGTGCGGCCGATTTGCAGGGCCGTCCGGTGCTGATGAATTTTTGGGCCAGCTGGTGCGAACCTTGCCGCGCCGAAATGCCTTCCTTGCAGCAACTCGCCGACCTGTATGGCCCGGACAAACTGCTGGTGCTGGCGATCAACTTCAAAGAAGCACCAGCCCGCGCCATTCGCTTCGCTACATCCACGGGCGTCACCTTGCCGGTGCTGCTCGACAGTGATGGAAAATTGGCCCGGCAGTGGGGCGTCAAAGTCTTTCCGACCACGCTGCTGATTGACAAACACGGCAAGCCGCGCAGCCGGGTTCAGGGCGAGGTGGACTGGACGGGCAAAGCGGCAGAGAAGCTGGTCGATGGTTTGATGCAGGGCGGGTAGCAGTTTCAACCCCCTAACCCTCAGCCAGCGGCAGTAACTGTCCCGAGTCATAATCTCTCCGGTCTTTCGAGGCCGTGGGCCTGCTCATTTCAGCAGCCCAGAACATATTGCTGGAACATCTCAGCGCACCTTCACCTGCGCCGATGCACGTTGCCACCCACTCATTTGGAGTTTTTTTCATGACCACCGTACGTCGTACCTTCCTCAAAAATTCGGCAGCTGCCGCTGTCGCCGCTGTCTTGCCAAGCCTGGGTTTTTCCCAAACACCGGCCCCGGCTCGCCGCGAATTCGCACCCCAAAGCAGCCCTTGGCGCACGTTTGAGGTCACCACGCGCGTCGACATCGTCAAACCGGTCGGCGCAACGCAAGTCTGGTTGCCGGTGCCGTCAGTGAACAGTGATTACCAGCAGTCGCAGGAAAGCAGCTTTTTCAGCAACGGCGCTGCCCGCATGACGCAAGACAGCACGCAAGGCGTGAAGATGTTGATGGTGGAATTTGCCGCTGACCAAGCCCAACCTTTTGTCGAGCTGACCAGCCGCGTGCAGACCCAAAACCGCGTCACCGACTGGGCTCGCAAAACGGTTGCAGCCGAGTCGGCTGACACCTTGCGTTACTACACCCGCGCCACGACCTTGATTCCGACCGATGGCATTGTCCGCAAGACCGCGCTGGCCGCCACAAAAGGCGCCAAGACCGACGTCCAAAAAGCCCAGATGTTGTATGACTGGATCGTCGTCAACACGTACCGTGAACCGACCGTGCGCGGCTGCGGTGTAGGCGACATCAAGACCATGTTGGAAACCGGCAATCTGGGCGGCAAGTGCGCTGACTTGAACGCACTGTTTGTCGGTCTGTGTCGTTCGGTCGGCGTCCCGGCGCGTGATGTCTACGGCATCCGTTTGGTGCCCTCTGAGTTTGGTTACAAAGAACTGTCGGGCAACCCTGCCAGCCTGAAGGGCGCGCAGCACTGCCGCTCCGAGGTTTACTTGTCGGGTTACGGTTGGGTGGCGATGGACCCGGCCGATGTGGCCAAGGTCATGCGCCTAGAAACCACCGATTGGATCAAGAACATTTCCAACCCCGTGGTGGCGTCCGTCAACAAGGCGCTGTTTGGCGTCTGGGAAGGCAACTGGATGGCCTTCAACACCGCGCATGACGTGGCACTGCCCAAGTCCAAAGGCGAAGCGCTCGGCTTCTTCATGTACCCGACGGCAGAAAACATCGAAGGGCGATTCGACTCTTACGCGCCGGATGACTTCAAATACCAGATCACAGCCAAAGAAATCAAAGTCTGATCTAGTCAAACGGCTCACCCTTTTTATGGGTGCTGCTTGTTAGGCCACGCCAGGCTGAGACGGCTTTCAAAGCGTCTCGCTTGCCCTGTCACTGGGTCGGTGAATTCAATCGCCTGCGCCAGCAGTTGCAGTGGGTAGCGGTAATCGTCAGCTGGCGTGTCAGCCACGGGCGGGTACATGCGGTCATTCAAAATCGGCAGACCCAATGCGTTCATGTGCACGCGCAGTTGGTGCTTCTTGCCGGTCACCGGGCTCAGGGCATACAGCGCTTGCTGGCCTTGCACATCGAGCACCGCCACATGGGTTTCGCTGTTGGACTCCCCGGGGACTTCACGTTGCCTGAAAAAGGGCTCGTCTTCGACAATCCGGCTGCTGCGCACCAGTGGCAAAGTCAAATCAGCACGCCAAGGCGCGACAGCTTGGTAGTGCTTGGTGACTTCATGCCGGCGGAACAGGCTTTGGTAGGCATCGCGCTCGGCCGGCTGAACGGCAAACATCACCAAGCCAGCGGTTTCGCGGTCGATCCGGTGAATCGGAATCAGGGCGTCAATACCGAGCAGATTTTTCAGTCGCACCAACAAAGTTTCTTGCAGGTAATGGCCAGACGGCGTGACGGGCAAAAAATGCGGTTTGTCGGCAACCACCAAATGCGCGTCTTGGTACAGCACGGTGGCTTCAAAAGGCACGCGTGTTTCAGTTGGCAAGGCGCGGTAGTAATAGACCCGCATGTGGCCGCGGTACGGCCGTTCGGGCGTGACGGGCTCGCCGAATTCATCGACCACTTGGCTTGAGGCCATGCGCTCTAGCCAGACGTCACGGCCAATCGCCGGGAAGCGTTCAACCAAAAAATCAGTGATGGTGCGCCAAGGGCCGGCAGGCAAGCCGACACAGCTTGGGCTGACCCCCAGCCGCGTTGTCAGACCGTGTGCGGGAAGTTGACTCACACGCGCTGGAAGACCAGGTCCCAGACGCCGTGGCCGAGCTTGATGCCGCGGTTCTCAAACTTGGTGAGGGGTCGGTAATCAGGCTTTGGGGCGTAGCCGCCAGCCTCGGGTGCTGCTGTATTTCGCAGCAAAGGCTCGGCGCTGAGTACGTCCAGAATTTGCTCGGCATAAGGCTGCCAATCGGTGGCGCAGTGCAAATAACCGCCGGGTTTGAGGCGGGCAGCGAGCTTGGCGATCAGCGGGGGTTGGATCAGCCGCCGCTTGTTGTGCTTGGTCTTGTGCCAGGGGTCTGGAAAAAAGATGTGCGCGCCGTCCAGGCTGGCCAACGGCAGCATGTGGTCGATCACCTGAACTGCGTCGTGTTGCAGGATGCGGATGTTGGGCAGCGATTGCTCGTCGATGCGCTTCAGCAGCGCACCCACGCCGGGCGTGTGGACTTCGCAGCACAAGAAATTGTCTTGGGGGCGCAGCGCTGCAATCTGTGCCGTGGCTTCGCCCATGCCAAAACCAATTTCCAGAACCGTCGGTGCGCTGCGCTCATAGACCGTTGCAAAGTCCATGGGCTGGCCGGTGTACGGGAGTAAAAAGCGTGGCCCGACATCGGTGAAAGCTTTGGCTTGGCCCGCCGTGGTTCGGCCCGTGCGCAGCACAAAGCTGCGGATGGTGCGGTGATGAGGTGGCTTGGCTTCGGAGGAAGCGCCAGGAGCGTCAAGCAGGGGAGTGGTGGAATCGTTCACCGGGGGATTTTAGTGCCCATTGGAGCCGCCCATTGCTTCACCCATTGAGCCAAGGCCTCGGCCAGCGTTCCGCTGGCCGCTGGCAAGTGGAGGCAGGCAGCCGCCGCGTTCATGGCTGTCAGCACGGCCGGCGAATGGCTGAGTAGCAGTGACTGAGCGCCGTTTTGTTTGCTGAGTTTTTCACCGTTGGCACCCAGCACCAAGGGTGTGTGCAGGTAACGCGGTGTCGGCAGTCCGAGGGCGCGTTGCAAGAGGATTTGCCGCGCCGTGTTGTCGGCCAAGTCTTCGCCGCGCACGACGTCGGTGACGCCTTGTGCCGCGTCATCGACCACCACAGCCAATTGATAAGCCCAGAGCCCATCGGCTCGGCGCAAGACAAAGTCGCCGACTTGTTCGCTGACGTTTTGTGTTTGCAAGCCGAGGCGGCGGTCGGTCCAAGAGACTTTTGTGCTCTGGCCTGTTTGCGAAGTCAAGAAGCGCCAGGCGCGGGCTGGTTTGCCCCTCAAGCCAGCGCGACATGTGCCCGGATAAATCAATTCACCATGGCGTTCGCGGGCGTGCCCTTTGATGGCGAGTGCGCTTGCAATGTCTTGCCGCGTGCAGCCGCAGGGGTAAGCCAAACCCGCGCGGGTGAGTTGGTCCAGCGCTTGTTGGTAAAGCGCACCGCGTTGCGACTGGTAGACCGGTGGCGCGTCTGGCAACAGACCGCAACTGGCCAGTTGCTGCAAGATCGTGTCGGCCGCACCGGGCACGCAGCGCGGCGTGTCGACATCTTCAATGCGCACCAGCCATTGACCGCTGTGGGCGCGGGCGTCCAGCCAGCTGGCCAGCGCCGCCACCAGCGAACCCGCATGCAGCGGGCCGGTGGGTGAGGGCGCGAAGCGGCCGATGTAGCCTTGTGGACTCAAGCGATCAGGCGTTCAAGCAATCGCCAACGCCATGTCAAGACCCGAGACAAAACCATCTTCGACGCGGTGCCCCAGACACCAGTCGCCGCACAGACCGATGCCGGCCTTGGCGTCCCAGAAGTGGCTTTGACCGGCGGGCGCTGTGGTTTGCGCATAGCGCCAGCGATGCACATCGGCATGCGACGGCGTGGCGCGGATGCCGGTGATTTCGGTGAAGGCTTTCAGCAGCTTGGCCTTGACGCGCTCAGCGTCGTCTTCCAAGTGCTTTTGCGACCATTCGGGGCTGGCCTGCACCGTCCAACGCTCGATCGGGTCGCGGCCGGGTTTGGATGACTCGCGCGCCAACCAAGCGATGCGGTGGTGCGTGCTGCGCGCCGCATTCCACTGCGGGCCGAGGTAAGTCAGATTCGGTTGCACGGCTTGCGGAAACGCCAGCATCAGCGTCCAGCAAGGGGCGACGTCTACCTTGGCCAGCTTGGGCAGGATTGATTTGCCCAGCTGCGAGCTGAGCAGCAGCGCCTGCGCTTGCGGCGAAGGCACGGCCAGCACCACGTTGTCAAAGCCGGAATAGACGCGGCTGCTGTCTGCACTGCCGTCGGTTTGCAGTTGCCAGCGCTTGGGGTGCAGGGTGTCGCGTTCGATGCGCACCACCTGCGTTTCCAGCGTCAGGCTACCGGCTGCCGCAATCGGTTCAGCCCAGTGGCGCACCAGTGCATTCATGCCTGGCGAGGCGACCCAATGTGGCTCTTTCGGTGGCAGGGAGGCCGCAAAAACGCGGCCCACTTCGTCAAGAATGCGCACGGTGTTGGCGCTCCAAGGACGCACCACTTGCTGGGCGGCTTGCAGCACTTTCAAAAAGCGGGGGTCACGCGCCGTGAAGTATTGGGTGCCATGGTCAAACCCACCAAACGTCGTCTGCCGTGTGGCCATGCGGCCACCAGCGCCCATGCTTTTCTCAAACAAGCTGACCTTGTGGCCCGCCTGCATCAGCGTGCGGGCGCAAGCGACGCCGGCAATACCCGCGCCGACCACGGCGATGTGACGCGGTGCGGCGGGCACAGCTGAAGCGGATGAACGAGCAGGTGGTTTTGATTTTTTGGGCATGTCTTTTTAGCTTGTTGTGGCGTTCTGTTGATCGGACATTTGCAGATGGCGGTTGATTATTCAGCTGCCATCATTTGCCACACTCTACACGCAGACTCTGATGGAATCCATCAGGGGCTTCATGGAGCATGCGGACGTTCCAGCAGAGCGGTGCGGGTGGCCGGCTTGTCGAGTTGCACCAGCCACCATTCAAGTGCCCGACCGGGGCGCGTGCCGACGTCTTGTCGCCAGGCATAACTCATTTTGGAAACGCGGGTCGGGCGTTGTACTTGCTTCACCACCAACTGGCCGACCTGCACATGCGGCCTCGCCAAATACTCGGGCAAAAATCCGCCACCCAGCCCGCGCAACTGGGCTTCCAGTTTGGCCGGCATACCGGGCACAGTGAAGACGTCTTGCCCGCCAATCAGTCCAACCGTCAAGCCGCCGCCGCGTTGCACCGAATCAGCCACAGCCACCGCGCGATGCGCTCGCAACTGACTATCGCTCAGCGGTTCCGGTGCGTTGGCCAAGGGGTGGTGCGGAGCGACCGCATAGACAAATTTGATCGGGCCCAGCAGCTTGCTGTGAAACCCCGACTGCGTGGTGGCGTCGATGGTCACGCCAATCGCCAAGTCGGCTTGGCCTGACGTCAGTGCTTCGAGCGTGCCCGACAAAGCCTCTTCACGAATTTTGAGGCGGGTTGGCGGCCCGAGTGCAAAAAAAGCTTCACACAATTCCATCACCGTGGTGCGCGAGATCACGCTGTCGATTGACAGCGTGAATTGCGGTTCCCAGCCGGTGGCCACGCGCTTGACTCGGTTGGCCACGGCATCCAGTACGGCCAACAGACGATTGCCTTCGCGCAGCAGTTCCTTGCCGGCTTCGGTCAGTTGTGCTTGCCTTGAAGAGCGGTCAAACAGCAACACGTCCAGCGCATCTTCAACTTGCCGCACGCGGTAGGTCAGCGTGCTGGGCACCACGCCCAGTTCGCGCGCGGCTGCCGCCATGCTGCCGGTGCGGTCGACCGTGGCGATCATGCGCAGGGCTTCAGGGGTGAGGGCGTCTTGAAAGCTGCTCATGGGGGGGTTTTCTGTTCAAAGGAATTGAATGATGCCATTGAAAAGGGCTTCCTTGACTCGCCGCTTGCAAGCACCCTGATTAGGGTAAGCACGCTCTGGTTATTTATCGATAAAACAATTAAATTTAGAGGTTAGACGATAAAAAAGCACTGTCAATTTAGGAGCTCTGTATATGAAACGCTTTTGCAAAGGTTTGCTGCTCGCCTTGTGCTTCGGTGGCATCAGTTATGCGGCGTATCCCGAAAAGCCGATCCGTTTCGTGGTGGCTTTTGCGCCCGGCAGTTCGACCGACATCGTGGCTCGTTTGATCGGCGAGCAGGTATCGGCTTCGCTGGGCCAGCCGGTGATCGTCGAAAACAAGCCTGGGGCCGGTGGCAACATTGCCACCCAAGGCGTGATGAACGGGCCCGCTGACGGCTACACGGTGCTGTTCCATAGCGTGGCCTACGCCGTCAATCCAACGCTTTTTAGCAATGCCGGCTATGACGCGGTCAAAGACTTGCAGCCGGTGGCGCTGGCGGGCTTCACGCCGAATTTGTTGTATGTGCATCCCGATGTGAAAGCCACGACGCTGCCAGAGTTGTTGGCGCTGGCGCGTGTCGGCAAGCTGGCCTATGCGTCCTCAGGCAATGGCACCACCACCCACCTGGGGGCCGAGTGGCTGTTTCGGGGGCTCGCCAAAGTGGATGTGACGCATATACCGTTTCAGCCGGCAGCTGCAACCAACGCTGTGGTCAGCGGCCAAGTGCCGATTGCTTCGACATCCATGCCGCCCGCTGTGCCGTTTGCCAAAACTGGCAAGGTCCGCCCCATCGCGGTGATGTCCCTGAAGCGCAGTCCGGCCTTGCCTGATGTGCCCACCGTGGCCGAACTTGGCTACAAGGACTTTGAAGCCAACACCTGGTTTGCCGTGTTCGCTCCGGCGAAAACGCCGACCGCCGTGTTGGATTTGTTGAACGCTGAAATCAACAAAGCACAAGCAGTGAAGTCCGTGCAGGAGCGTTACCAGAACCTGTCGCTCGAAGCCGGTCGCATAGACCGTCCGGCACTGCGCCTCTATGTCGAGAGCGAGGTCGGCAAGTGGGGCCAGCTGGTCAAAGAGCTCAACATCAAAATTCAGTGATTTTTCGTCTCAAGCAACTCAAGAAGGACACGCCATGCGTTTTGTAAGTTACAGCACCGGCAGCACCCCAGGTTGGGGTATTTTGATTGGCGATGGCGTGGTCGACAGCCAGAAACTGGGCACAGGCGTGCCACATTCGCTGCGTGAATTCATTGCGCAGTGTGCCGCTCAGCCCGGCTTGCAAGCCAGCGTAGCCGCTCGGGCTAAAGCGGCCGTGCCCGTCCCGCTCAACACGGTCACGCTGGCGCCTTGTGTGCCCGACCCTGGCAAGATCATTTGCCTAGGCGTCAATTACGTCGACCATGCCAAGGAGGGCGGCAACATCATTGCCGACTACCCGGCTTTCTTTTTGCGTTGCAACACCTCTTTGCTGGCGCATGGTGCACCCTTGCAGGTTTCGCCAACGTCAGACAAGCTGGACTTTGAAGCCGAACTGGCGGTGGTGATCGGCCAGCGCACGCGCTTTGTCTCGGAGGCCGATGCGCTGAAGGCTGTGTTTGGCTATGCCTGCTTCAACGACGGCTCGTACCGTGATTACCAGCGCCGCGCCAGTCAGTGGACGATTGGCAAAAATTTCGACGCCAGCGGCGGCTTTGGCCCGAACCTTGTCACGGCCGATGAGTTGCCGCCGGGCTGTGTCGGACTGCGCATCCAATCGATTTTGAACGGTCAGGTCATGCAGGACGCCGACACCAAAGACATGGTGTTTGGCGTGGCCCGCACGATCTCGCTGTTGTCTGAATGCATGACGCTGGAGCCTGGCGATGTGCTGGTGATGGGCACACCCGGTGGCGTTGGCTATGCGCGCACACCGCCGGTCTGGATGAAAGCCGGCGACACCATCGACATTGCCATCGAAGGTGTGGGCGTTCTGTCGAACCCCGTCACGGCCTGAAAAATTTAAAACATGGAGACTCGCATGCAACGCAGACATCTTTTTCAAACCACCGCCACCTTGGGTCTGGGCGCTTTGGCCGGCTGCGCTTTGCCAAGCAAAGCGACAACACAGCAGCCCAAAACGCCGTTTGATGTGCCGGCCACGTATGTGCCCATCGTCGGTTCCGACATGCTGTTCCCGGTGCGCCGCATTTACTGCATTGGCCGCAACTACGCAGCGCATGCCCGCGAGATGGGTTCAGACCCGACACGCGAGCCGCCCTTCTTTTTTCAAAAGCCGACCGACGCCATCCAGAACGTCGCGCCAGGCACGGTGGCTGATCACCCGTACCCGACCCTGACCAAAAACTACCACTACGAAGTCGAACTCGTGGCGGCGCTGAACAAAGGCGGGCGCAACATTCCGATGGCGCGTGCGCTGGAGCATGTGTACGCCTACGGACTGGGTTTGGACATGACGCGGCGCGATTTGCAGCGCGCTTTGGGAGATGAGAAAAAACCGTGGGAAATTGGCAAGAGCTTTGACCATTCGGCCCCGATCGGCCCGCTGCATCTGGCGACGCAGACCGGACCTTTCACCCAAGGCAACATCTGGCTGAAGGTGAATGGTCAGACCAAGCAAAACGCCAACCTGAACCAAATGATCTGGAGCGTGGCGGAGCAGATCAGCAAGCTCTCAGAGGCGTTTGAGTTGATGCCCGGCGACATCATTTATTCGGGCACGCCAGAGAACGTCGGGCCGGTGGTGCGCGGCGATGTCATCGACTGTCACATCGACGGCTTGCCCAATTTGAGCATCAAGATCGTCTGATGCCAGCGTTCGACGCACCGCCTTCTTTGGCTTGACTGGCGACCAGCGTGGCGGTGCGCGTGTAGTGCTGGACCAGCAGCTTGACGGCTTCGTCTGCATCGCCTGCGATGGCCGCTTCGAAAATCGCCACGTGCTCGGTGTGCTCGTTGCGTGAACTGAAGTTTTGGCCTGCAGCCACTTGTCGAAATCGGTAGGCTTCATCCGCCAAGCTGTCGCAAAAACCGCGCATCCAGCGCGACGGACAGCGTGCCAACAACACCTTGTGAAAGTCGCGGTGCAATGTTTCCCACTCCGGGTTGGGGATGTACTCGTTTTGCGCCAGTGACCGCGGCGTGCGCGCGAGCCGGTGCACCAACAACACCAGTTCATGTTCCCAGGCCGTGTCGCGGGCGCTGATGGATTCGCGCAAGGCCAAGCTTTCAAGTTGGGCCCGGCTGTGCGTCAGGCTGGGTAACTCGCTCCAGTTGAGCGCCGTCACATTGAAGCCACGCTGTTCGGTGCGGTTGACCAAGCCTTCTGCAGACAAGCGGCTGAGGGCTTCCCGCAGCGGACTGGCACCGACGCCGTAACGTTGACACATGGCTTCTACCCGCAGCTTGCTGCCCGGCTCCAAAATCCCGTGGGTGATGTCAGCCCGCAATTGCTCATAAACGGCGCTGGCACGGGTGGTGCCGACGCTGCCGTCAGCGGAGGGTGGAAGAGGAGGCTTGCGCGCCATAGGGGTGAATCATTAATTTATCGATTATTTTCAAGTTTATCCGAGTCGCCAGTTGTCGCTGGCTGGGCTTTCGTGAATCGGCATCGGAAACAATAAGTTCAATTAATTTGAACTATGCCGTCGAAAACGTTCAACTGTCGAGTGGCTTTCACAAGCTAAAGTTGAGGGCTTGAAATGAAAGGATGTGTCATGTTGACCTTGCGACCTTCTGCTGAACGCGGCTACGCCGACCATGGCTGGCTCAAGTCTTATCACTCGTTTTCCTTCGCCGGCTATCACGACCCGGCGCACATGGGCTTTGGCAATTTGCGTGTCATCAATGAAGACCGCATTGCACCGGGCACCGGTTTTGGCACACACAGTCACCGTGACATGGAAATCATCAGTTACGTGATGAGCGGCGCCATCGGCCACAAAGACAACATTGGCAATGGCGCCTCGATTCCGCCGGGCGATGTGCAGCGCATGAGTGCCGGCCGCGGCATCTCGCACAGCGAGTTCAACCATTCGCAGGATTCAGTCACGCATTTTTTGCAGATTTGGATTCAACCCAACGTCACCGGCATTGACCCAGGTTACGAGCAAAAGATTTTTGCAGACACCGACAAGCGCGGCAAGTTGCGGCTGGTGGCGTCGCCGGATGGGGCTATGGGCTCGGTCACCATCCATGCGGATGCGCGCCTGTATGCAGGACTTTTTGATGGCCTCGAAGAAGCGCGCTTGGTGCTTGACCCCAAGCGTAAAACTTATGTGCAATTGATTCGCGGTGAACTGCAAGTCAATGGCCAGCGGCTCAAGGCTGGTGATGCCGCCAAGCTCGAATCAGAGAGCGCTTTGCACCTGACAAACGGCCAAGATGCCGAGGTGTTGGTGTTCGATTTGAGCGCTTGATGGCACCCTGTTTTTCGTTTTATTCAGTTGTTGGTTTTTATCTTTGAAAGAATGAGTTTCATGTTCACCTCCCTGCAAAATCCGCTGTCTTTCATTGGCCGCGCCCTGATCGCCTTGCTGTTTATTCCCGCCGGCTTCGCCAAGATTGGCGGCTTTGCTGGCACCGCCGGCTACATCGGCAGCATGGGTGTGCCGCTTCCAGAGCTTGCCGCAGCCATTGCCGTCGTCGTTGAACTCGGCCTCGGCATCTTGCTGCTGGTGGGTTTCCAAACCCGCTGGGCAGCTTTAGGCATCGCCATCTTCACCTTCGTCATCACCTTCATCTTCCATCAATACTGGGGAGTTCCTGCGGAGATGGTGATGTCCCAAAAATTGAATTTTTTCAAGAACATGGCTGCTGTCGGTGGCTTGTTGACTGTTGCGGCTTGGGGCGCTGGCGCCTGGAGCGTTGATGCCAAACTTAACAAATAAGGAAACTTCAAAATGACCAAAATAGCTGTTGTATTTCACTCGGGTTACGGCCACACACAACGCATGGCGCAAGCCGTTGCTGAGGGCGCCGGCGCTGAATTGGTGGCGATTGATGCTGAGGGCAATTTGCCTGAAGGCGGCTGGGAAACCCTGGCTGCGGCCAGCGCCATCATCATGGGCTCGCCCACCTACATGGGCAGCGTCAGCTGGCAGTTCAAAAAATTTGCAGATGCCAGCTCCAAGCCTTGGTTCACTCAGTCGTGGAAGGACAAGCTGTTTGCCGGCTTCACCAACAGCGCGTCCCTGAACGGCGACAAGGCCTCGACGTTGACTTACCTGTTCACACTGGCCATGCAGCACAGCGGTATCTGGATCAGTCAGGGCCTCTTGCCGAGCAACAGCAAGGCCGCTGACCGTAATGACCCCAACTTTTTGGGTTCGTCCAGTGGCGCCATGGCGCAGTCGCCGTCAGACGCCGGTGCCAGCGAGATGCTGCTCGGCGACTTGGCCAACGCACGTGCGTTTGGTCAGCGTGTGGCTGAAGTCGCGGCCCGTTTCAAGTAAACGGTTTGCTGGCGCGTGCGGGCGTGACGCTGAGCCAGCGCAGCCAAGTCGTCTGTCCGAGATAAAGCGGGGGAGTGACTAAATAAGGGCATGTATTTATTTTGCTTGTCTGCGGCAGAACCTGCGTTGGCCGGGGGGCAAACTCCCTTTTTCGCCTGCCCAGCTCAGGCCTCGATAGCGCCGACGAGCTCCGGCCGCGGCGCCAAGGCCGCGTCGACCACGCGTCTGTCGTCAAAGACAAAGCAGCCGCCGGTGTAATGCGCTTGGCCGATTTGCTCAAAATAATTCAGGATGCCGCCGTCGAGTTGGAAGACATCGGTCAGCCCGGCTTCGCGCATCAAGATAGCGGCTTTTTCGCAGCGGATGCCGCCGGTGCAAAAACTCACGACGGTCTTGCCTTGTAGCGACTCTTGGTGGTTTTTGAAGGCGTCTGGAAACTCAGTGAACTTGTCGATGCGCCAGTCGATCGCGCCGGTAAACGTGCCGCAATCCGCTTCAAAAGCGTTGCGCGTGTCGAGAGTGACCACGGCTTGGCCGTGATCGTCGTGGCCTTGGTCCAGCCAGCGTTTCAGGGTGATCGCGTCAACCGCCGGCGCCCGGCCGCTGGCAGGCTGAATCGCCGGGTGATTCATGCGGATGATTTCCGGCTTGATTTTCACCAGCTGTTTTTTGAAGGGCTGGGTGTCCGACCAGCTTTCTTTGACGGCCAAGCCTGCAAATCGGCTGTCGTCGCGCAGCCAAGCCATAAAAGCGTTCACTTCGCCGGCCTCTCCCGCCAAAAATAGATTGATGCCTTCTTCGGCAAGCAATACCGTGCCCTTGATCGCGCTGCCTTCGAGTGCTTTGCAGATGACGCTTTGCAAGGCGGGGAGGCCTGTGAGGCTGACAAACCGGTAGGCCGCAATATTCAGAATGGTCATGGTGAGCGGATTGTAAGAAAAGACTGAAAAATCGATTTTTGGCAACCCCCTGAGTCGGTCAAAGTGACGCCTAAAATGATTCGCATGTTTGTTCATTTGCGTATTCATACCGAGTTTTCCGTTGTCGACGGCACCAATCGGATCGATGAAATTGTGGCCGCCGCAGCGGCCAACCAGCAGCCAGCTCTGGCCATCACCGACCTGTCGAATCTTTTTGGCACGGTCAAGTTCTACAAGCAAGCGCGTGGCAAGGGCGTCAAGCCCTTGATCGGTGCCGACGTCTGGGTCGAGGTGCCCGGCAAGGACGCCAGCGCACCGCCCGCCCGGCTGTTGCTCTTGGTGCAAGACCGCCGCGGCTACCTGAATCTGTCTGAGCTGTTGACCCGCGCTTGGACTAAAAACGTGGTGCGCGACCAAGCCGTCATCAAGCTCGAATGGTTGCAAGAGTTGGGCGAAGGCCTGATTGCTTTGGCAGGTGCTCAAACGGGCGCTGTGGGCCAAGCCTTGGTGCAAGGCGACCAAACCCGCGCGATGGAATGTGCCTTGTATTTTGCGGGCCTGTTCCCGCACCGCTTTTACCTGGAATTGCAGCGCGCTGAGCGTGCTGATGACGAGCGTCATGTGGTGGCTGCTGTGCAGTTGGCCGCGCGGCTCAAACTGCCGGTGGTGGCCACGCATCCGGTGCAGTTTTTGACCTATGACGACTACGAGGCGCATGAAGCGCGCGTGTGTATTTCTGAAGGTGAGATTTTGGGCAACGCGCGACGCGTGCGTAAGTTCACGCGTGAGCAGTATTTCAAGTCGCAGGCGCAGATGACCGAGCTGTTTGCCGACATCCCGTCGGCACTGGCCAATTCGCTTGAAATCGCCAAGCGCTGCAATCTGGTGCTCGACCTCGGCAAGCCGATGTTGCCCGACTACCCGACACCCGAAGTGAACGGCGTGCATTTGCCAATTGACGCGTACTTCAGGCATGCCTCGCATGAAGGTTTGAACGAGCGTCTGCTGCATCTGTACCCTGACGAAAAACTGCGCGAAAGCAAGCGGCCCGAGTACGTGGCGCGGCTGGATTTTGAGATCAATGTGATCTTGAAGATGGGCTTTCCGGGCTACTTTTTGATCGTCGGTGACTTCATCAACTGGGCCAAGAACAACGGTTGCCCGGTCGGGCCAGGGCGGGGTTCTGGTGCCGGTTCTTTGGTGGCTTATTCGCTGCGCATCACGGACCTAGACCCGCTGCAATACAACTTGCTGTTTGAGCGATTTTTGAACCCTGAACGGGTCTCGATGCCCGACTTCGACATCGACTTTTGCCAGACCAATCGCGACCGCGTGATTGACTACGTCAAAGACAAATACGGCAAAGAAGCCGTCAGCCAGATCGTCACCTTCGGCACCATGGCGGCCCGCGCTGCAATTCGCGACGTTGGCCGTGTGCTCGACTTTCCTTATGGCTTTTGCGACAGCATTTCCAAGCTCATTCCGAACAAACCGGGGCAAGCTGTTTCGCTGCAGTTGCCACCGGCTGACCGCGACAAAAACGACAAGATGGTTTACGCGGTCGAGGCCGAGCCCATCTTGGCCGAGCGCGAAAGCAAAGAAGAAGACGTGCGCACGCTACTGGAGCTGGCACGCAAGCTTGAAGGCTTGACGCGCAACGTCGGCATGCACGCCGGTGGGGTGTTGATTGCGCCCGGCAAACTCACAGATTTTTGCCCGCTTTACCAGCAACCCGGTAGCGACTCGGCGGTCAGCCAGTACGACAAAAATGACGTTGAAGCCATTGGCCTGGTGAAGTTCGACTTCTTGGGTTTGGCCACGCTGACTATTCTTGAAATCGCGCGCGAGTTCATCATGAAGCGCCACGCAGGCCAAGAAAACTTTGCCTTTGAGAACCTGCCGCTGGATGACGCCAAGGTCTACAAATTATTTGCCGACGGCAAGACCGAGGCGGTGTTCCAGTTTGAAAGTAGCGGCATGCAGCGCATGCTGAAAGACGCGCGCCCGACCCGCCTTGAAGACCTGATCGCGTTGAACGCGCTGTACCGACCCGGCCCGATGGATTTGATCCCCACCTTCGTGGCGCGCAAGCAGGGCCGCGAAGAAGTCATCTACCCGCATCCGCTGGTGGCCGAGATGTTGTCGGAGACCTACGGCATCATGGTGTACCAAGAGCAGGTGATGCAGACCGCGCAGATTCTGGGCGGCTACACGCTGGGCGGCGCCGACATGCTGCGCCGTGCCATGGGTAAAAAAGACGCGGACGAGATGGCCCAACACCGCCAGATCTTCCGTGATGGCGCGGCCAAGAACGACATCGTCGAAGCCAAGGCCGACGAAGTGTTTGACTTGATGGAGAAGTTCGCCGGCTACGGTTTCAACAAGTCGCATGCCGCCGCGTACTCGTTGCTGGCGTACCACACGGCTTGGCTCAAAGTGCATTACACGGCCGAGTTTTTCTGCGCCAACATGACGGTGGAAATGGACGACACCGACAAGCTGAAGATCTTGTTTGGGGACGCTGTGAAGATGGGCATCAGCTTCGAGTCGCCCGACGTCAACCGCGGACACTACCGCTTTGAGCCGATCACCGACAAAAGCATCCGCTACGGCTTGGGCGCCATCAAAGGCACCGGCCAGCAAGCGATTGCCGCGATGGTTGCAGCCCGCGAGGAGGGCGGCCCGTTCACCTCGCTCTATGATTTTTGCGTGCGTGTCGACAAGTCCAAACTCAACAAGCGCACGGTGGAGGCGCTCATCAAGGCTGGCGCGTTTGACAACCTGCACCTGAACCGCGCCGAGCTGCTGGCC